>JAEEGK010013947.1_pt1 | contig 18028 bp, 14 predicted proteins | sample 8958771 | NCBI WGS metagenome assembly JAEEGK01 (sample SAMN16246547, study PRJNA631951) | gut metagenome | biome: gut microbiome; feature: rumen; material: SC-attached | host: Bos | place: Iran: Karaj | collected 2018-10
AGGTAGTAACCCCAAGACGCAGGAACGACTTAAGTACATCCCAGGTCAGCTGGTTCGTATGACCAGTGTTTACAAGGATGCCGCCCAGATTTGTACGCCTCATGTCGCCAATGAGCACTTTATCGTGTTCTTTGAACGCAACGTACGTACTGAGGACATTACTGCTATCACCTATCTGAAGAAGAAGTCGCGCAGTGTTTATATCATCCTCATGACCGATCCCATGACCGACGAAGAGCGTGATGTTTACATGAAATGCGGCATCAACGACACAATAGGTCGTGGGGCTACTGTCACTGAGTTGAACAAGAAGATTCAGTTTATTTCCGACCGCGAGAGCATTCTCTTTGATGACGAACGCCCGAAATATCACATGCTGAAATTCAAAATTCCAGTATGGAAGCGTTTGTTCGATATTGTATTCTCAATTTTGGCTATCATTGTCACTTCGCCCATTTTTATTCTGACGGCTATCGCTATCAGATTGGAGAGCAAGGGACCGATTGTATTTAAATCCAAGCGTGTTGGTACTAACTATACCATCTTCGACTTCCTAAAATTCCGCAGCATGTATGTCGATGCAGAGCAGCGTTTGCAGGAGTTGAGCAAGGATCATAATCAGTATACTGCTCACGAACAAGAGGAACACAAAACTATTGTTGCTCCTTTAGGCGATCAGGCTGAGCAAGCCATGTTTGATATGGGGATGGAGTCCGAAATGATGATCAGCGACGAGGAAATCATGTTGGTTGGCGACGATTTCGTTGTTGCCGAAAGCGATTTCAGCAAGCAGAAGGAAGAAGAAATCAACAATGCTTTTGTGAAGATTGAAAACGATCCTCGTGTCACCAAAGTGGGACGCTTCATCCGCAAATACAGCATCGACGAGCTCCCGCAGTTGTTCAATATTCTCAAGGGCGACATGTCTGTTGTCGGCAACCGTCCTCTCCCACTCTACGAGGCCGAGAAACTTACAGCCGATAAAAGTATCGATCGCTTTATGGCTCCAGCTGGCCTTACTGGCTTGTGGCAGGTTGAGGAGCGCGGCAAGGGTGGCGCTATGAGTGCCGAGGAGCGCAAGCAGCTTGACATCACATACGGTCAGACCTATAATTTCATGCTCGACATGAAGATCATTCTTCGTACTTTCTTTGCCTTCAAGCAGAAAGAGAACGTATAAGGGATGAATAAAGAAGTTAAAGAAGTTAAGGAGTAAAATATGGGATTATTTGGATTTAACAACATTGCAAAATGGGTAAAATCTATTTTACCTTTTTACCTTTTTATCTTTTTGCCATTATTAGCTCATTCGCAATACAACAATAGTGGTATTAGTGCAGGATTCTTTGATGCCAGCGAGAATAGCACCATCAATTTCTCAAATTTCCATCTGCCTCCTTTAGCAGTTCTTTTTGAAAATGCCAAACAAAGTCCCCAAATTCTTACGTTGGAGAAAGCCCAGGAAATAGCCCAAGCTGAAGTTGCTAAGCAGAAACGCCATATTTTCTCATATATCACGGGACATGCCAGCTATAGCTACGGCAAAAGCGATATGTGGGGACAGAACTCTAGTTCCGCCAACATGATATTACAGCAATACCAAGGTAGCGAGCAAAGCTATTGGAATGTGGGTGTTAATTTGGCGGTACCAGTGGAAGACATTTTGGACCTGAAAGCTGCCGTTAAGCGCAAAAAACTTGAGGTTGAACAAGCCATCATTGCCAAAGATCAGGCATACGATCAGTTAAAGCTTCAAATTGCCACTCTATTTGTCAAGATTACCAATGATTTAGTTGCTTTAAAGACTGCTAGCGAGAATGCGGCCATCTATCAAGGAGCAGGAGCCTTGAATTTGGAAGACTTCCATCAGGGCAACATGACGATTGAAGCTTTTGCTGGTACCAAAGAAAGAGAACAAGGTGCAGTTTCGACCTACCAAGGTCTCCAAACACAGATTACCACAGATATCATCACCTTAGAAATTTTGACACATACGCCTATTCTTACCAACACCACAACAGATGTCACCTTGAATAGTGGCATCGACAAATCTGACAAACAGATTCGCAAGGAGAACAAGGCCATCGAAAAAAGCATTCGCAAAAGTGCGGAAGCAGAAGAAAAGCGATTCCGTAAAATGGAGCAAGCTGACCAGGCTGCCCAAAAGAAAGCAGCAAAAGAGGCTGCAAAATTGGCCAAGAAAAAAAACTAACAACAGATTCCTATTGATATGGATTTATTCAGATATATCGTCCGCTTTTTATATAAGATTCGCTGGTATTTAGTGATTCTTCCTCTTATCGCACTCATTGTTGCTTGGTTTATGACTCGTGACATGGAGCGTATTTATGACGCAAACACAACGGTTTACACAGGTATGATTACCGGATATAATCTGGAAGGTGGCACTGGTGCTGCTGGCGGCCAGTCCCAAACCAACATTACTAACCTGATGCTGATTATCACCACCGACAACACCATCCGAGAGGTTTCTCTTCGTTTGTTTGCCCGTTGCATGATGTATGGCAACCCCAACAAAGACAACAACTATATTTCTGCCCAGCATTACCGTGAGCTTAGTGCCACTGTTCCTCCTGATGTAAAGGCGCTCATTAATCATAACAGTGAATCGGCAACGTATGCCAATCTAAAAGCATACGAAAAGCCGACTATTAACAACTATCTTTTTTCACTTTTGAACTATAACCAATGGTTTGGCATTAACAGCATTACATCCAGATTAAAAGTTCTCCAATTAAGAGGTAGTGACATTATTGATATTGGTTATTCGTGTAATGATGCTGGTATTACGTTTAACACCCTCGATATCCTTAATGAAGTATTTGCCCGCCAATACCAACAGTTACGCTTTGGCGAAACCAACAACGTCATTAAGTTTTTTGAACGCGAGGTTGCACGTTTGTATCGCGTGCTAACTAATGCTGAGGACGACCTGATTCGCTATAACGTTTCAAAGCGTATCATCAACTATGGTGAGCAGACCAAACAAATTGCAAGTCTGGAAGCTCAGCAACAGAATTTCCGTAATGACCAGTTGCTGAACTACACAACCGCCAAAGCCTTGATGGACTATTTGGAGCGTCAGTTAGGTAATCGCACTCAAATTATTCGTTCCAATAAGGAATTCACCAATCAGGTCAAGGATATCTCTCGCATTCAGTCCCGTATATCCAACCTTCGCCTGATGAGTAGTGAAGGAGGTGGGAACAATGTTGAATCACAACAGGAGTTAGCCAAGGCAGAACGCGATTTACAGGCTGCGACAGGTCGTGTCACTCAACTGACCAAGGATATTGAGGCATCCACCTACAGCACTGAAACAGGTGTCAAAGCCAACGATATGATAAGTCGTTGGTTAGAGCAACTTCTTCTTTTAGAGAAGACCAAAGCTCAGATGACTGCAACCGACATCATGAAGGAGAATCTGGACAAGCAATATTTGTTCTATGCACCAATTGGCGCCACCTTGGATCGAAAAGCACGTCATATTGGCTTTATCGAAGCAAATTACATGGCCATGCTAAGTTCGCTGAATGCTGCTCGTCTCCGTCAACGCAATCTCCAGATGTCCACAGCATCCCTAAAAGTGCTTAATCCCCCCATGTTCCCACTGAATGCACAGCCAACAAACCGTTCCATGATTTTATTAGGAGCACTCATGCTGGCCTTTATGTTTACAGCCCTCTATTTCTTCCTCATCGAGTTGCTCGACCGTACCCTTCGCGACCGTATGCGTTCAGAGCGTATCACCAAGGTGCCTGTCATGGGCTGTTTCCCCAAGGAGAGCAATCTACGTTATCGCCGCTTCAACAAGACCATTGCCGATATGGCTCTCAAGCAATTAAGCAAAGCATTGCTTCCTCACTTTAAGGAAGATCAGCAAAATGTGCTTAACCTGCTCTCTACCGATGCTGGCAATGGCAGAAGTTATTTGGCTCAGGAACTCGAGAACTATTGGATATCTATTGGACTGCAGGTTCGTCGTCTCACCTACGATGAAGACTTTTTAGCTGAAGACAGTAAATTTATTATGGCAAGAGACATCAGGGATCTCTGCCCAGACATTCTTCCTGACGAAATTGCCATCATCGAATATCCCAACCTCGATGACAATTCCATCTCACCTTCTCTGCTGAATATGGCAACCATTAACTTGATGGTGACGCGTGCCAATCGCACTTGGAAAGATGTAGACCAAAAGGCGCTAAAAGAAGTAGAGGATATGTTAGACGAAGAACATAAGAATAGTCTCTTCATGTATCTGACTGAGGCCAATCGCTATGCCGTTGAGGAATTCGTCGGCCAGTTACCGCCCTATACGAAGTTTAACAACTTTGTCTATCGCATGTCACAATTAGGTCTGACAGCCGTCGAAAACGAACACGCTAAATAAATGACTAACACGGCGTTTAAGACATACGCAAACGAACATGGAGGAAGAGTAGTATTGCTCCTCCTTCTGTTTTTGTTAGCGATTTACCAATTTATTCATGCCGGTTTTCCCGCTTTTGCAGTCATTTGCCTATCCCCTTTATTAATTATTGCCGTCATTCTTGCATTCAGATCCAACATGTTGGTATTTTGGGTACTCATTGTTGTTAATGCTTTTTTACAAAACAAGAATTTCACCTTTCCTGGCCCGATGTCTCTTTACAATGAAGTATTAGAGATTCTATTATTAGCACTCGCACTCATTGATGTTAAGAACAGCCACTTTAACCGCATCTATAATGTCATGTTGCTTACCTTAATGGTTTGGTGTGGTTATTGCACTTTACAGATATTAAACGACACCTGTAGTTTAGGAATGGATGTTGGTGCATGGTATACGGGGGCTCGCCTGATGGCTTTTCAAATCATGTACGCCTTTTTAGTTTTTTCTATATACATTTCGAAACCTGATATTCTCATTAAATACTTATTAATATGGGGGGTATTGTCTCTTTTTGCAGCCTTCTGGACATGGAAACAGGTCAATTTGGGATTAACATCAGCAGAGAGTTCTTTTCTATATGGCAGAGGTAGAACTACGCACTTATTACAAGCAGGAACGCTTATTCGTTATTTTTCAACATATAGCGATGCTGCCAATTTTGGTATTGGCATAGCCTCTACTGCAGTTGCATTCATCATATTTGGCATTACTGCCAAAATCAAGAAATATAAGTATTTCTTTTTAATCGTTGGTGTTGCGTGTGCCTGGGCTATGTTCCCCTCGGGCACCCGAACTGCAACAGCCTGCCTCATGGCTGGGTTTATGATGTATATCTTCTTATCAAAATCCTTTAAGATTGCAATACCGTTCTCTATCATATTTGCTATTTTTGCATTTATTCTTGCTTTTACCAATATTGGACAAGGCAACCAACAAATTCGCCGTATGCGCACTGCATTTGATCGGAATGACGCCTCTGCAAATGCCCGTTCTATTAATCAAGCAGCCATGAAAAAGTACATGGAAGAAGCACCATTTGGAATTGGAATTGCCCAAGGTTATGGTTCCATACCTGCCAACAACAAATACGCATATATGTCTGACGTACCAGCAGACTCTGAATATGTCTATATATGGATTAGAACTGGGGAAGTCGGTATCACACTATTCATAATTTGTACCGTAATCATGCTCTTTGGAGCCTGTTGGATTGTATTTTTCACATTAAAAAGTCCATCGCTACGGGGCATCGGCGCAGGCATGTGCTGTGCTTTCGTTTCGTTCCAATTAGGAGGCTATGGCAACCAGGTCTTAATGCAATTTCCCAATTGCTTACAATTTTATGGAGGACTTACAATTGTCTATGTTTTACCTTACATAGAAAAAGAATGGATTGCACACGAAACGAAGTTATTAGCGGTACAGAACGAGAAACGCCATCTCCGGCTTGAGAAAATAGAAAAGATGAGAGTGAAGCCATGGTACAGTTGGATATACAAATATCTATAATCACTATCAACTATAACGGGTTTAAAGACACCTGCGAATTGATAGCGTCATTACCTTTAGAGGATGAATCCATAGAGGTAATCGTGGTAGATAATGCATCTAAGAAAGATGAGGCAACTCTTATTGAGCAGCAATATCCCCAAGTTAAAATTATCCGTTCTGAAAAGAACCTCGGTTTTGCTGGTGGCAATAATCTCGGCATTCAAGCCGCCCGTGGCAAATTCCTTTTCTTTATCAACAACGATACACTTCTCAGACCTCAGACCTCAGACTTCAGACATCTCATCAATCGTCTGGAGTCCTCTCCAGAGATTGGCGCCGTTTGTCCCAAAATACGGTTTTCATGGGGAGGAAGCCCTATTCAATTCGCAGGCTATACCCCCCTCTCCAGCATCACCATACGCAACCGTGCCATTGGCTGTGGAGAACCAGATGATGGACATTATGACACAGCTCATCCGACGCCATACGCTCATGGTGCAGCAATGATGGTGAAACGTGAAGTGATTGAAAAAGCTGGGGTGATGCCCGAATGCTATTTTCTGTATTATGAAGAGTTGGACTGGTCAGTGATGATCCGTCGCGTTGGCTATGACATCTGGTATGAACCCGCTTTTACTGTTTATCACAAGGAAAGTCAGACCACTGGTCAGCAGAGCCCTCTCAGGACTTATTATATCACTCGCAATCGACTGTTATTCGTCAAGCGCAACAATTTAAGTGCTACTCGCTTTTTGTCATACATCTATCTGATCGGGATTGTGGCATGTAGAGATATGCTGAAATATATGATCCAACGCCGCATTGATTTAGCTAAAGCCACCCTTAAAGGCATTCACGACTTTTTGACAAGTTCTCAACTCTCAACTCATAACTCTCAACTCTCTTAGGCATGCTATACTGGAATCTTCTAACATATTTCGACTGGGGAATCTATATTCTTGTATCCCTCACCGTCCTATATTTAGCATTCTTTGCGTTTACCTCTATGTTTGCCCGCCATAGTGAGACACCTAAAGCAAGGAACCAGAACCGGTTTATCATTCTCATACCCTCCCATAAGAGTGGTAAAAGCGTAGAGATGACGGTTAACTCTATCTTAGGCCAAACCTATCCTCAACGTATGTTTGACGTAACGGTTATTGCCGACCGTGAGGATGAAATCACCATGTTTCACTTGGCTCAGCAACCTATCACATTGCTAACGCCGACATATGGTAAGAGTACCAGAACAAAATCTTTGCAATTGGCCATAAACAATTTGCCACAGTTTAAAATCTATGATGCAGTCATTATTTTAGATGCTGGCGATGTGGTAGAGCCCGAATTTCTCGAGCTCATGAACGACGCATACGAAGCAGCAGGGACCAGAGCCATCCAGGCACATAAAGTATCATTCAATCGTGACACGGTATCTGCTCGCTTATCTGCTATTTTCGAAGAAATCAACAATTCCATTTTCCGTCGTGGCCATATCACTGTAGGGCTATCTGCCGCTATGTCAAGTTCAGGTATGGTATTCAACTTCGAATGGTTTAAGCAACAGATTCTGGCTGCCAAAATCAATTGGGCCGATAAGGAATTAGAGGCATTACTCCTGCGCCACCATATTTATGTAGATTATTTTGATGACATCATGGTTTACGGCGAAAAAGCACGCCAGGCTGAAGAATTCAACCGTCAGCATCGCAATTGGATCTTGACGCAATGGCGTTCCATTCTACGAAACCTCCGTTATCTTCCTCAAGCCATTATTCAAAAACACTATGATCTGATTGACAAGCTTCTACAATGGATGATTCTTCCACGCATCGTCATGATGGTCATCATTCTATTCATGTGCGTCATTACTCCCTTCATCTATTTTACAATGGCCATCAAATGGTGGGCACTCTTTGCGATTATCCTGTTCGTTTTCGCTATGGCAACCCCCAACTATTTGGTAGATGAGAAATGGGATAGTACCTTCTTCAAAATTCCTGTTGTATTATTGAGTTCTGTTCTGCATAAATTCAAATTAGGCAGAAAAATCACAGAGGCCGTTGATCTTAAAAAATAACTATTATGCTCTGGCACTTCATACATCTCGTCGATATACTTATTTGGCTGTTATTGGCAGCCTCTACTTTATATATTCTTTTCTTTGCATTGGTATCCACACTTTGGAAGAAACATATCAATGAATTCACGCTGTTCTTGACCGACCAGAAGTTGGCCATGCGTGAGAAAGAGTACTACACATTCCTGGTGCTCTACCCAGCTTATAATGAGGACCGTGTCATTGTTCCCTCTGTCCGCACCTTTTTAGGACAATACTATCCATACAATGCCTTCCATGTAGCTGTTATTTCAGACCACATGAAACCCGAAACCAATCAGGCTTTGAGCGAACTCCCCATTACCCTGCTTCAGCCTGTTTTCGAGAAGAGCAGCAAGGCCAAAGCTATGCAATATGCCATGGATCAAATCAAAGAAGACTACGACTACATCATCATCATGGATGCTGACAATGTTGTTAATTCTAATTTTTTGCAGAAACTGAACGATTCATGTGCTCATGGTTACAAAGCCATTCAATGCCATCGTTGCGCCAAGAACAAGGACAATGACATTGCGGTGCTTGATGGTGTTAGTGAGGAAATCAACAATACCATTTTCCGCAAGGCCCACAATCGTATTGGTCTGTCGTCAGCCCTTATTGGTTCTGGCATGTGCTTTGATTTCAAACTATTCAAGGAAAACGTTTATAAACTCACGACTGCAGGTGAAGATCGCGAAATGGAAGCCCTTTTGCTCAAGCAAAAGGTCTATATCCATTATGAACCAGATATCCATGTCTTTGACGAAAAAGTATCGAACAAAGATAATTTCCAAAAGCAGCGTCTTCGTTGGATGACCGCCCAGATACAAAGCCTCATCAGTTTGATTCCATATATTCCACAAGCCATAAAGACTGGCAATATTGATTTCATAGACAAGACCATACAGCAAGCCCTTATTCCTCGTTCAATGTTGGTGGTGGGTGCTTTTGGCATGTCTTTCGTCATGACGGCATTCTCACTTCTTTTTTCATTGTCCTGGTATATCAAATGGTGGTGTCTATTCCTAACCATTTGCATTACCCTCTATATTGCGACCCCAAAGCAACTGCGCAGCCATTCAGTATTTGGTAAGATTCTTTCTCTACCCAAATTGGTTTGGAAGATGGTCATGAACATCCTTAAGATTGACCGGAAAAATACGGACTTTATTCACACACAACATGGATAGACTATGAGTAACATAAAAATATTTATTTGTGCCCACAAAGAGGTTGAATTGCCCAAACATCCCTTCTTCTTACCTATTCAAGCAGGGGCAGCAATTCACAAACCCATTCATGGTTACCAATCTGATAATGACGGGGAAAGCATCTCTGAAAAGAATCCCCACTTCTGCGAACTGACCTGCCATTATTGGGCATGGAAGAATTTGAAGCATGTTGATATCGTTGGGCTGAATCATTATCGACGCTATTTTGACTTCCAAAAGAAATGGCCACAATTCTCGGCAGATAAACGTTTTATTTCAACTGGAGAGTTTCTAAAGAAAGATTATGTCTTTCCTGATCTGGAAAAACTTCTACAGAAATATGACATCATCCTCCCTGTAGCCCGTCACTGGCGTGTTAGCAACACCCAACAATATGCAGAGTATCACATCGCTAAAGACTGGGAGGTGCTTCGCCAAATTATCAAAGAGCGTTCACCACAATATATTCCTGCTTTTGAAAAGACGATGGACAATAGTAATAAGTCCGTAGGTTATAACATGTTTATCACCCATTGGAAGCATTTCAATGCCTATTCCGAATGGCTATTCGATATACTCTTTGAGGTAGAGCGCCGAGTCCCCCCAATTGACGATCCCATTCAAAGCCGCATCTATGGATATATGAGTGAACGCCTTATCAATGTCTTTTGTGAGCACAATCACCTCCATATCAAGCACGTTCCGCTCATTATGCCATTAGACGATTATAAAGAGGGAAGTAATATAAACTATTTTCATGCAACATTCAGAAGAATTAAAAATGATATAATATATAACACTAAGCAACATGACTAAAGATTGGGATATCATCATTACAAACAAAAGTAACCTACTCAGCCTTGAGTTAAGTGAGGTCTGGCGATATCGTGATTTGCTGGCAATGTATGTCAAGCGCGATATTGTCACTTTTTACAAGCAAACCGTCCTTGGACCATTATGGTTTGTCATCCAGCCCCTTTTCACCACCATTATGTTTATGTTTGTATTTGGTGGAATTGCAGGTATTTCGACTGACGGAATACCACAAGCAGTATTTTACCTTGCAGGTCTTGTTTGTTGGAACTATTTCCAAGATTGCCTCAGCAAATGTTCCGATACATTCAATGCTAATCAGGCCATATTTGGCAAAGTCTATTTCCCAAGACTAGTGGTTCCCCTTTCCATTGTTATATCCAATCTCATTAAGATGGGTATTCAATTTGCATTGTTTTTAGTCGTTTACATCTATTATTTCGCATCTGGAATAGATTTCCAAGTCAATGCAGCCCTTTTGCTCATCCCCCTGCTCATCATCATGCTGGGTGCTTTAGGTTTGGGCTTTGGTATGATTATCTCATCGATGACCACTAAGTATCGCGATTTACGATTCTTGATAACATTTGGCGTTCAGTTGTGGATGTATGCCACACCTGTCATCTATCCTCTATCGGTAATGAAAGACACCTACCCCAAGTATATCTGGGTGCTGGTGGCCAATCCTCTGACAGCTATTCTTGAGACCTTCAAATATGCCTTCACAGGTGTTGGCGAGTTCAACTGGTTCTATCTGGGCTATAGCTTTGTCTTCACCATCATTATACTGATGGTGGGCATTGTAATTTTCAACCGCGTACAACGCAATTTTATGGATGTTATCTAACGCTTTCAGACTATGAGTAACACTGTTATTGAATTCAACAATGTCGGCAAGCAATATATTCTTGGCACTATCGGTACTGGCACTCTCAGCCAAGACCTCAATCGCTGGTGGGCCAATATCCGAGGGAAGGAAGACCCCTATCTGAAGATTGGTGAGACGAATGACCGCACACAGAAAGGTGATAGTCGTTTCGTATGGGCACTTCGCGATATAAACTTCAAAGTAGAGCAAGGTGATGTTGTCGGTATAGTAGGAAAGAATGGAGCCGGAAAGTCTACTCTACTTAAGATCCTGTCACGCGTAACCTCTCCTACCATTGGCGATATTAAAATCAAAGGACGTATTGCCTCACTATTGGAGGTAGGAACAGGCTTCCACCCAGAAATGACTGGCCGTGAAAATATCTTCATGAATGGTTCTATCATGGGCATGACCAAGGCAGAGATCAAAAGCAAATTCGACGAGATTGTTGACTTTGCAGGTGTTGCGAAATATGTTGACACCCCCGTCAAGCGGTACTCTTCTGGTATGATGGTTCGCCTCGGTTTTGCCATTGCCGCCCATTTAGAACCTGAAATCCTTGTTGTTGATGAGGTTCTTGCTGTTGGTGATGCAGAATTCCAAAAGAAAGCTATCGGTAAGATGCAAGATGTCAGCAAAGGAGAAGGCCGAACCGTTCTATTTGTTAGTCATAACATGGCCGCAGTACGTAGTCTTTGCACCCGTGGCATCATGCTCAAAAATGGAATGGTCGATTTCATTGGAAACATACCTGACACACTTGATCATTACCTCAAAAATGGCGAATCCATACAGCAAGGCCGAATTGTCGACAACATCAAATGGGTCAAACATACCTTAAAGATTAACTCCATCACCATTAATGGGACAGAAGAGTCTATGTCAACTATTCGCAATGGTCAATCATCATTAGATATAACCATAAACGGTTATGCAGAAGAAGACATGAGTTATGACATCATGATGATTTTGAAAAGTAAAGAAGGAATACCTTTTGCGACCTATGCTATAGGGCATTACATGGGAGATATACAAAGTTTGAAAAAGGGTTTTTTTTCTCTCAAGCGCACAATAGAATTACCAAAGATACTTAGCAAAGGAATCATTAACGTTGACTTATTTTTTCACCATCCAATGGTTGAATATTTAATGAAGGCGCCTGATTGTTGTTCTCTTGAGAGTGAAGGGTTCCAAAAAGGATATGGAAGGGCTCTTGAACAAGAAATGAATGGATTTATTGGGTTATTAGATAAAACAAATGAATATGCTGAAAATAGAAATTGTCAGAATCATTAAAAGCCTTATCAGAAATAGCATACTATTTGATATCTTATCATTAATATGCATTTTTGCGAACATCATACACACCCATCAAGAAATTATACAATTCACAAGACCATGGTACGTTTTATATCCATCGTCCCATGTTTGTTTTCTTATTTTCGAAGGATCTTTTGTCTATTTTCTATCCTTTATATGGCCAAAGCGCAGACATTTATTATTACTAATATTATATTATATTACAACAATTATATTGTGGATAAATGTCGCATATTTCAGATACTTCGATACATATATGCCATTAACACTATATGGAGAATTCAATAACCTGAAAGGGCTACTACCTGACATTATCAATAGTTTTAAATGCAATGATTTCTTTTTTGCAATCACTACTTGTTTTATCACAATTGCCTATAAAAAATGCAAGAAAAGCTCAACAATGTTGAAACAACATTATATTTTACCAACAATCTTAGTAGTTACATTACTTATTTCTTTTGCACATCACTACAATGGCATAAGAAAAGACTATGACTATATTTCAGAGTTTTTCAAAGACATTGATGATAAACGAACAACGTGGGACATCTTTGTTGACAGAAGGAACACGCTTGCCAATAATGACCCAAAAACATGTACATTTTATTACGGAATAGGCCTTTCTCTTATTTGGGAAGCGATAGACGAGACACTAAATTCTGAGCGATACATATTTACAGAAAGCGAAAGGAAAGAGATTAAACTGTATTATCAGCCTGCATCTTATGCACTACCGGCAGATACCATTAACAATTTGATTTTTATTATAGTAGAGTCTCTTTCATCATTTCCTATTAATAAAACTTATGGAGGAGTAGAACTAACACCAAATCTCAACAAACTAATCACTGAAGCATACTATAATCCCCGTATGATTTCTGAAGCCCAATTAGGCCAATCAAGTGATGGACAATTCATTTATCTTACAGGATTACTCCCATTAAAAATGGGGGTTACCATTAATAGCATCACGGCGAAGAAGATACACACCTTTGTATCAATGATAAAAAAAGAAAACAATAATTTTCACAGCCAAATGATAATTCCTACAGACGATGATTCATGGTCTCAAAAATCAATGTGTGCAAAATATGGAATTAACAATCTCTATTCTATAAAAGATTACCCAGGGAAAATAGAAGATGATTGGATGAATGACAAACAGTTATTTGAATTTGCAAAAACAAAAGACAATCAATTGTCCACTCCCTTTATCAATTTTATACTTACATCATCCATGCATTCACCATATACACATTCATGTGAGAATTATGGCATAGAATACCCTTCAAAATTCTCACCAGAAGTAAAACACTATTTAGATAATGTACATTATATGGACAAATATTTAGGACTTTATATTAAGTCATTGCAGGAACGTCCATGGTATAAAAATAGTACTATTATTATAACTGCAGACCATAAACCTAATGGACCAAAATTAAATACAAAAGATGTCTCTATCTTTGAAGATATACCTCTAATCATTATTAATCCTTCAAATGAGTTATGCAATCTAAAAGAGGATTGCCCTATTATGCAAACATCTATTTTCCCAACACTATTAGACATGTATCATATCAAATCAAAATGGAGAGGAGTTGGAAAAAGTATTTTCATGCCAGACTCTGTTTGCAATAATGAACATGAAAAAAACAGATTCGGTCTTCGTGAAAAAATTTCTAATTATATTATTAGTCAATTTTATATAAAACAATTGAGACAGGACCATGATACTATTATTAACTGGATGCATTAATCCAGATGGAATGACTCTGACTTCTCTTAACAATCCAGAAGAAAGAAAAGAGCAATATAAAAATGCTATACGTTATTATATCGCTAAGACAAGTTTCCCCATTGTGTTTGTTGAAAATTCGGGAACAGATATAAGTGTATTATTCAAAGATGCAATATTATCTGGACGAATGGAATACTTAACATTCTTTGGAAACCAAAACAAGAATCGCGGAAAGGGATATGGTGAATGTGAAATAATACAGTATGCGTTAAATCATTCAAATATAATAAAAACAACTAACGACAAGCGCATAGTAAAGATCACGGGTAGGCTTATTATTAAGAACCTTAATATCATAATATGGACTCACCAGCTACTATCTACAAAATCGACGACAATTTGCGCAATTAATTCTAAATTATCTTTCCCAGATAGTCGTTTTATCATTGCATCTGAATCCTTTTATAGGGATTTTATTAAAAGGAAGAATACTATTAACGACTCTAAGGGAGTGTATTTTGAGCATGTCCTGCTTCAAACCATTATTGAAGAAAAAAAATACTCGTTTTCCCCTTTTTATATTATGCCAATAATCGATGGAATCTCTGGTTCTACAGGACAAAAATATGAAAACTTGCCCCTACATTTTACTGGAATTATCAAATATTTTAAATATGCCCTTTCACAACGTCATAAATTCAAAAAATTATATCGCCATTAAGCCCATCTACTATAATACATTTTTAGCCCCTCTAAAATTCGTGAGAAGACAAGAGGCAATACAACTCCAATAAGAGTATAAAATACCCACCATAATACACCTGTATCTTCCAAATTGTTAATAACAGGATGTTCAGCTATATGAGTATAGTCCATAGAATATAAAACGGTAATGATATAGCTTACAACTTTAAAGCAAAGGAAATGTAATGCAAGAATAATCAATGTATGATTACCTATATAGTACAGGCATCGACTAATTAGTAATAATCTTTTTTCAATTACTTTTGATATATACAAAATCAGTATTGTCCCCGACACTCCTGTTAACAAATATGGAATAACATGATTATATGTACAATTCATCGTAATACCATCATCATAATAAAAGTCTAAAGCCAATAAAATCAAAGAACAAAGCACTAATACTATCTTATTATCCTTTAAACACACAAATTGCTGATAATAATAACCAAATAGATAAAACAATGCCCCAAGGGCCCCTAATGATATATCACGATACAATTCTGTTCTGGGGCAATATCTTTTTACAAAAAAAGTAATAATAAAGAATAAGACACAAAATAAAAAGGTTCTATAGTGCCATTCTTTTTTAAATACTATAGAAACCCCAGATATTAATAAAGAGGAAACGAAGAGAGTCCTAATAAACCAGAAACCTCCCAATAAATCTTCATAGTCATGCATCGTAAAGAGTATATAAAATGCCTTAATCACAAAATCCTCGAACCCATAATATGAAGTTCCCCCTAAATAGCCATAATACCGATTATATAATCCTATATACATAAAAAAATTATGGAGAAATAGAAAAAGGAAAGAGTACTTTATAAATGGGAGATACAACCCCTTTATTCTCTTATTAATATAAATCTGCACATCTCCCATCGTTCTCTGATGTTTAAAAAACATGCCAGAACAGAAGAAGAATAAAGGCATATGAAATAGGTATATTAGATTTTCTAACCAAATAGGACAATTTGAATGTCCCACAACCATCAAGATTATACCTATCGCTTTGGCTATCGTTACATAATTATTATGGATTGGCATAAAAATGAGTCTTCTTAGCGGGAATGATGAAATAAACAGGACAATATGATAAAGATATCATAATTTTGAATGCGCTCAGGATGCTTCAAGTCAGCATAGAAATCTATGGCTTCCTTTCTACAAAGAACAGAAGCTGTGGCCAAATATGCAAATTCAATTCTTTTTGTCATTGAAATATCCACTTTTTATTATCCATTCTGATATGCCCCATTTTCTATCAGCAAAAGATTGTTTATAAACTGGCGACAGCAATGAGTGTCCTAATCCACGCCATGAAGAATCTACTCCTAACAAATCTAAGATCGTAGTAAAAACATCAAGTTGATTACAGTCTCCAGTCCATGCCAAAGGCATGTCATCACCTCCATTAATAATGAATAAAGGCAACTTCCGATCAACGATACTATCTGGTAGCTCCAAAGCACTATTTCCAACATGATGATCCGATACTATGACAATAAGACTATTGTCATATAAACCCCGCCTTTTCAAACCATCAAAATATCTGCACAGCTGTCTGTCCGTATAATGACAGGCATTCAGATAATGATTCAAAGATACAGAAAAACCTTCTTCATAAACATTAAACGTAGAATCTATATCATTGACGTACGGTTGATGCATAGAGAAAGTCAAAACTATAGAGAAAAACGGCTGTTTAGATATCATATTGACAGAATCTGCCATATCAAAAAGCTGAGCATCCGATAGATACATACCATGCGGTTTTTGATAGTCACTCGTAGAGTAAAGACGATTGACTCCATAACGTTCACACATCACATCTTGACTCCACATGGATGGTGCAGTAGGTATTACCATCTGTGTATACATTTTTCTGGCAGTGGCCAGCTGTTTGGGTAATGCTGAATAAGAGTACTTTTTTGCTTTGGTAACCGTAATTTCAGAACGGAGTGGCAACAAACCCGTCATATAGACAAATTGTCCGTCTGACGATTCTCCCAAAGTAATGTTTGGGGTCATCTGTCCATTATAATAAACAGTTGAGTCGCGATATAATGAATTCAAGAACGGAGTCACTTCTTGCCCCTTCACCTTCATATTAACAGTAAATGACATATAAGACTCCACTATAATAAAAATGACATTATTAATAATGGGATGAGACTTTGCACACATCTGTAATGGATTTAATGCATTCAATTCGCTTTCAATCTCTTCGCGCTGTCCATCTGTTAATACCATCTTACCAGAAAAACACTCCATGAGACCATACCCCAATGCTCTAAGACTTCCTCTCTGAAAGTTAGCATAGACGGGCTGTGCAGAATAACACTTTTTTGATAGCAATTCCAATGATAGCCTATGCTTTACGTAGCTAAAATACCGCATGGATGGTGATAATGCACAATAGACAACATGTGCAGCAATATTAATCACTAACATTATAATAACAACATAGACCCCATGCTTAAGCACTTGCATTCCTAATCTAGTTTCTGAAGCCCTCTTATACAAATAACAGGATATCAATATACTCCCCAAATAGTAAAAATCTGACCATCTAATTCCATCGATTAAACATTTAAATATAAAGGGATCTAATAAGTTACGACTTTCCCCTATGGCTGATATTGAAATATACTGGAAGAAGAAACGAGCATATACAACATTACAAAAACTCCACAATAATGTAAGAATTACAGTTAAGAAAGCTGCCAATCGTATTTTCTTCTTTGTCAATAAAGACAAAACAAAGAATACCAGCAGAACTTCACAGGTGACCACACTTAGATTATCAACATATACTGTATAGTCTATCTGTCGTTCCACATTACATGAAAGAAATAGGTTGTAATGCATGAACAGCAGATTAAGAATCGACAAAAACAGTTGAATGCTAATCTTATTTTTTAATATTGAACTAATCTCACGCATGGCATAGCCCTTTCTTTATATTCCGAATGAGAATCTTCCCACACATATTCATAAAACGACTTGGGCTATAACGGAACGATTGACTAGAATCTAGCAACCTATCAATCAATGAATATTGAATCATAGCTCGTTCAAATAATACTTTAGAAATAGTATCATCAACAGGTTTTGAATCAACAATCGGGAAGTTCTCCTTTAAGGTCATAAAGTGTTCTGGATTATTCATCGTGCAGCGAATCAAAGCTTGCTTATTATAGGTCAAGCCTTCACCTTGAATACGGTAAACAGACATCTGTTCATGCATACCACGAAGTTTGCCTATCATAGCACACGA
>JAEEGK010013948.1_pt1 | contig 18028 bp, 13 predicted proteins | sample 8958771 | NCBI WGS metagenome assembly JAEEGK01 (sample SAMN16246547, study PRJNA631951) | gut metagenome | biome: gut microbiome; feature: rumen; material: SC-attached | host: Bos | place: Iran: Karaj | collected 2018-10
GGTCATGGCGCTGATCAAAAAAGCCTGGTTTTTCCGCCCGGAAAATTCCCCGGGGAACAGCAGAAGCAGATCCCTCTCCCCCAGGCCCAATTCCCGCCGGAATGTCTCCCTGTCCCCGGAGGCGAAGTGGGAAAAGTCCACCCCGACGCCGGGGATCTCCACGACCTCCCCGCCCAGCCGGTACTTCTGTGCGATCTCCAGGTCGCAGCGGTTCATCACCGCCACCCGGTCCGTGACACGGCGCAGGAACCGCTCTGCGCTCAGCAGCAGAAAGCGGCGGAGGGGATCGGTTTTTTCGTCAAAGAGATAGCCGTGGACCACGTTCACGACCCTCGTCTCTCCTTTGCCCGCCAGCAGCAGGGCAAGACGAACGACAAAAGCAGCAAGGGAAGTATGGGTGCAGATCAGGTCGAAGCGTTCCTTCTTCAGCAGCTTCGCGGCGCGGAGGGTGGAGCGGAAGTTCGTCAGCGACAACAGGTTCTTTTTCATGGGCAGATCGACGGTGTTTTCAACGCCCTCCTGCCGGTATTCCCCGCTGCAGAGCACCCAGACCCGGTCGCCGCCGGAGACCAGCGCCGCTATGTAGGGAACATGGAAATTCCGAAGGTGGATGGGGACGGATGCGGCGTAAAGGATCTTGCTCATTTCTGCCTGTCCCTCCTTTGTCCTCATGGTAACATGCCTCGACAAAAAAAGCAATTCGCATCCCGGCACTCCTCGTATTTCCAGTCCCGATGCCTGCGGTATTTTTGATATTTACATTCCTTGGAACTATGCTATAATATTGTGAATAATAACGTCGATCCGGGTGTTTCCGGCACAGGATACCCGGCTGCGAAGGATAACGCGCAGGCTTCCCCGCGCGATAACGAGGTGCTTATCCCTTGAACAAAGAAAACCAGTTTTTCCTGCGATTGTGCGACATTGTTTCCGACGTCGTTCTGACCGTATTGGCGATGCTGCTTTCTTACTTCTTCCGTTTCTGGGTCTTCAACGGTGAGGAATCGATGCCGCTGATGTTCTATGTCCGCAGCGCGCTTCTGATCTCCCTTCTGTTCCTTCTCCTGTTTTCCACCCTGGGCTTCTATGAATCCCGGCGAAACGTTCTGGTCCTGCAGGTCATCCAGCATATCCTTCTGGTTTGCCTGGGCTGCACGGCGGTGCTGGCGACGATCTATTTCACCTCTCGCAGCATCGACGCTTCCCGTATCCTGCTTTTCCTCTTCTTTCTCTTTAGTTCCCTGCTCTTCTCCGGCAAACGGGCGATCATGTACCGCCTTCGCAGGACCGCTTATGTGAACGGACTGCATGTGCGGTCGGTGATCCTGGCCGGTTCCGGCCGCTCCGCCGGGGAGTATCAGCGGACCCTGAAGGAGATGCCCTGGATCGGATATCAGCTGATCGGGACCGTGGGGGCGAAGCCCCTTTCGGCGGGTGTTCCCTACCTGGGTACCCTGGAGGAGCTGGACGACGTGCTCCGGGACACCACGGCGGAGGAGCTGGTAGCGGCCCTGGATTCGGACGAATTTGACGCCATGGACCGCATCGTGAACCTCACGGAGAAATACGGACTGAAATTCTCCCTGATCCCCTATTTTGCCCCTTATATGATCTCCAGGCCCTACATCGATCAAGTGGGCAGTCTCCCTCTCATCAACCTCCGGCGCATCCCTCTGGACAACATGCTCAACGCCTTCGTCAAGCGGACGATGGACATTCTGGGAAGCCTTGTTTTCATCCTGCTGTCCTCCCCCGTGATGCTGATCGCAGCTCTGGGGACCCTGGCAACCCTGGGCAAGCCGGTGATCTTCCGGCAGACCAGGGTCGGGTATCAGCGCCGGGAGTTTACCATGCTGAAATTCCGCTCCATGCGGGCGCCGGGGCCGGAAGACGACGCCGGATGGTCCAGCTACAGCCAGGATCGCGTGACTGCCTTCGGCTCCTTCCTCCGCAAAACCTCCATCGATGAGCTGCCCCAGCTTTTCAATGTGCTGCGGGGCGACATGAGCCTGGTGGGGCCCCGTCCCGAGCTTCCGAAATATGTGGACCATTTCCGGGAAACGGTGCCGCTGTATATGCTCAAGCACCAGGTCCGGCCCGGGATGACCGGCCTCGCCCAGGTGAACGGCTATCGGGGCGACACCTCCATTGAAGAGCGTATCCGTCTGGATCTCCGGTATATCGAAACCTGGAGTTTTCTTCTGGATATCAAGATCCTTTTCCTGACGCTTTTTCACTTTATGAATCACGGAGAAGACAAACATCATGCAGACGCCAAAGAAAACGAACGCCGCAGCGCAGAAGACGGCGGAGCGAAACAAAACCGCTCCTGCGACGGCGGCGGAGAACAAGAACAGACCGACGACGCAGGAGCCGGCGGCGAAGAACGGCAGCCGGACAGCGGAGCAGAAGCCGGGCGCGAAGAGCCGCAGCCAGGAGCCGAAGACGGCTGTGATGAAGAACAGCAGCCGGACTGCAGCCCCGAAGACTACGCCGAAGACGACTGAAAGCGGCGCCGCCCCTTCCCTGGTGCGCAGGATCCCCTACGAATATCCCGCCCTGCTGCTTGCGCTGGCGCTGGTGATGCTGACCCTGCTGGAGTTCATTCAGAATCAGAAGTGGCTGATCCTGACCTGCAGCTGTCTGTCCGTCCTGCTGGTCGGCATCGTGTTTTTCACAAAGTCCCGCCGGGAATCTCCCCGTCTGTTTTTCCTCTTTTACAGTCTCTATCTTCTTTGGATGGCGCTGGGCGTTCTGTGGGCCTGCTCCGGAAAATTCATCCTGCGGGAGTTTTCCAAGCAGCTCTTCTGCCTGCCTCTCACGCTGTATATCCTCTTTCTGATGCCTGAGAAGGAGAAGGCCATCCGGAAGCTGCTGTTCCTTATGAGCGCTGTCGGCGCCTTCTATGCCATTCTCAGCGTGGACAACGCCACCGCCGGGCTGTCCTGCAGCCTGCTGAATCTCATTCCCGGTTTCTCGGCAGATTCCACCGGATTTGAGGCCGGGACCCGCCTCACGGGCATTTTCTCCAATGGCAACATTTCCGCCGGTCTCCTTGCTCTCTGTATTTTCCTGTCCCTGTATCTGCTGGAATCTTCGGAGAACCGTCGTCAGCGGGTTTTTGCCGCCGCCTTTGCCTCGCTGCAGGCCGGAACCTTTCTCCTGAATTTCAGCTTGGGCGCCACCGGTTTTTTCATAATCAGCGCGGTCGTCTATCTGATTTTCGCCGGTGAAAGACGGATCTCCGTCTTCCTCCGCATGCTGGAGATCGCCGTTCCCGTCCTGATCGCCGTATTTCTCTCCTTCCGCTACTTTGAGGTCTCCGACGGGAGCAGAGTCATCCCTCTGATCGCCGCGCTGCTCAGCGCCGCACTGACCGTCCTGTTGGAGCTGGCGGTATTTCCCCGTCTCTCCCGCGCGCTGAATGCCCGGGGCAAGCTGACGGCCGCCGTTTTCATCGTCGTTCTCCTCGCCGTCGCTGCCTATGCGTCTGCCGGGCTGCTGCTGGGCGGCGAAGCCGAGATCGCCAAGGGCCAGTCTCTGCGCCGCTCCGCTTATCCGTCCGCAGGCGATTATTCCCTCTCCTTGTCCGCCGACGGAAATGTAAATGTCCGGGTCGTCTCCCAGGACGAGCGGGAAGTCGTGATGCATACGGAGACAGTCCTGTTTTCCGGCGCAGCCAATGACGCCGCTTTCACGGTACCGGAGGGTTCCAAGGTCGTTTACCTGACATTCTCCACCTCCGACCGCGCGACGCTGCGCGAGGCTTCTCTCCTGGGGCCGGAGTCGATCCGCCTGCATCTGGACTATCCCCTGCTTCCCGGCTTCGTCGCCAACCGTCTGCAGGGCCTGATGGCCAATGAGAACGCCATCCAGCGCGCCGCCTTCTTCCGCGACGGGATGAAGATTTTCCGGGATCATCCGATCCTGGGCGCCGGTCTGGGCTGCTTTGAGACGCTTCTCTTCGGCTATCAGGAGTTCTATTACGAAACGAAATACGTGCACAACCACTACATCCAGGTCCTTCTGGACTGCGGTGCCGTGGGCCTCCTTCTCTATCTCGCCCTTCTGGTGCTGACCGCCGGAGCCCTCTGGCGGGGCCGCAGGAATGATGGGCCGTACCGGAGCCTGCATCCCGCGCTCTGCGCCGCTTTTGCCATGATCGTCCTGCACAGCATCATGGAAGTCGTCATGTCCACATCCGTCTATCTCCCCTACGCCTGGACCATCCTGTGCGTCGCGGCGGTCTGCTACGCTCCCCCCCTGAAAAAGCGCAGCCTGGGCAGCGTTTCCGCCGCTCTCTCCGGGGCCGTTGCCTTTATCTATGCCGTTCTGATCATCCTGAATCTGAGCGCCAACGCCTCGGTCAGGAAATCCACCAGCAACGCCGTCCGCTTCTTCAACGCCCTGGAGCGCGCCGCCAAGACGGACATTTTTGAAAAGAACGACTGGATGGTTTCCTATATCGACACCTGTGCCGATACAGGTTCCGCCACTTACCGCGCCCAAGCGGACATCTACAGTGAGAAGCTGTTGGACGTGCCCTCCAACTCCCTTCATCAATACCTGCTCCATTATTATCTCAGCTTCCGGGATTACGATCACACTCTGCTGGCCGCCCGGCGCAGCATCGGCTTTAATTATTCCAACAGCAAAAACTGGAACAGCTGCTTCCATATCCTGGCCTCCGCACTGGAAGAGCAGCCGGAAGACAGCGGCGAGATCCTGCGCTGTGTCCGTGAGCTCCAGTCTGATCTGGAGACATATCAGCAGCGTCTGATGGAGCCCATTCAACTGGATTCCGCATCCAAAGAGATCATCAATGCTGCTACGAACGAGTAAAGGTCTGGTCCTATGAATTATCGAATGGTCGCCCAGTTATTGGGCAAAGTCCTCTGCACCATCGCGGCGATCCTGCTGCTGCCTGCGATCGTCTGCCTCCTGTATCGGGAATCGCCCCTGCCGTTCCTGGCGGTGACCGCCGCTATGGCTGCCTGCGGCGCGCTCCTGCTGTGCCTCAAGCCCCGGATACAGAAGATCTACGCGGCGGAAGGCTTCGTCGTCGTGGGTCTGTCCTGGATCCTGCTTTCCCTTTTCGGAGCGCTTCCCTTTGTTCTGAGCGGGGATATCCCCAACTATATCGACGCCGTGTTTGAAACCGTTTCCGGCTTCACGACCACCGGTGCCTCGAATCTGCCGGACATCGAAGCCCTCAGTCGCGGCGCCATCTTCTGGCGCAGCCTGACCCATTTCCTGGGCGGCATGGGCGTCCTGGTGTTTATTCTGGCCGTCCTGCCCATGTCCGGCAGCCGCTCCATCCACATCATGCGGGCCGAGGTCCCCGGTCCCATCGTGGGCAAGCTGGTCCCCTCTGCGAGGAAGACGGCGCTGCTCCTTTACGGCATTTACATAGCCATGACCGTTCTGGAGGCGATCCTCCTGATCTGCGGCGGCATGTCCATATTTGACAGCATCATCCACGCCTTCGGCACCGCAGGCACCGGCGGCTTCAGCAGCCGCGCCCTCAGTATCGGGTACTACGACAGCGCCTATATCGACATCGTGATCACGGTGTTCATGATCCTTTTCGGCGTCAATTTCAACCTGTATTACCTGATCCTTCTGGGGAAAGGCCTGGAGGCCTTGAAGAGCGAGGAGCTCCGCTGGTATTTGGGCGTGGTATTCTTTTCAGCCGTTACCATCGCGCTGAATCTGGGCAGCACCTACGGCGGCTTTTTCCAGAATCTCCGGTACACCTTTTTCCAGGTGGCCTCCATCATTTCCACCACCGGCTACGGTACCGCCGATTTCAACCTCTGGCCGACCTATTCCAAGTGGCTGCTGGTGCTGCTGATGTTCCTCGGCGCCTGCGCCGGGTCCACCGGCGGCGGCCTCAAATGTTCCCGTATCCTCATCCTTGCAAAATCCATCCGTCTGGAGCTGCGGAAGCAGCTGCGGCCTCACAGCGTCAATATCGAGCGTCTGGAGGGCAAGCCCATCAACGAATCGACCATCCACTCCACTCTGGTCTTTTTTGCCTGCTACCTCTTTCTCTTCTTTCTGGGCACGGCCATCGTTTCTACGGATGGTTTTGATCTCACCACCACCTTCTCCAGCGTCGTTGCCTGCCTCTCCAACATCGGCCCCGGCCTGGAGCTTGTCGGCCCCATGGGCAGCTACGTCATGTTCTCCCCTCTCAGCAAGATCGTCCTCAGCCTTTGCATGCTGTTGGGACGGCTGGAGATCTTCCCGATCCTGATGCTCTTCTCCCCCCGTGTCTGGAAGCACTGAGACAGACTGAGACCGGAGCCTTAGCTCCGGTCTCAGTCTGTAGTAAACCCTATCGGCAAAGTATCGACGTGCATGGGGAGATTGTGAAGAGGGGATGGGGAATCCCCTCTTCACGTTTGATCCCTGCAAAGTCAGAATACACTTTCTGATTTTGCACTCAAACTGTCGACGCTCTGTCGACCGTTTGAGACCGGAGCCTTGGCTCCGGTCTCGGTTTATCCATTCATCTCACTGGGGATTCAATTCTGTGACTGCGCTCTCCTGCCAGGTCATGCGTTGGAGCTCCAGCAGCGGCGGCACCACCCCATGGTCGATCCGCAGGACGCCCTGGTCGTCCCACACGGGGCCCTCGAAGGGATGCAGCCGGTTCTCCCGAACCAGGTCCCGGAAGATATCCAGCAGGCGCCCGGCCCGCTCCCCGATGGCCGCGTTGACGGTGTAGATGTCCATGATCCCCGTAGACATGCCCCAGCCGAAATGGATGGGGTTGCCGTTCAGATGGCGGCCCTCCAGCAGGGCGGTGCGGCCCTCGATGGCGTCGCCGATCACTTTGTCGTAAAAATGCTCCCAGTCAAAGGACGCCCCGGCATAGCTCTCCAGGGTATACCCTTCCGGCGAGATGGCATACAGCTGCGCATAGATTTCCGGGAAGGCCATACGGTCCAGGGGATTGTCCGGAGAATGGCGGCAGAAGGCCACGTCCGCGCCCTGGGCAGCCATGGTCCTGCGGGCTTTGTCATGCTCATTCCAGCGGTTGATCCCCCGCAGGGTATAGCCGACGGTGCGCGCCCTGGGATTGACAAGGCGGGCTCCCAGGGAGTACGCATTGATCTCATAAGTGGTGCGCTGCTCCCCCCAGGCGGCGTAATCCATATAACCCACCACGCCGCTGCGGCTCATGGCGCCGGCCAGCACGCCGCAGAGGAAGGTCAGGTCGAACATCTTGCTGAAATAGGTATTGAGGTTCTTCCCTTCCTTGGGAAGGTCACAGTTCAGGACGATCATGCGGGGATTTTCCAGGGCGATGCGCAGGCTGGCGTCCGACATGGTGGGGCTGGTGGTGAAAAGCACGTCGGGTTTCTTTTCCGCCAGGGACCGCAGCGCTTCGTAGGGCCCGCCGGGATAGTCGTTCACATGGAACAGCCGATCGACCACCAGATTGTTCTGATACTTTTTCTCCACCCGGTCGATGCCGAGGGTATGCCAGCGGGTGAAGAGATTGGTCTCCGCGTCGTCGTCGAAGGCAAAGGCGGCCCGCAGCTGGGTACGGCGGATCCGCCCCCTGGTCTGCACCGGTTCCACCTCGCTGGCGGAGATCTCCACCGTATCCCGGCGGCGCACGCCTTCGGCCACCAGGAACTGGGCCTTGGCGTTGCGGATATTCTTCACCATGTCTACCTGGTTCTCTGCATAGGGGTATCCGAAGATCTTGATGTATTCCACCAGCGCGTCGCCGGTGGTCAGATCCACATCATCCAGCTTTGCCACCCGGAAGGCCTCCCGGAAACGGCGGTGGGCAGTGGCCATGACGTCCTCGACGCTGCCGTTGACCTCCCGATGCTTGGCCAGATAATCCTCGGTCTGGCGGGTCAGCAGCGTGAAATTGCCCCTGCGGTTGAACCAGAGATCATCCAGAAAGAGCTTCTTGTCGTAATCCAGGAACTCATAATAGATGGAGATCTCGTCGTTGTCCTCATTCCGCTCGGGAAGCAGCCGGATCACATTCCCATAGATGGAAGCCGCGCCCACATATTTCAGGATGCTGATGCGCTTGTTTCCCTCCAGGGCATAGTAGCGCCCCAGATACTCGTAAACCTTGATGGGCTCCCGGATCCCTTCCACCAGCTGGCTTTCATAAACCTTTTTCCACTTGATGGCAAATTCCGTATCGTCTGCCAGGAGGGGCATGAAGTTCCCTGCGAAGGAATTGCTGCGCGCAGCCGTGCGCGTGCCCACCACGCGATCCAGCGGGATCTCATGGTAACCCAGATTGATCTCGCCCAGGACGTCCACGCCGCGCATGATGTCTTCCAGCACCGGCAGATATCCCTTGGCTGCTTCCTTCTCATGCTCGGACACGAATCGCCGGCCCAGCCTTCGGGCTGCCAGATAAGCAGAACGGCTGTCCTGTTCCGCCATTGAATTTCCGCCTCCTCTCCTTTGATCAAGGCCAGTTTATCACTTTTCCTATTCTCTGGCAATAACTCTTGTATTATTTCACCCGGCTGTGTTAAAATTCAGGAAGCTTGGGAAGGAGTCGCAAAGATGGAAAAACTGTCGTTTTATCTCGCTTTGTGGAGCGCAAAGGCTGCGCAGCTGGCCCTGAGGATCATCCGCAAGGGCGGCACCACCGCGCCGGGCAAGGTGGCGCTGGCGATCTGCCCCGATTTTCTGTCGCGGATCGGGCGGCCGGAGAAGCTGATCGGCGTTACCGGCACCAACGGAAAGACCACCGTCAGCAATATGCTCTGCGATATCTTTGAGTCCATGGGGATGGAGCTGGTGTCCAACCGGCAGGGCGCCAATATCGACGCCGGAGCCGCCACCTCTCTCATCGCCGCAGCCGGGCTCGGCGGAAAATGCCGTAAAAAGCTGGGGGTCCTGGAAATGGACGAGCGCAGCGCCGCCAAGCTGTTCCCTGTGCTGAAGCCGGATTACCTGATCGTGACCAACCTTTTCCGGGACTCCATGCGGCGAAACGCACATCCGGAATACATCGCGAGCCTGATGGACGCCAGCATCGATCCGGCCACCCATCTGATCCTGAATGCGGACGACCCCATCAGTTCCTCCCTGGCGCCCCTGAACAGCCGCACCCTGTTCTCCGTGGACAAGCTGCCCCAGGAGCCGCCGGTTCGGGAAAATCTGGTGCAGGATGTGCAGATCTGTCCCGTCTGCGGGGAACGGATCGTCTATGAATTCCGGCGTTATCATCACATCGGGAAGGCCCGCTGCGACGCCTGCGGCTGGCACTCCCCCGAACCGGACTATCTGCTGGTCTCCGCAGATGCGGAGGCCGGAAAGCTCACCGTGATGGAATCCCGGATCTGGCAGGAATACCCCATGCCCTCCGGGGAGGTCTATAATCTCTACAACTCCCTGGCCGCCGTCACTCTGCTCCGGCAGATGGGCTACCCGGCGGAGAAGATCGCGGAGGCGATGGCAAAGCTGAAGATCGTTCAGTCCCGGCTGCGCAGCGAGGTTATCGGCCGTTGGACGCTGACGGAATCCATGGCCAAGGGCCTCAACGCCGTCGCCTGCTCCCGGAATTTCGACATGGTACTCAACACCCCCGGTAAAAAAGCCGTGGTTCTGATGCTGGACGACGTATTCGATGAAAAATCCTCCTCGGAGAATATCGCCTGGCTCTACGATGCGGACTTTGAATTTCTCTGCGACAAGGACATCGTCCAGATCCTCGCTGTGGGCAAACGATGTCTGGACACGCGGCTCCGGCTGCTGCTGGCCGGCGCAGACGCACAGCGGGTGACGGCGGTACCCAAGGCCGGCGACGCAGCTGGACTGGTGAAGCTGGAGGACTGCGAGCGGGTCTTCGTTCTGTTTGAGGTCTATCGCCACGGACAGGCTATGGAGGTCCGGGACGCTATTGCGGAAAGGATGCGGAAGGGATGAAGCTGGAATACCTGTATCCGGAGCTGGGCAATCTCTATGGGGACAGCGCCAACATGCGCTACCTCCGGAAGTGTCTCCCCCAGGCGGAGTATGTGGAAACTCATCTTGGCGAGACCCCGGCTTTCGTCTCGGACGGGGAGGTCGCCTTCCTCTATTCCGGCCCCATGACGGAACGTGGACAGGGCATCGCGCTGGAGGCGCTTCGCCCCTTCGCAGGCGCCTTGTCCGCCAGGCTAAGCGACGGCCTTCACGGGCTTTTTACGGGCAACAGCATGGAACTGCTCGGCAGCGCCATCGTCACGGAGGATGCGACGCTGGAGGGGCTGGGAATCGTGGAGCTCCGCTCCCGGCGGGACGTCGCTCACCGCTACAACGGCTTTTTCCTGGGAAATGCGGACGGGATCGAGATCACCGCCTTCAACAGCCGCTTCAGTCACAGCGTCCCCGGCGCGGGTCTCAGCGGCTTTGCCAGGGTGACCCGGGGCATCGGGCTGGACCCGGACTGCGCTTATGAGGGTTATCGGGTCAAAAACTTCATCGGCACCTATCTCCTGGGGCCGCTGCTGGTCCTGAACCCCCTTTTCACGCAGCAGCTGCTCCATTCTCTGGGAAGCGACGCGGAGCCCCCCTGCTTTACGGAGGCGCTCCAGGCTTACGAAGCCCGTCTGACGGAGTTTCGTGACGCGCGAAGAAAGCTTGATTAAAGAGAAGTGAAACAGCGGGCTCCCCTGCCGGGTGGCAGGGGAGCCCGTTTGTTTTTGTTTTTCAGCCGACGCTGACATGCTGGCCGACGCCCGTATAGTCCACGATGGCGTTCACCACGTCCACTATGGTCTGTTCGTCGAAAGGATCGCCCATGCCGGAGTCGGCGACTACCTCGGAGAAGCTCAGATCCGGGTCGCTGGTCACGATCGCATTGTAAATGTCGATGGCCTTCTGCCGGTCCGTGAGGGAGATGTCCATGATCTGCAGGGCGGGAACAATGGAGGTGGCATAGCTGATATAATACATGGGGACCTCAAAATTGTGGAGAACGTCGATCCACACATAATGCAGATCCACGTAGTAATAATCGTCCCCCATCCCGTAGGAACGGCTGATCTCGCAGTAAGCCTCGTTGATTTCCTCCACCGTCTTCAGGTCATGGGAGTAAACGTACTGCTGGAACTCATCGTACAGACAGCCCTGGATCAGGGAACTGAGGGCGTTGATCATCTGATACTTGACCACGCCGGAATAGGTGTCCGGCTTGTAGTACTTCCCGTAATAGGGCAGGAAGAGCAGCTCGTTGGCCTGGGAGCAGATCTCCTTGGTATCCAGGCTCATGTGATAGGCGGTTTCCCTGCCGCCCATGTAATTGCTGTAGAAATGGCCGAACTCATGGATGAAGGTGGTCACGTCGTAAAAGCCGCCGCTCTCCTGGATATAAATGAAGGGGATGTCGTAAGCGGGCATGAAGGTGGTATAGGCCCCCGCCCGGCTCACCGGACTGTCCGTCAGGGCGCTGAGCTGATACTCCACCAGATAGTTGTAGGCCTCCACCATATAGGGAGAGATCTCATGCACGTATTCTTCGATATACTCCCGCCGCTTTTCCAGCTGGTTTTTCCCGTTGAAGGCCGTCTGCAGCCCCAGGCGTTCCGGGTTCGTCAGGCCGCTGTAGAGGCTCTCCAGTTCCGCAACGCAGTATTTCTTCACGGCGGCGGACAGTTCGGCGGCGTCCTCCACGGTATAGTCCCGCTCATACTCAAACTCGTATGCAAATTCGGCATAATTGTCGAATCCGGCCTTGGCGGCGATCCGCTTTTCGATGTCGACCAGCTCCAGATAGAGCTGTCCCGTCACCTCATTCAGATTGCGGTAATAGTCGTTCAGCAGCGAATAATAGGTGTCGCTGTCCACATCCAGCGCGTCCAGCTCATCCCGGGTGTACTCAGTCCCGTTGTAGGTCACGGTCGTTTCCGTCTGGGCGTTCCAATACTCGGTCGTAATGGTCTCCAGCCGGGTATTCAGCGTCACGTATTCGTCGTCGTACAGCTTCTCGGCGATACGCAGATAGGCGAAATCTTCTTCCGTCCAGTCATAGAAGACCACGTCCTTATGCTCGGACTCATAGATGTCGATCTCCATCTTGGTCGCGAGGACCTGCAGCTCGCTGGTCTTTTCCGCCAGCAGTTCTTCCTCCGAGGAGTAGTACTCGTCCGAGGTATCCAGGGAAGAATAAAGGGAGGCGATCGCATAGGCGTTGTTGATGGTGTAGAACCGCTCGTCCAGGGCTTCGTACGCCGCCAGGATATCCTCGCTGGAAGTACCGTCCGTCACCATCGTGCGGATCGCTTCGATCTCCGCCACAAAGCTGTCGAAATCCGGGCGCTCATAAACCAGATCGTCGAAGGAATGGAGACCGCGGCGATAGCCCTGGAACTCATACGGCTCCTCCGTGGGTTCCGGCGTGGGTTCGGGGGTAGGCTCGGGGGTGGGCTCCGGCGTCGGTTCCGGGGTGGGCTGGGGCGTCGGCGCCGGCGTGGTCGTGGGCGCAGGCGTCTCCTGAACGGAGATCGCGGGGGCCGTGGGGCCCGGTTTTTCCACGATGGTGCAGCCGCAGCCCAGCAGCATCACCGCCGTCAACACTAGGATCAGTACTCTTTTCAGCGTCATCTTGATAGTCCTCTTTTTCTCTTTTCTGTCCGGATCGCGGGAACCGTTTATCTCTGAGGGACGATCTTTCCCTCCGCTTTGTAGATGCTCTTTTCCGGGATGACGCCCCGGACACAGGAGGTGGGATAGACCCGGCTTTCCCGGCCGATCACGGTGCCGGGATTCAGGACGGTATTGCAGCCGACCTCCACATGGTCTCCCAGGATGGCGCCCACCTTCTTCCGGCCGGTGGGGATCTGCTCCTCTCCGTTGTGGATGACTACCGGAAGCTTGTCGCTCTTGACATTGGAGGTAATGGACCCGGCGCCCATGTGGGCCTTGTAGCCCAGGACGGAGTCGCCCACGTAGTTGTAATGCGGCACCTGCACTTCATCGAAAAGCACCACGTTTTTCAGCTCCGTGGAATTGCCGACCACGGCCTTCTTGCCCACGATGGCGCTGCCCCGGATGAAGGCGCACTGGCGGATCTCCGCACCTTCGTCGATGATGCAGGGCGCGCCGATATAGGCGGTGGCGAAGATCTTTGCGTCCTTCGCGATCCACACGTCCTCGGAAGGATGGTCGAATTTGTCGGCCGGAAGCGTGGGACCCAGGGCTTTGATAAAATCGGAGATCCCCTCCAGAGCCTCCCATGGATAGGTTTTTCCCTCCAGAAGAGGGGCGGCGATGGTCTTGCTCAGGTCCAGCAGGTCACTGGTCTTCAGCATGTCCGGTTCCTCCTTACTTGATACCCAGCAGGAGGCCTTTTTGCTTCATGACCTCCAGCACCGCATCCACATTCTTTTCACAGGTTTCCATATCCCCCGCTTCCACCATGACCCGCAGCACCGGCTCCGTGCCGCTCTTGCGGACCAGGATGCGGCCGTCGCTTCCCAGCCGCTCCGTGACGGCGCTGATCTCCGCCTGCACGTCCGGATCGTTCAGGGCCGCGTCCTTATCGGTGACCTTCGCGTTTTTCAGCACCTGGGGATAGATCGTGATATCCTCCACCAGCTCGCTCAGGGAGCGCTTCACGTCCATCACCGCCTGCATCACCTTGATGGCGGTCAGCAGCCCGTCGCCGGTATGGGCATGCTGGGTGAATATGATATGGCCGGACTGTTCGCCGCCGATGAGGTGGCCGTTGGCCTTCATGTTCTCATAGACGTACTTGTCGCCCACGGCTGTCTTTTCATAGCCGATGCCCAGCTGATCCAGGGCCTTGTAGAGGCCGAAATTGGACATGATGGTCGTAACGACCTTGCTGTCGCCCAGGATGCCCCTGGTCTGCATGTAGCGGGCGCAGAGGTACATGATCATGTCTCCGTCCACCACGTTCCCATGCTCGTCTACCGCCAGGCAGCGATCCGCATCCCCGTCGAAGGCGAAGCCGATATCCAAGTGGTTTTCCCTCACCAGCCGCTGCAGGTTTTCAATGTGGGTGGAACCGCAGCCCTGGTTCACATTGAGTCCGTCGGGGTGGTTGGCGGTCACGCAGGTTTCCGCCCCCAAAGTCTCGAAGATATTCTTGGCCATCTGCCAGGTGGAGCCGTTGGAGCAGTCCAGCCCCACGCGCATGTTGCGATAGGAGCTGGTAGCCAGGCTGATCAGATGACCGATATAGCGGTTGCGCCCGGCGGAATAGTCGATGACCGCGCCGATCTGCTCCCCGGTGGCATAAGGCAGGGTCGCCGGTTCCCCGTCCAGGTATTTTTCCACCAGGTCGATGATCTCATCCTCCATCTTTTCCCCTTCACCGTTGATAAGCTTGATGCCGTTGTCCTGGAAGGGGTTGTGGCTGGCGGAGATCATGATGCCGCAGTCGAATTTCTCCACATTGGCGATATAGGATACGCTGGGCGTGGTGGTCACATGCAGCAGATAAACGTCCGCGCCCGAGGCCGTCAGCCCGGCGCAGATCGCATCCTCGAACATATAGCTGGATCGCCGGGTATCCTTCCCCAGAACGATCCTCCCCCGGTGTTCCCGGCTGTAATACCAGCCCAGAAAACGCCCGATTTTGACAGCATGCTCGATGTTGAGGTCAACATTGGCTTCCCCCCGGAAGCCGTCGGTTCCGAAATACTTGGACATGAATACCTTCCTTTACCAAAAAATATCTGATATAATCTGCGATCGTCCCGGGATACTGAAAGCGAAGGGAGGCGCGCCAATGGCAGTCATCACCGTGCGCACGCTCATCGTCTTTCTCTCTATTTACGCCGCCATGCGCCTCATGGGCAAGCGGCAGCTGGGGCAGCTGGAACCCAGCGAGCTGGTGGTGGCGGTCCTTATCACGGATATGGCTGCGCACCCGCTGCAGGATATCGGGATCCCGCTGCTCAACGGTCTCCTCCCCATTGCTATCCTGCTGAGCTGCGAGCTGCTGATCTCCTGGCTGAGCCTGAAAAGCAGCCGCTTCCGCGCTCTCTGCTTCGGGCGGCCCAGTATTCTCATGCGGGACGGCAGGATCCTTCTGCAGGAGCTGCGCCGCAACCGCTTTTCCCTGGACGAGCTGTGCGAGGAGCTGCGGGGAAAGGGCGTGACGGATCTCAGCTCCGTCCGCTGCGCCATACTGGAAACGGACGGCACCCTGAACGTGCTGCTCAAATCCGGGAGCCAGGCGGTCACTGCCGGGCAGATGGGTCTGCTGCCGCCGGACGGCGGCCTTCCCGTGACGCTGATCAACGACGGCTCCGTCAGCCAAAAGGCGCTCCGTCGGCTTCAGAAGGACGAGGAATGGCTCCTCCGGGAGCTTCGTTCCCGTGGATTCACCTCACCCGGGCAGGTCTGCTATATGAATATCGACGAAGCGGGACGGATCTTCCTGCAGGAAAAGGACAAAGGGAATTGAAAAAAGAGATCGTCGCCCTCGGGCTGCTCATTCTGATCGTGGCCGGCAACATCTGGAACCAGCATCGTCTCACCGGCCTCGCCGCCGAGCTGGACAGCCTGGTGAAGGAGTCCTGCGCTAATGCGCTGGACGGGCGCTGGACACGCGCCGAGGAGGCCGCCGAGAAGGCGGAACAGCGGTGGAGGGAAGCCCGCCGGTATACCCACATCTTCATCCGCCACACGGACGTCGACGCCCTCACCGCCGCCTTCTGTGCCCTTCGGGGCGCTATTGCCGGGCAGGACGAGGGGGAACTCATGTCCTCCTGTCTCCTGCTCCAATCCGGGCTGCGCAGTCTGCTGGACATGGAAAAGCTGAGCGCCGGCAGCATCTTCTGATCACTTGGATTCCTTCAACAGCTTATTCAGTTCCTCCAGGAAGGTGTTGATATCCTTGAACTGGCGGTACACGGAAGCAAACCGAACGTAGGCGACCTGATCCAGATCCTTCAGGTGATCCATGATCATTTCCCCGATCTGGGCGCTGGAAACCTCCCGCTCCAGGGAGCTTTGCAGCTCCTGTTCGATCTCGTCGGCAACATGCTCGATCGCATCTGCGGAAACCGGACGCTTTTCGCAGGCCTTCACCATGCCGTTGATGACCTTCATCCGGTCGAAGCTCTGGCGGCTTCCGTCGCGCTTGATCACCAGCAGGGGCAGCCGTTCCATGATCTCGTAGGTGGTGAAGCGCTTGCCGCAGCTGAGGCACTCCCGCCGGCGGCGGATGGTGGTGCCCTCTTCGGCGGGCCTGGAATCAATGACCTTGCTTTCACTGTAGCTGCAATACGGACAGCGCATGGTCTCTACCTCCCTTGTTTAACTAAATAAGTATACATCATTTCCTTCCGGTTAGTAAAGTATTTTTTGATTTTCAGCTTTTTGGCGCTGATCGCGGTAACTATCTGAAAAAACAGGCCGGAAATACCCCCTTGATATTTTCCTGCGGATATCTTATGATACTCTCATAAGAATAAACGGTCTTCCCTCCGGGCAGGCCGCATATCAGCGGGAGGCAATTTATGTATTCCATCTTTTCCGAAGCGGCAGACCTCTGCGCCGCCGGCACCCCCTTCGTCTGGGCTTCCATCATTTCACAGGACGGCTCCACGCCCCGCAGCGCGGGCAGCCGCATGCTGGTGCTGGAGGACAGCATCGTTTCCACCATCGGCGGCGGCGGCATGGAGGCCGGGGTCATGGCCATGGCCCGGGAAACCGTGCTGAAGGACCGCAGGCCCCGGATCATGCATTATGACATGAGCGGCACCGAGGCCGCCACCGCCGGGCTGATCTGCGGCGGCGTGTGCGACGTCCTGCTGGCCTATATGCTGCCGGAGTATCAGAGCATCATGGAGGCGGCAGCCCAGGCTGAAGCGGACGGCGCGCCCGCCTGGCTCTTTTATATTCTGGATGAAAGACCGGACAGCGATCTTCCCTTCCAGCTCTGCCTCAACGTCGGGGGCGAGCAGCTGGTGGGCTCCTTCCGGGGCAATCAGAATTTCGTGCGGCAGATGCTCCTGAACCCCATCCGCGTGGCGATCCACGGGGACATGGCCGACGGGCTGCGTTTCATCGCCCAGGACGTGGGCTCCGCACCCCGGATGTATCTCTTCGGCGCGGGCCATGTGTCCTGCGAGGTGGCGAAGATCGCCGTAAACTGCGGCTTCCATGTGACCGTGGTGGACGATCGGGCGGATTTCTGCAACGCTGACCGCTTCCCCGGCTGCAGCTGCGCCGTCATTGACAGCTTTTTGCAGATGCCCGACTTCCCCGTGGACGGGGCCAGCTATGTCATCATTATGACCCGGGGCCATTCCTACGATAAGGACGCTCTGCGCTGGGCCCTGGGGAAAAAGCCCTATTACCTGGGCATGATCGGCAGCAAGTCCAAGCGGGACGCCCTCTACCGGAAGCTCCACGAGGAGGAGGGCTTCCCCATGGAACAGCTGCAGGCCGTCTGCTGCCCCATCGGCCTCACCATCCACGCCGAGACTCCGGCGGAGATCGCCGTCAGCGTTATGGCGGAGGTCATCCAGCACCGGCGTCAGCCCATGAGCGGCAGATAACCCCCGGGAACACCCCTGTTCTCTGCGCTCATGCTTCCGAAAATCCGGGCTTAGCAAACTGCGCGGCAGAATTTTGCGGCGTTTCCCTTGCAATCCCGGACAAGTATGTTATAATGCCTCTTGCCTACAGAGGGCAAGAGGCATACTTCACCATTAGCCCACGTAGCTCAGCAGGATAGAGCGGCCGCCTCCTAAGCGGCAGGCCAGAGGTTCGAATCCTCCCGTGGGTGCCAGATAAGGGCGCGCTGCAGATTTTTCTCCTGCAGCGCGCCCTTTTATACTGCGCTTACTCTTCCTTTTCCAGGTACAGGGATTCTTCCGAGCCAGTGTGGAAAATGACGGTGCGTACTTCCCCATCATCGCCGGTGAGTTTGGCAAACAGCTGCCGGTCCCGATTATATCCGTCCCGAAATTCCAGGTCGCCGATCACGCCGTCGAAGCAGCGCAGGCCTTCGGTATACACGATCCGCTTATCGTAGTTGTTGCCGTTGGCGGTATAGCCGGTCTCGCCC
>JAEEGK010013952.1_pt1 | contig 18025 bp, 12 predicted proteins | sample 8958771 | NCBI WGS metagenome assembly JAEEGK01 (sample SAMN16246547, study PRJNA631951) | gut metagenome | biome: gut microbiome; feature: rumen; material: SC-attached | host: Bos | place: Iran: Karaj | collected 2018-10
GAGCTTGTCGGCGAGACGCTTCTTGAGCTCGTCGATGGCGGCCGGCGTGTCGAAGGTGGCGGTAAAGTACTCCTGCCGGAGCTCGACCTGCACCTCCAGGGTATCCAGGTTGTTGATTCGGTCCACGACGAGGAGATAGCGCGGGGCGAACTCCTTCATGCTCAGGACGACGCTCTCCACCTGCGAAGGGAACACGTTGATACCGCGGATGATGAGCATGTCGTCGCTGCGGCCCGAGATCGGAGTCATCCGGACACTGGTCCGGCCGCATCCGCACTCGCCGGGCATCAGGGCACACAGGTCGCGGGTGCGGTAGCGAAGTACAGGCATGCCTTCCTTCGTAAGGGTGGTGAACACCAGCTCGCCGGTCTGTCCCTTCGGGAGAGGCTCCAGGGTGACAGGGTTGATGATTTCGGGATAGAAATGGTCCTCGTTGATGTGGGAGCCGTGCTGCATCTGGCACTCGTAGCTCACACTCGGGCCCATAATCTCGCTCAGGCCATACAGGTTGAAACCCTTGAGGCCCAGGCGCTCCTCGATTTCCGCACGCATGTTCTCGGTCCAGGGCTCAGCGCCGAATGCGCCCACGCGGAGTTTGATCTGGTCCTTGGTGATGCCGATCTGTTCCATCGTTTCGGCGAGGTACAGGGCATAGGAAGGCGTGCAGGCAATGCCCGTAACGCCCAGGTCGCGGATAAGTTTCGCATGCTTTTCCGTGTTGCCGGTGGAAGCCGGGACCACGGAAGCGCCGACCATCTCCACACCGTTATGCGCGCCGAGGCCGCCGGTAAAGAGGCCGTAGCCGTAGGAGACCGAGAAAATGTCATCCCGGCCAACGCCGTAGGCGGTCAGGCAGCGGGCCATACATTCGCTCCATACACCGATATCTTTGCGGGTATATCCCACGATGGTCGGATTACCAGTGGTGCCGGATGAAGCGTGGATACGGATGATTTCGCTTTGCGGAGCGGCCTGCAGGCCGAACGGATAGTTGTCCCGGAGATCCTTCTTGGTCGTGTAGGGGAGTTTCACGATGTCATCGATGGTACGGATGTCATCCGGGGTCAGGTCCATTTCCTGCAGCTTGTGGCGGTAGAAAGGGACGTTGTGGTACACGTACTGCACGATCTTGTGCAGGCGCTTACCCTGGAGCGCGGACATCTCGTCGCGGCTCATGCATTCTTTGTTGGGGTTCCAGATCATATCTTGTCAGTTCGTTTCGTTCATTCAGGGATGGTCCGCGCGGAAAGCCTTCATCCGCTCTTCCAGGACGGGATACAACTCGTCCCGCATCCGGCTCGTGCAGCCCCGGACGCCATTCTGCAGGCTTCCGGTGGTGGACAGGGAGATACAGCTGACTCCGTAATACAACAGTTCCCGGAGCAACTCGCCACCCGTCAGGTTTCCGTAGCCGAGGGTGAAGAAAAAGCCGTCACCCACGGGCAACGTCACATCGCGGTCATAGACGACGCGGAAACCGTTCCGGCAGAAGATCTCCTTCATCCGTGCCGCCCGGCGTTCGTACTCCCGGGTGTCTTCCACGAAATCAATCACTCCGTCGGCCGAAAGATCCAGCATCCGCGCATAGGCGTACTGGGTGGATGCCGTGCAGCCGCTCGTGATCATATACAGGATGGAGGCCGTCAGCGTCTGTCCGAAGACACCGGCGTCGTGATACCGTTCCGCCAAAGCGGGATATTGCCGGGCGAACAGTTTGTCACCGATGCCAACGAGCGCCATCCGCTGTCCCGCGTAACTGAAGATCTTGGACGAGGACAGCATCAGGATGTAATTGTCCGTATAATGCGCCACGGTGGGCACATAAGGGGGTTGGAAAGGATGTCCAAGTTCCCGGCGGTAATCCATGCAGAAGTAGGCCAGGTCCTCCATGACGATGGCGTCGTATTTCGTCGCCAGCTCGCCGATGACCTGCAATTCACTCTCTTCCAGGCAGATCCAGGCAGGGTTGTTGGGATTGGAGTACACGATGGCGGCCACGTCACCGGCGGCGAGCTCCTCTTCCAGTTTCGCACGCAGCCCTTCCCCGCGGTACGGATAGATGTCAAACTCCTTCCAGGAGATGCCGAGCACGCGAAGCTGGGATTTCTGAATGGGGAAACCCGGATCGATGAACAGGACTTTGTCCTTCCCGGGAATGCGCTGCGTGCAGGCGATGAAGGCACCGAAGGAACCGGCCACGGATCCCGTCGTCGGAATGCAGCCGGCAGGGTCGATGTCCACGTCGATGAACGCCTTGATAAAACGGGATGCCGCTTTTTTCAATTCGGGAATGCCGTCCGCAGGAGGATACTGGGAACCGACGCCCCGTTCCAGGGCTTCTTTCTCCGCTTCTACGCCATAGCGGTTCGGCGGCAGGCCCGGCGAACCCTGGTCCATGCGGATGAACGGAATACCCGTCTTCCTTTCCAGATACTGGGCGACGAGCAGGACTTCACCGATGGTAGCCTGCGAAAGGTCCGCGACGCGGGAGGCGACCCGCGCCTCCTCGACCAAAGCTTCACTGAAGACCTTCATAGCCGGCGTCGAATGCTTTGAGATTGTCTTCCACAACTTTTTCACCCTTGCGGCCGAACACGGTCCGGATGGCTGTCCGGAGCTGGTCCGGGCTGACGATCGTCAGGTGCCGGGCCGCCATTCCGAGAAGCACCATATTGGCACTCCGGGGGGCCTGGAGCTTTTTCGCGACCTCGTCGATGTCCATCTCCGTCACCCGGGGAAGGGCGGTCAACTCCTCCTGCAGGGCAAGTTCATCGGGATAATTGGGGATATTCACGAAAGGCCGGGAGGAGGTCACGACGGCCCCCTCCGGACCCAGATACGGCAGATAGCGAAGCGCTTCCATCGGCTCCATCGACAGGATGAGGTCCGCCCCGCCCAGGGGGATCAGGTCGCTGTGGATGGGTCCGTCCGAGAGACGGAGGTCGCTCTGCACGTCCCCGCCCCGCTGGCTCATTCCGTGGACTTCCGCCTGCTTGAGGTGCAGGCCGGCGGCCGTCGCCGCCTCTCCGATAACCGTGGCGATGGACAGGATTCCCTGTCCGCCCACGCCGGCAAGTTTGATATCTGTCTTCATTGCGCTCTCTTTTGACGGTTCTTCCGGGCCAGGGTCTGCATGCATTCCCGCTGGGGGATAATCACGGAAACACCCTTGTATTCCATCTCCTCCCGGATGATGCGGGTGATTTCCTCCATATTCTTCGGAAGGGGCACGACCACATGCAGATGTTCCCGTTCCACGCCCAGGGCGAGGCAGATGGCCTCGAACTTGTGCGTACCTGCGGAATCCTGGCCGCCGGTCATCGCCGTGGTCAGGTTGTCGGAAAGGATGACGGTAATGGCGGCGTTGTCATTGACCGCATCCAGGAGGCTGGTCATGCCGGAATGGGTGAAGGTTGAGTCGCCGATCACCGCGATGGCGGGATGAACGCCCGCATCCGCAGCGCCTTTCGCCATCGTGATGGAAGCGCCCATGTCCACACAGGTGTCGATGGCCCGGAAAGGCGGCAGGGCACCCAGGGTATAACAGCCGATGTCACCGAAGACACGGGCGTCCGGATAGTCCGCAAGCACTTCATTCAGCGCTTTATAGACATCCCGGTGACCGCATCCCTGGCAAAGCTGCGGAGGACGCGGGGCGAGGTTTCTGGCAGAAGGAAGGACCGTTCCGTCAGGGCAGCCCATCGCCTTTGCGACGACATCCGGCGTGAGTTCACCGGTCCGCGGCAGATGGCCGTTCAGGCGCCCGTCCACCGGATAATCCGGTCCGAGCAATCCACGGACCTGCTCCTCCACGAAGGGCTGACCATCCTCAACGACGAGGATGCTTTCCGTATCGGCAGCCAGTTCCCGGACCAGGCTTTCCGGAAGCGGATATTGCGAAACTTTCAGTACAGAGACGTTCTCGGGGAGTGCCTCGCGCACATAATTATGAGCGATACCGCAGGCGATGACGCCCAGGGACGCACCAAGGAATTCCAGGTTGTTGTAAGTGGATTCCTGGGAACGCAAGAGCAGGTCCGGCTGCTTCGCGACGAGGGCGGCATACTGCCGCTTGGCATTGCCCGGCAGAAGGACCCAGCGGGTCCGCTCCGAATCCGGCGCCAATGCATTCTGGGGCCCGGGTTCCCCTACCGCCACGGCGGCGCGGGAATGCGCCAGCCGGGTGACCATGCGCACGAGTACCGGAAGCCGGACTTCTTCCGACAGGCGGAAGGCATCGGCCATCATGTCGTAGCATTCCTGCTGGTCGGAAGGTTCCAGGATGGGAATCATCGCGAACTTGCCGTAGAAGCGGGAATCCTGTTCGTTCTGGGAGGAGTGCATGGACGGATCATCGGCCGCGACCACCACAAGGCCGCCTTTTACGCCGGTGATGCCGGCATTGACGAAGGCATCGGCACAGACGTTCATGCCCACATGCTTCATGCACACAAGTGCACGCTTGCCCGCATAGGACATGCCCAGGGCCGCCTCCATCGCTGTTTTCTCGTTCGTACACCAACGGCTCCGCACCCCGCGCTCCCGCGCAAGGGCATCGCCCTGAATAAATTCCGTGATTTCGGTGGAAGGCGTTCCGGGATAGGCGTACACGCCGGAGAGGCCGGCATGCAGGGCTCCCAGCGCAAGCGCTTCATCCCCGAGCAGCAATTTCTTGACTGTCATTCTTCTGTTCGTACTACTAAACTACATTAACCACGCAAATATAATTATTTCTCGGCTCATCTGCAAAACTCCACTCCGCAACCCGCGAACCCGCCCGCAATACCTGCCATTTCGGCTGGCAAACTCGCCACCTCGCCCGGCCATCCCGATCCTCCGCCCAACCCGAAAATCGCGTAGAGGCGACATCCCTTCCCTACCTGCCGAACTGGCGCACTGGGCCCCTACGCCCGACATTCTTGGCTGGCTTAGGGGTGCGATGCACCTTTCAGCGGCATCTGTGGTATATCGACACAATCCGCGAATTTCGGGTTGCGGGATAAGGGTGAAAGGATAACGGCAAGGGCATGGAAGACATCCGCTTTCTTGCGAAAAAGGAGCCTTTGGCAAGGTTTGTGCAGAAAAATAAGTAACTTTGCCGTGTATTTTATTTGAGATACAGCATAAAACCTATACAAAATGAAAAGAATCATCAGCATTGCCCTTCTCGCCCTCTGTGCGGCTTTCGCCCTCACATCCTGCGAGACGCTGGACCCGGACAAGGATTTCAGCGGAACGATCTATGGCTTCTGGGTAGTGGACAAACTCGTGGTGGACGCATCCGTTACCATCAACGGTAAAACCACATCGCACACTTCCACGACGGACTTCTCCGGCGAGTACTGCAGACTCAACCTCGACACCTCGCACCTCGCCACCCTCTGGTTCAACTTGGAATGGCCCGACTCGGAGAGATTCTCCTACAGCGAAGCGAACCAAAGAATCGAATTCACGAAGGGGCTTGACAAAGGTGATAACGGCAAGGCCATCGTCCTGCTCGGCATCTATGACGTTGAACTGAACGGAAACAACATGGTGCTCAGGCAGCCGGAAGCGGCCATCGGCGTTGGAGGCTATGGCGCCAGCGAGCGCGCGACCTACTATTTCCACCGCGCGCCCAAGAGCGAGAAACCCAGGGAGGATAACCTCGAATAGGCTGCTGTCGCCCTTCACGGATGAATGCCTGGTATCGATTACCAGGCATTTTTGTTTGCTTTGATGTGAAGCAGATTGTTTTTATCTTTGTCGGAAATGAGTGAACAAAAGGTTAAAGTTGGTAGTGTAAACCTGATGGATGCGCTGAAAGAAGGTGTGCTTAAGCTGGACGGAGCCATGGGCACCCAAATCCAGGGTTACGGCTTGTCGGAAGAGGATTTCCGGCGGGGTGTATTCTTGGATACGGCCGTCCCCCTGAAGGGCAACAACGAGTGCCTGAACCTGACGCGGCCGGATGTCATCGCGGCCGTGCACGAGGCCTACATCGCAGCCGGGGCCGATATCATCGAGACCAATACATTCAGCGCGAACCGCATTTCCCAGAAGGAATATGGGCTGGAAAGCCACGCCCGCGAGATGGCCCTCGCAGGGGCACGAATCGCAAGAGAATGCGCTGACAGGGCGATGCAGATGCCCGGGCATGACGGGCATGACGGAAAAAAACAAGACGGGCAAGCCGGAGCCGGCGCGCCCCGGAAGGTCTGGGTGGCCGGCAGCATCGGCCCGACTTCCAAGTCCCTAACGCTGGCGCCGGACATCGCCATGCCGGCGGAACGGCCGTACAGTTTTGACGAGATGGCGGCCAGCTACCGCGAGCAGGTCGAGGCCCTCATCGAGGGCGGTGTGGACCTGCTGCTCATCGAAACGGCATTTGACGCGCTGAATGTCAAGGCGGCGTTGTACGCGGTGGAAACGAGATTTCTCGACTCCGCCTGCGGCTCCGCTCGAAATGACAATAATAAAACCGCCCGGAACGACAGGGAGCCCTTCCCCGTCATGGTGTCGGTCAGCGTGGGGGACAAGAGCGGGAGAACGCTGACCGGGCAGACGCTGGAGGCGTTCTATACCGCTGTGCGGCACTATCCGCTCACGGCTTTTGGTGTCAATTGTTCGCTCGGGGCCGACGGGCTCCTGCCGCTTGTCAAAGACATCGCCTCCTTCAGTGACGTGCCTGTCATCTGCTATCCCAACGCCGGCCTGCCCAACGAGATGGGCGGCTACGACCAGACGCCGGAGCAAATGGCTGAGCAAATGGCCCGGATGGACGGACTCCTGAACATTGCCGGTGGCTGCTGCGGTACGACCCCGGAGCATATCAAAGCCATACCGGAGCTCTCCCCCGCCCCCCTGAGACCGAAGCAGAATGTTTTGAAGGTCAGCGGCCTGGAAGCCTATCTGATCGATACGCAGAAGCGGAATTTCACGCTGATCGGCGAACGGACGAACGTGGCCGGAAGCCGGAAATTCGCCCGTCTCGTGGCCGCCGGCGACTATGATGCCGCCTTGGAGGTGGCGGCTGGCCAGATTGAAGGCGGCGCCGACATCATCGACATCAACATGGATGACGCGATGCTGGACGGGCCGAAGGCGATGGAAACCTTCGTCCGCACCCTCCAGAACGATCCCTCCGTTGCAAAAGCGGCCCTGATGATCGATTCCTCGCACTGGGGATGCATCCTGGCCGGTCTCAAGAACGCACAGGGCAAGTGCATCGTCAATTCCATCAGCCTCAAGGACGGAGAAAAAGCCTTCCTGGAGAAGGCTGCGGAAATCCACCGGCTGGGGGCCGCGATGGTTGTCATGGCCTTCGACGAGGAAGGACAGGCTACCGACTATGCGCGCAAGATCGCCGTCTGCGGAAGGGCTTACCGCCTTCTCACCGGCATCGGTATTCCCGCCGAGGACATCATTTTCGATGTCAATGTCCTGTCCATCGGCACAGGTATTCCCGAGCATGACCGTTACGGCATCGACTTTATCGAAGCCGTCCGCTGGATCAAGGAGAATCTCCCCGGAGCTTACACATCCGGCGGTATTTCCAACCTTTCCTTCGCTTTCCGGGGCAACAACCCCGTCCGGAGCGCGATGCACGCAGTTTTCCTGTACCACGCCATCCGCGCCGGCCTGGACATGGCAATCGTCAATCCGGGCATGATCCTCCAATACGACGACATCGAGCCGACCCTCCTCACTGCGGTTGAAGACCTTATCCTCTGCCGCGATCCGCATGCGACCGAGCGGCTTACATCCGTGGCGGCATCCCTTACCAACGCAGCTGAGACTTCTCCACGCACTTCTTCGGAGCCTGATCGAAGTGACAGTGCAACTGCCGAAAAATCTCTTGAAACAATTCTCGTCTCCGGCCGGGAGGAAGGCCTGCCTGAAGCCATCACCGCCGCGCTGGAACGCCTTGGATCGGCCGTGCAGGTCATCGAGGGACCGCTGATGGAAGGAATGGAAGAGGTCGGACGGCGTTTCGGGGCCGGAAAGATGTTCCTCCCCCAGGTCGTGAAATCGGCCAAGGTGATGAAGGACGCCGTTGCGTTGCTGGAACCCTATATGGATGCCGGCGAGCAGACCGCCCAGCGACCGGTCGTCATCCATGCAACCGTCAAGGGTGACGTCCATGACATCGGAAAGAACATCGCGGGCATCGTCCTGCGATGCAATGGCTTCGAAGTGGTGGACCTGGGCGTGATGGTGGACAAGGAAACCATCCTGGAGGCCGCGGAAAAGCATCATGCCGCCCTCATCGGCGTGAGCGGACTCATCACCCCGTCCCTGTTCCAGATGGAAGAACTGTGCCGGGAAATGGCGGCCCGCGGACTGGACACGCCGCTTTTCATCGGCGGCGCCACGACGTCCGCCCTACATACGGCGGTAAAACTGGCTCCGCTGTACGACCATGTATTCTACGCCCCGGATGCCTCCGCCGGAGCCGTGCTGGCGAAGAAGTGCCTGCGCGACCGCGCGGCCTTCGAGGCCGACCAGCACGCGGAACAGGCCCGGATCCGCGCTTTGCACGAAGGGCGGAAAGCCGCTCCTGCACCGACACAGACCGGTTTTGCTCCGGACAGCTATATCAAGACCGTTCCCGATGACCTTCCGCTTACGGAACTGCCGCTGGAGGAACTCGTCCCCCTTTTCGACTGGTCGATGTTCCGTGCCGTCTGGGGTGTGAAGGAGAACGCGGAGCTCACGGCGGAAGGACGCGCCGTGCTGGACCGGATGGCCCACACCGGCGGCATCTCAGTCCGCATCGCCGCCCGTTTCTTTGCGGCCCGGCGGGATGGCAACACCATCGACCTGGGTCCTTGCAAACTGCCGATGCTCCGGCAGGAAGAAGCCCCCGGCCGTTCCCTCGCGGACTTCGTTCCCGCCGAGGGCACCGGTCCTTTCGGCGTCTTCGCCATCAGTGTCCATGCACATGGCCATCCGGAAGGTTGTACTTGCGAGGCCTGCCGCAACGACTACGACTCCATGATGGAGCGCGCCGTCCGCGTCACGTTGGCCGAAGCGGCCTCGACCTGGCTGGACAAGCATCTGGAAAAAGCGCTTCCTGAAGGTGTCCGCATTGCCAAACCTGCCGCCGGTTATGCATCTTGTCCGGACCACAGCCTCAAACGCGACATCCTGGGCATGCTTCCGGAAGGGCTGGACATTACCCTTACCGAAAGTTGCGCGATGATTCCGGACGCTTCCATCTGCGGTTTTGTCGTCCTGCATCCCGAGGCCGGCTATCCGGAAATCCGCCATATCGGCAACGGACAATACGAACTTTACACTTCCGCCCGCGGCTTCTCCCCCGAAGAAGCCAGGGCCTTCCTTTCCCATCTGCTATGAGAATCACCGACTTCCTGGATCCCCGCCATCCCTTCCCCTCCCTGGAAATCGTCCCTCCCCTGAGCGGCATCGCCAAGGAAGAACTCCTGGAGAACATCGCTCCCCTGATGGAGTTCAAACCCCGGTATATCAACGTCACCACGCACCGGGATGAGGTCCGGTACGTACCCCTTCCCGACGGATCCTTCCGTCGCGAGGTCCTGCGCAGCCGCGTCTCTCCCGTCGCCGTCTGCGGCAGCATCCAGGGCAGGTACGACGTGGAAGTCGTCCCACACATCATCTGCGCCGGGAACTCGGCGGCGGAAATCGAATGGCTGGTCCATGACTTCCAGTTCATGGGCATCGACAACGTCATGGCTCTCCGGGGCGATTCCCTTTCCGGTGAAAAGCGGTTCACGGCCATGCCCGACGGGTATGCCCATGCCGATGAACTGGTCCGTGCCATCCGGGAGATGGACGCCGGGAAAAACCTCTGCATCGGCGTCGGCGGCTATCCCGAGAAGCATTTCGAGGCCGCGAATCTCGAAACCGACATCGCGCACCTCAAGCGGAAAGTCGATGCGGGCGCCGACTGCATCATCACCCAGATGTTCTTCGATAATGCGGTCTTCTACCGTTTCCGGGACCTCTGCCGGGCCGCCGGCATCACGGTGCCCGTCATCCCGGGCCTGAAGCCGCTCACGACAGCCCGCCAGGTCAACCTGCTCCCGGAGTCTTTCTCCATCGATATTCCCGTGGAGCTGACGGATGCCGTGAAGGAAGCCGGTAACGACAAGGAAGCTGTCCGAAAGCTAGGTGTCGAGTGGTGCACGGCGCAGTGCCGCGACCTCCTCGCGCACGGCGTGCCGGCCGTCCATTTCTACACGATGGGCAAGTCCTCCAATGTCGTGGAAGTGCTCCGGAGCTGTTTCTGATAACAGAATCTTTTTCCTATCTTTGCCTGTACATAAGGAAAACACTGATTCCATGGCCGACATACCGCAGAAACTTTTCAAATACGCCCTGGGGAAAGGGCGGAGCGTCAAGAACAGCCTCTGGATTGCCGCGTGCTTCCTGCTTATCGGAGCGAACGTGTGCTTTTTCCTGTTCTTCCCGCATCTTTTGTCCACCGTCGCCATCGTCCTTTCCAACGTCATCACCCTCATCCTCACCTTCCTGGCCTTCAAACCGCTGAACAGCTGGCTGCAGGACAGCCTGATGGAACGCCAGCAGGCCCTCATCGAGAAGATGGAGAAGGACCGGGAGCTGGAACGGAAAGTGGAACTCCTGGAACAGGAGAACCGCACCTTGTCCGATAAATTGGACACCCGCGTGCAGACGGGCGCCCTTCCCGTCCATATCGACTACACTTTCAAGGTGGAGCAGATGGAGTATGCGAAACAGGGCTATGTCGTGAAGGAGGAGGAAGTGGACGCCCTGGACCGCGCCCAGTTCAACATTCCTGACCGGAAGTTTTTCGAGACCATCCTCGAGGACAGCCTCATCAAGGAGGCTTCGATCCGGAAGATCCTGTACATCCACAAATTCTATTACAAGGTATCCCTGGGCATCGACTTCAGCAAGATGATGTACGCCCTGGACGGCGGCACCGTTCTCTTCTACGGCGTCCGGTTCGAAAAGCTGCACGACATCACCAGCGAGATGCAGCCGGAACACGGTGACATCGACCGCGTCGAAATCCTGAAGATTTCCGGCGACAAGACGGAAATCCGGCAGGACAAGGAGTACGGGCCGCTGAAAGAGCAGTACCGCGATGCACGGGCGAAGGAAGTGAAAGCCGGGATGGAGGAAGAAGTCATGGCGCTATGCAACCAGTACACCGCCGCCCTGCAGGACAGCATCCGGAACCGCTTCGGAGACCGGGTGGACTTTGTCGATTCCATCGAAGACCATCGCGACAAGAACTGGTACGCCCTCAAGGCCAGCACCGACGCAACGGTGCAGGAAATCGCCGCCAACATGCTCATGCTCACCACCGTGATGAACAAGACGCAGGCGATCGGCGAGCAGGCCGGCATCCGGCTCCTGGAAGAGGCGTAGCGGCCTAGAACATCTTCAGTACCTTGACACCGAAGTCATACTTGGGCGCATCCGCATAGCGGTTGGGCGCGAGGTAATAGTTCCCCTGGACGGAAAGGCCCCAGGACTGTTTCCAGAACAGGCCCGCCTCCGCGTTGACGGACGGATAGGTGGAAGCGCCTGCCCCCACGAAAGGAAGGGCTTTCCGGATCGTGTAGATTTCCCTTGTCACCAGCTTCCGGACCGGCGTGAAATCATAATGGACCGTGCCCAGGCGGTTGTATTGGACACTCGTCCGGATGGTCATCGTACCGAGCGTGTCCCTGTCGAACAAGGTTTCCTCGTAGTCTCGCTTCGTCGCCCAGTCTGCGAGAATCCGCGTCGTATCCGAATTCTCCAGATAGACCGTATCCACGATAGTCCGGATCCGTTCGGGGAACAGTTCGGTGAAAACACCGTCCCGGACGCACTGCTGAATGATCTTTGCCGGGTCCACCGGAACTGTCTCGGCGATATAGACAGGATACGGAATCGAGTCATGGACCGGAGGGAGCGGCTCATAGATCGTATTCTCGACAACTTTCACAGGAATCGTTTTCCTGCCGGTGAAAAAACCTCCGGCGAACAGGCCTGCTCCCAGGGCGACGGCGATGACCGCCTTGTACGATGTTTTCATATTGAAAGGGTTTAGAATCGCTATCTACATGCAAGATACGGATTTATTGCCGAAATAACCAATTATTTCTAAAAACATCCGGTCCGGTTTCCCGGGAAGGGCTGAACGGAACGCGAAACAATTGAACAGGGATGGAAAACGTTTCCTTCCAAAACCCGTATCTTTGCAGCAAACGACATGGTCATGAAAAAAGCGCTCCTTATTTTCACAGCTGCCGCGGCAATGCTCGCCTGCGCCCCCAGGAATCCAGTCCTGTCCGTTTCCGGCGGACAAATCCAAGGTGTCCTGACAGATTCTACCCAAGTACTTGTCTATAAAGGAATTCCTTACGCCGCACCACCGGTGGGCGACCTGCGCTGGAAGGCACCGCAGCCCGTTCCCGCCTGGGACGGTGTAAAGGTATGCGATACGTTCGGCCCCATCGCCTGGCAGCCCGGGAACGCTCCCGGCACTTTTTACGGGGACGAGTTCTACTGGGCGGGTACGCCGGAGCAGAGTGAGGACTGCCTGTACCTGAACGTATGGGCTCCGGCCAGTACCGTAGGCCAGGCAGACGCAAAGCTCCCCGTGGCGATGTGGATCCATGGTGGTGCCTATATGAACGGTTACGGCTACGAAGTGACGATGGATGGTGATGCATGGGCCCGGCGGGGTGTCATCCTCGTGACCATCAACTATCGGCTCGGCACCTTCGGTTTCCTTTCGCATCCGGAACTGACGGCCGAGCAGGGCCAGTCCGGCAACTACGGCACCATGGACCAGATCGCAGCGCTGAAATGGGTCCGGGACAACATCGCCCAGTTCGGCGGCGACCCGGCCAACATCACCATCTTCGGCCAGAGCGCCGGGGCCATGAGCGTAAAGACGCTCCTGATTTCGCCGATGTCCAAGGACCTCATGGCGAAGGCCATCATCCAGAGCGGCGGCGGCATCGACGTCCGGAGCCTCTCCCCCGACAACGACATTTCCCAGGCTTTCTACGACGAGCAGGGAAAGGCACTGGCAGATGCCGGCGGACTTACCTCCCTGGAAGAGATGCGTGCGGCATCGGCCCAAACCATATTTGACCTCTCCCGGAAACGGTTTGTCATGCTCTCGCCACACAACGACGGAAAGGTGCTTACCGAAGACTTCGACCACGCCCTGTACGACGGTTCGATCGCCCAGGTTCCGGTGATGATCGGCTACAACAAGGATGACATGGGCATGCTCGCCGGCGCTTCCGTCGACCGTTTCTGCGCTGTTCGCGACTCTCTCGGCTGTCCTGTGTACGAATACGAGTTCCTCCGTGAACTGCCCACCGACGAGGCCCATCCTGCTTCTGCTTCCGGTGCCTTCCATTCCGCCGAACTCTGGTACATGTTCGGGACGCTGAAGAACAGCTGGAGACCCTTCACTGAGGCCGATTACCGGCTGTCGGAGGAGATGCTGGACGCCTGGACCGCCTTCTGTCGCACCGGAAATCCCGGCTGGGACGCATACAAGCACGACAAACCCTACAAGAAACTGTTTGATATCCAATAACCATGAAACGCTTCCTGATCATCATCGCAGCCTTGTGCTGCACCCTGCCGATGGCCGCCCAGTGGGGCCGCCGGCCTACCCCCAACGACACGCTTCAATCCACCCGCGTCCTGCCGGACGGGAAGGTGCTTTTCCAGATTTACGCGCCGGAAGCCAAGACCGTTTCGGTCTCCGGCGATCTGCCTTGGAACGCACCCATCAAGTTCGAGAAGGCCGAAAACGGCGTTTGGAAGGGCGTCTGCGGAGGCTTGGACAAGGGGCTCTTCCGCTACAACTTCACCGTGGACGGCGTGCGGGTGCAGGATCCGAAGGCTCCCCTCTCCGCCGAGCAGTCCTCCCTCCTGCAAGTTGGCGAAGGCTATGTGAAGGACGTGCCGCACGGAGCGGTGGCGCAGCGGTTCTACTTCTCCAAAACGTTGGGCGAAATGCGCCGCATGCACGTCTGGACCCCGGCTGGCTATGAGAAGTCGAATGAAAAACTCCCCGTCCTGTACCTGGTCCATGGCGGCGGTGACAATGACGCCTCCTGGCCCGGCGTGGGCGCCGCGGGCTGGATTCTGGACAACCTTCTCGCCGAGGGCAAGATGGTCCCGATGATTGTCGTCATGCCCAACGGTACCATCAACGTGCCCAACGAGGTTCCTCCGTTCGCCGAGGACATGGTCACGTCCATCATCCCATTCATCGAGGCCAATTACAACGTGAAAACGGATGCGGACAACCGCGCGATGGCCGGTCTGTCCATGGGCGGCATGGAGACTATTGAGACCGCCTTCAACCACCCCGAACTGTTCCGCTACGTCTGGGTGCTCAGCGCCTCCTTCGCTCCCGGACAGGATCCCGCCGCGGAATCCGCCCGCCTCAAGGTCAAGGAGAATGTCGCGAAGATGAACAAACAGTTCAAGCGCATGGTCTTCACCCAGGGCGGTCCCACCGACATCGCCTACAACAACTGCAAGAACACCCGCGCCCAGTTGGACAAGGACGGTCTCCATTACGAGTACATGGAGAACGCCCAGGCCGGCCACAGTTGGACCACCTGGCGCGCCGATTTGGAAAAGCTCGCGCCGACGCTGTTCAAGTAACCTGGTTGAGGTTATATACGAGGATGACCGGAAAGTCTGATTTGACAGAAGGTCGTCCTCGTTTTTGTGCCCTTCCACGCACCAAACTCTCTTCGAGGAACACACCTCGGAAACTGTAGCAGCCTACGATTTATACAATTCGCTGATTTTCAAATCGTAATGCATTTGTCTTTGTTCCAAATCGGACATAGACTTATACCTGATTCATTGTTAATCAAACTTTTGCAATGAGGTGAATCAAACTGCTCCCGGAGATCGAAGACTCCTTGCCACCTCCAGTGCAGAGTATTTTACAAAACCGTTAATCAGCAGATTATTAATAATTTACGTTGCAGTCTATGTCCTAAATAGGACAAAGACTAGGACTTAATTCACTCTATATTAGACAGTTGAGCATTCGGCACGAACACACAAAAAGGGGCGACTCAAAATGAGTCAGCCCCCTTTTCCCTTTCAAGGCAAGACCGGCTAGTCCATCAGCTTGATGCGGATGTTGCGGTACCAGACGTCGTCGCCGTGGTCCTGCATGCCGATGTAGCCTTCGTGGGCGTCGCCGCCGCAGTTGTTCAGGAGTTCGAAGGCGAGGGGCCAGTCTTTCTCGCTGAACTTGGAAGCCTGCAGCATGTCGGTCCACTGCTGGGTCCAGAGGTGATACTCGAGGACCTTCACGTCGTTCTGGAAATGCACGACCGTGCCCTTGTACACCAGGATCTTGCACTTGTTCCACTCGCCGTAAGGGTTCTGGTTCTGCGGAACGGCCGGAATCATGTCGTACAGGGAGGCGGACTGGCGGTTGCCGTCCACGCCGAGGAGGGCGTCCGGATGATTCGCATTGTCCAGCACCTGATACTCCGGAGAGGAGATATAAATGGGCTCATAGCGATCGGCGCCGTTCTCATCCTTGGTGGTAACTTCCTTCGCGAGGTAGAAGATACCGGAATTACCGCCCTTGGAGACCTTCCATTCCATTTCCAGGGTGAAGTTCTTGAACTGGTGGGCGAAGATGATGTCGCCGCCTTCGCCCGTCTGGGCTTCGCCGCTACCGGTTCCGGAGAACTTGAGGGCGCCGTCGTCGATGGCCCAGCGGGAAGGGAGAACATCCTTTCCATAGCCGCGCCATCCGTTCGTGGAGGTGCCGTCGAACAGGACGATGTAACCTTCGTCATCGACCGGGAAGGCGGAGAGGTCCACCTGCGGGGCCTCGACGACCGTGTACTCCGGTGCGCCGGGGGCAGCGGCCTTCTTCTTTCCCTGATTGCCACAGGAGACGGCGATCAGCGTCAGGAGTGCCGTCGCAAGCAAAAGAGTTTTTTTCATATTCATGGATTTTTAAGGTTTTAAGGCAGTTCGGGAAGCTTCCAGCCGTCGCGGAAGACCGGTTTGATGAGTTCGCGGGCGAACTGGTTCGCATCGACCGGATCGGTATAGACATTCTCGAAGGTGGGATGGCCGTCCGTGATGGAGAAGCCGTCGTGGATCATCGTACGGATGGTTGCACCCGCCGGAATGTTGGTGAAACGCATGTTCTCGCCATCCCATTCCAGTTCCTGGTTCAGCCCCTGCAGGCGCACGGCCACGACACCCATCGCCACCATCTCATTGAACGGACCGGCCTCGGAGAAGTCGGAAGCGCTCGGCGTGCGGAAGTCCGGGTCCTCCTTGCAGGCGCGGACCCAATCCTGCTGGTGGTCCAGCTTGATTTCCCGGTGGATCTTCGGGACCTCGGGATTCCGGCCGGAAAGCAGATACGGATTCACGCCGTAGCAGCCGCAGATGAGGGTGTCCTTGGTGCCGTAGAAGATGACGGCGCCGCCGGAATCGTTCAGGTCCTTGCCGGCGGGAAGGCCTGCCGGGCGGTCCGGCAGGATGCCGCCGTCCGTCCAGGTCACGACCACTTCGGGCATCCCCACCTTGGGCAGGTTGTCCCGGGCGGGGAACACGAAGCGGACCTTCTCCGCCTGCGGGCAGGATTCGGTGAGGAGGGCGGTGGAACTGCCCTGCACCTTGGTCGGATAGCCGAGCTTCAGGGCCTTGAACACGGGATGGAGGATGTGGCAGGCCATGTCACCGAGTGCGCCGGTGCCGAAGTCCCACCATCCGCGGAAGTTCCACGGGGTATAAATCGAGTGATAGGGACGGTACGGGGCCGGTCCCAGGAAGAGATCCCAGTCGAGCGTCTTGGGCACCTTCTCCGCCTTGACGGGGCGCTCCAAGCCCTGGGGCCAGATGGGACGGTCCGTGAAGGCTTCGACACGCGTGACTTCGCCGATTTCGCCGTTCCAGATCCAGTCGCAGATCTTGCGGACACCCTCTCCGGATGCGCCCTGGTTGCCCATCTGGGTGGCCACGCGATATTTAGCGGCCAGCTTGGTAAGGAGGCGGGACTCGTAGACGGTACGGGTAAGCGGTTTCTCGCAATAGACGTGCTTGCCGGCCTGGATGGCGGCGGCGGCGATGATGGCGTGCGTATGGTCCGCAGTCGCGACCATCACGGCATCGGCCTGGTCCAGCAGTTCATCGAACATCACGCGCCAGTCCTTGTATCGCTTGGCGTTGGGATAGCGTTCGAACACGTGCGCCGCATACTTCCAGTCCACGTCGCACAGGCCGATGATCTCCTCGGTCTCCAGGCCCCGGAGGACGCTGGCGCCACGGCCGCCGATACCGACGCCGAGAATCTTCAGTTTGCGGTTCAGAGGCGCGGGAGCCATCTTCTCACTCTCGGCGAAAACCTTTCCGGGAATCATCGAAAGCCCGATGGCGGCCGCCGTCCCCGTTTTCAGGAACGATCTTCTTGAAATCTCTTTGCCCATAGGAATCAGTGTTTTAATCAGGAAATGGTCAGTTTGATACAAATATAACAATTAATCCGGGCATTATCCAATTATTTTCAGTATCTTACACACATTAAATCATTCATTATGAACGGACATTTCCTCGCCAGGACGGCCCTCGCGGCAGCGGCTCTCCTGCTTTCGGCACAGGCCGAAGCCACCCGGTTCAAAGGCATGCAGGTCATCGACAACGAAACGCTCCTGCTTCAGTTCCAGGACGGAGACGTCCGCTACCGGGACGACGGGACCGGCGAAAGCGCCTATCTGGGTCACACCTTCGTGGAAGGCGACGACACGCTGGTGGTCTTCCATCCCCGTTTCTGGATGGTAGACGCGTCGGAATGGACCATCACTTCGGACAATGATCCCACGGTCGGTGAGATGCACCCCGTGGCCGTCTGGCGCAAGTCCAAGCCGATGCACTTCGACCACACGCTCACGGGAGAACTGGACCACTGGATCTACCTCCGCCTCCCCAAGCCGATGAAGGAGGGCGTCAACTATCATGTCCATATTCCCTCCTCAACCGGGTCGGACAAGACCTTCGC
>JAEEGK010013954.1_pt1 | contig 18024 bp, 9 predicted proteins | sample 8958771 | NCBI WGS metagenome assembly JAEEGK01 (sample SAMN16246547, study PRJNA631951) | gut metagenome | biome: gut microbiome; feature: rumen; material: SC-attached | host: Bos | place: Iran: Karaj | collected 2018-10
TTGACCACGAATTTGAGGTCCCGCACTATAAAAACTCGATTTCGGAGGCGTGGGTGATGGTGATCTTCATGCTGATGCCTTCGTCGACGGGGATGACCATGGCACGGTTGCCGTCGATGCGCTTGATGATGCCCTCGATGCCCTGGAAGGGGCCTGACGTGAACTTGATACGACGATCAAGGTCGGTGACCGAGAGCGGACGGTCGGTGTAGGACCGCAGGCCCTGAGGATCGTCGACACGGGAGGCCCGGATCAGATTGTCCATCGCCTGTTCGGAGACGGTGATGATCTCTGAGCTGCCATCCAGATGGCGACGACTCATATACTGAAGGTTCTGACACTCACGGTTGTACATCTTCATCCACGTGATGCGCTCCTTGAAGGAATAGACAAACAGGAGGTTGTGGATGGCGGGACGTTCTTCGGCCCGAACACTGGCACCCCGCTTGACATGATAGGTCTCCTTGGGAATGAAGGTACGGAAGTCGTTCGTGTCCATGACAGCCTTGACTTCCAGTTCCTTACGGTATCTAACGTACATAGGGAACCAGCTATAGGGTCTGTCTGTACCGTTGGCAAGGATGACCTTCTGTGAGTCCGTTGGATTGGGGATAAAGGAACGAGTGCTCGCGTCTTCGACACAAGTACTCACCTCGAGGGTGTTTCTGTTTTCTGTCATACTATCTGAACCAAATAGTGATAACAAAACATATATGCATGAAAAAAGCGTGAACCCTCTCTCTGCTTGTTTGATTCTTAGGTCCTAGGAAAACCCTTTCAGAAAACAAACAGATGATGCTCACACCGTGGTATATTTGAAAACACCCCTAAAGTGTGCGTGAGGCTACACGAGCCTCGGCACACTAACGGGAAGTTATACCACCCGAAGCATCTTCTCTGCGAAGTCTCTGGATTGCAGGTTTTGAATTTCTCAGGTTCAAATGACCAGATACAATGCGTTGTAAGACGCTAATTCTCAATAAGTCTCCCACACCTTCACAGCCTTGAAAGGCATGTACGGCGTGAAATCGGGTACAAAGGTACGAATTATTTTTCATTATTCAAATAACAAATGGGGGAAAAGTGCTTAAAATTCTGTTTTTTACACTTTTTCCCCCATTAAAGGTTATGGGAAGGGGTTAGTCCTTTATCAGTCTTACTTCGTAGATTTCGCCAATCTGCTTTTGGGGCTTGGCCACGAACTTGACGCGTATCTGCGTCTTGCCCTGCAGCATGTTGGCGGGGATGTCAAATGTCTCGTACTTGAATTCAGAGATGCGGTACTTGCCCGTGTTGTTGATGCTGGTGAGCAGCTGGTCGTCGATGAAGATGTCGAACTCATGGCTCTTCCACTCGCCTACGCCCCAGAACTTCAGGCGCAGCTGCAGGTCTGTGCGGCCGGCGGTCTGCATGAGATAGCTGAAGTAGTGGCCGTTGCTGGCATCGCGCCAGAACACGTCGTTGGTGTTACCCGTCTGCGAGCGGTCTGTCTCCATCTTGTGGTCGGTCTCAGGCTGCTGTTCGCCGGGCTGCACTTTGTCGACGGTGCGGGCTTCGAGCGCTTGACGCTCCTGCTCCTGCTTGGCCAGGTTGTCGAGATAGCTCTTGTAGCTGTTCTCCGAGAGGGCGAGCCAGTACATCATGTAGCGCGAGTCGTGAATCTCGAAGAAAGGCTGTAGCTCGTTTTGGATGGCGTTTTCCATCTTCGTGCTGAGCGTGAAGTGCAGGGGCTTGCTTGGAATGGGCTGCAGCTGGTTGGCTATGTCCTCTATCTGATTGTTAATGAGGATGGGCGCCTCGTTGATGGGCAGCTTCTTGCCGCTGGCATACTGTCCGAAGCGGCTGTCGTCGGCCACGAGGTGAGCCAGGTCCTCCGTGCCCGTCTTCATGCCGAGCAGGATGGGTCCGTGCATCAGGGCGATGTACTGCGGCTCGTTGGGCAGGTATTTGATGGTGTTGTGCATGGGGAACTCGATGTCCACCACGTCGCCCTTCTTCCAGTTGCGGGTGATGGGAATGTAGCTGGACGGGCCAGTGACGAGTCCGAACACTCCTTCAAATCCTCCCACGCCAAGGTCGGTGCCCACCAGCTTGCCGTTCACCTTCACATGGAAATTGTAGGGTTTCACCCAGCCGGGATAGCGCACCTGTAGGGTAAACAGCCCCTTACCCTCTGTGATGATGATGCGGCTGGTTTCGGCATAAGGGAAGGCGGTCTCCTGACGCAGCACGAAGCCCTTGTCCCGCCAGTTCAGCTCTGATGCCACATAAAGGTTCACAAAGAGGTTATCACCCTTTCTGGTATAGATGAACTGTCCGTACTTGCTATGGTTCTCCATACCCGTTCCCACGCAGCACCACATGGCCTCGTTGGGTGCCGAGTAGTTGCGGTAGTGGCGCGGACGGGCGGGAGTGAAGTAGACGTAGCCGCCGTGCTCGGGATGCTGCGAGGAAAGGATGTGGTTGAAGGTGGCCAGCTCATAGTAGTCGGCGAAGCGGGCCTCCGGGTTACGGTGGTGCAGCAGTTCCGTCAGCTTCAGCATATTGTTGGTGTTGCAGGTCTCGGGGCCGTCGATGTCGTTGATGAAGTCCATGCAGGCCTCACGGCTGGGGAAGTGCTCGCGGCGCGAGTTGCCGCCGAAGGCCAGTGAGCGCTGCCCAGTGACGATGTCCCAGAAGAACTGGGCAGCTTCGTGGTAGCTCTCATTGTTCGAATGGTTGCTGATGCGCTCGAACCCCACTACCTTGGGCACCTGCGTGTTGGCGTGCATGTTGTCCAGGCAGTCCACGCGCTGTATCATCGGAGTGAGCAGCCGACGATGCGAGAAGCGCTTGGCCACGGTGAGATACTTCTCCTGACAGCCAGAGATGCAGTAGGCATCGTACAAAACCTCGTTCATGCCACCGTGCTCATTACCCAGCATACGCTCCATCTGCTCGTCGCTGAGGCCTGCTGTGAGGTCGATGGCCCAGTCGCAGAAGCCGAGAAACAGCTTCTTTGCCTGCTCGTTGCCGCAGTAGACCCAGGCATCGCGCAGGCCGGCGTACATCTTATGTAAATTATAGAACGGTGCCCACGAACCGAAGTAGACGCCGAAGTCGCCTTTCTTGAACGTCGACCAGATGCGCTCGCTGTTGGGCATACCACCTACATAACCCTTACCCCACTCGGGGTGGTTCTTCACGTTGGCATCGGCACAGAGTTGCAGCTCGCTGATCATATACTCCATACGGCGGCGGCATTCTTCGTTGCCAGTGGCGGCATTCATGGCCATTGCTGTCAGGTAGTGACCGCCCACGTGACCGTCCAGTCCGTCCCAGTTAGGATAGGTCTTCGCTCTCGGCTCCAAGCCAGCCTCCTTGCGGTAGGGAGCCAGCAGACGGTCGCAGTCGTACTGCAGCAGCGTCTGGATGTTCAGGTCGCGCGCATGCTTCAGCGGGCCGTCGAGCAGAGTAACATCACCGAGGGGGAACTCTTGGTAATACAGCCTCTCTTGAGCGTAGGTAGCCGCCATGGCGGCGGTCATACATACTAAAGCGAGTATTCTTTTCATTTTGCTTTGTTATTTTGGTTTATGGTTTGTATAGTTAATGAGGTGGTGGGCAGGCTGCTATTGATGCTGACCTGCGCGCGGCCTCGCTTCATGGTGCTACGCATTACAAGCAGGGCACGACCCTTCCAGGTGGTGACGCGGGGCGATGTGTACGGTTCGCGGTCCTTCAGGTCGGCAGAGGCGAAGGCGAGCAAGCTGCCTTGGCCTTTCACTATGGCCTCGCAGGGGATGGCGGCATCGGGACAGACGCGGCCCTCGCTGTCAACTGCTTCGACGGTGATGAAGCAGAGATCCTGGCCGTCGGCGGTGATGACACGGCGGTCGGGCGTCAGGCGCAGACGGGCAGGATCACCAGCGGTGGAGAGACCCACAAGACCCACCCCCAGCCCCTCCCTGTGAAGGAGGGGAGTGGTTACTTCTGCGCGGAGGGTACCGGGGGAGTAGGGAATGGTGAAGACGGCCTTGTACTCCGTTTCGCGACTGACGGACTTGGTGCCGATGAGCTGGTCGTTGAGATAGAGCTTGACCTCGGGGGCTTTTGTATAGACCTCCACGTCGATGGGCTTGCCTTCCCAGCCCGGCCAGTTCCACGATTCCCAAGTGGGCCACACGCTCCACGCCGTCTCACGGATCTTGCCGCGATAGCCGTCGGGCTCGCGTACGGCAAGGTATATACTCCCCTCTCCCTTCGGAGAGGGGTCGGGGGTGAGGCTTCTCCACAGCATCTCCCGATAATGGCTTATCGGTTTCCTCCATCCCGTGATGTCCACGTCGCCACAGTAGGCACCGTGCCAGTCGGGCTGTCCGCCGCTGACGTAGTGCTCGCCCGGGCGTTCACCCTCGTAGTAGTAGCGGCCGATGCCCGACTCGCCCAGATAGTCGAGGCCCGTCCACACAATGTCACCCACGATGTAGGGATGGTCGTGTACCAGCGCCCAGTTGCGGAAGGCATCGCGCGGATAACTCTCCGTTTGCCACATTACTCGCTTGGGGTCGCGCTGGTGGTCGCCCTTGTGCTTGTGAATCATGTAGTTATAGCCTACCACGTCGAGCACCTCGGCATGCGGGTCGTAGATTTCCCAGTCATTGTCCCAGGCACAGAGCGCCTCGGTGACGGGGCGTGTGTCGTCGGCCTCGAGTATGGCCTTCTTCAGCTGTCGGGCGGTGGTAATGACGCGGATGTCCTTGCGCTCGATGACCTCGTTGCCGATGCTCCAGCAGACGACGCTGGGGTGGTTGCGGTCGCGCAGCACCATGGCGTGGATGTCTTCGCGGTAGCACGAGTCGATGAGTGTTGAGTAGTCGTACTGCGTCTTGGCCGAGCGCCAGCCGTCGAAAGCCTCGTCGATGACCAGCATGCCTATGGAGTCGCAGACATCGAGAAAGGCGCGGGTGGTGGGATTATGGCTGGTGCGGATGAGGTTGAAGCCAGCCTCCTTCATCTGCCTTACCTTACGTATCTCGGCGGCATCGAAGGCCATGGCACCGAGCACGCCGTCATCGTGATGCACGCAGGCCCCGTTGATGAGCAGCGGCTTTCCATTGAGCACGAAGCCCTTGTCGGCCGTGAACGAGAATGAACGGATGCCGAACTTGATGTGGCGCTCGTCGGTGACCCGACCGTTCTCCTTCAGCTTGATAACGGCCTCATAGAGATAGGGACTGTCGGGCGACCAGAGGCGCGGCTGGTCGATGGTAAAGACCTCGCCATAGGAGTCCAGTGAGTTGGGCGGGCACTGCCTGTGCCGCTCAAGGAAGCTCTTCCGCATTTCAACAGACTGCGAAGTGGGCTTGAAGTCGCCCCCGAGGAACGTCACCTCGATGTCGTCAATCCGGCGGGGCTGCTGGCCCGTGTTCTCAACGCCCACCTGAAGGTTCACCTGTGCCTGCTCGGGGCTGACACGGGGCGTCCAGATACGGGTGGCGCGTTCGTCGATGTGCAAGGCCGGCAACGTCTGCAGCCACACGTGGCGGTAGATACCTGAACCGGAGTACCAGCGGCAGTTTGGCTGCCCGGAGTTGTCGACCTTCACCAGCAGTTCGTTCTGTCGCTTGTCCTTATAGAGGAACGGAGTGACGTCGACGGTGAACGGTGTGTAGCCATAGCCGTGTTGTCCGGCTTTCTGTCCGTTGATGAAGACCTCGGCCCGCTGGTAAACACCTTCGAAGTGGAGCCTTACTATCTCACCTTTCGGTGTGGCGAACGTCTTGCGGTACTCGCCCTTGCCGCCCGGGAACCAGCCGCCGCCTTCTTTCGTTGCGCCGGTAGCAGGATCCGGCCCCTCGTAGATGTCCCAGTCGTGGGGCAGATTGACGCTGACGGTCTTTCCATTGCGCGTAAACTGCCAGCCGTCATCAAAGAGCTGGCTCGTCTGTGCGGTGATGCCGCTGTAAGTACACAGCATCAGTGCTACTAAAGATAAAAGCTTCTTCATTTTCATGTCGCAAAGATAGTCAATAATTCGGATTATTCCAAGGAATTGCCGTGAAAAATGCTATATAGTTGTCAATCACAGGAAATATCCTACACTTCCTACACTTCCTGCACCTACGACGGGTGTAGGAAGTGTAGGATAAAAAGTGTAAATGACAATCAATGCGCGCGTGCGCGGAGAAAGCGCGGGACTCCGTGCAAATATGCACGGCACCTGACCTTTAAAAGGCACCGCCTTTTGGGAATGGCTCTTATTTCCAGATGCTGTTCAGGGGGCGGAACTGAACTTCGCAGTCGGCTCCGCTGACAGAAAGTTGGTTGTAGAGAGACGAGGGGAACACGAGGTTGGTCATTGACAGCGTGCCCTCCTTGGTGAACAGTTCGACAGAGGACTGGTCGACGAAGACGTCGAGCGTCACCTGACTGCCATCGACAGAGAGCGGCGCTTGCATCGAGGGGATGGAGAAGCTGCCGTTGAAGTTGGTGCGGCCGGATGCTGAGGTGCGGTGTGCGGTGAGTGTGCGAGCGGCGGCATTGATGTCGAAGACGAACTTCTCGTCCTTCGAATTGCTCAGTGTGACCGTAGTGTTCTTGTCGAGACCGATGACGAGTCGCAGCTGGTAGGCGTCGTTGGCGGCGAAGGACTCTCCGCTCGGAGAAACCGAGTGGCGCTCAGACCACTGGGCGGCAATCTTGTCAACCTCCTTGACGACGGTGCTCGTCAGCAGTTTCTGGCCGTTGTACTCGGTGAGACCCAGTTCGCGGGGCAGCGTGAAGGCCGAGCGCCAGGGCGAGCAGGGCACGTCACCGCAGTATGACCAGTTGTTCATCCAGCCAATCATGATACGGCGGGAGCCGGTGCCGCTCCAGGTGACGCCGGCATAGTTGTCCATGCCATAGTCGAGCCAGAGGGGGTACTGCCGGTCTTCGGCGGTGAAGGTAGTGCCGTCGAACTGTCCGACGAAGTACATCATGCCTGAACCAATGAGAGGGCCGCCAGGGTTGACGCTGACAAGGAGGACCCAGTCGTTGCCAATCTGAATGAGGTCGGGGCACTCCCACTGCAGGCTTGGGCGGCCAAAGAGTGGAACGTGGAAGGTGCTGAGGTGCTGCCAGGACTTAAGGTCGGTGGAGGCGTAGAACTCGATGCCCATCTTCCAGCCCTTGGCGAGTGCCATGACCCACTTGCGGGTAGGCTCATGCCAGAACACCTTGGGGTCGCGCAGGTTGTCGTCGTCGTTCTTGATGACGGGGTTGTTGGCATAGCGCGTGAAATTACGTCCGCCGTCGGTGCTGTAGGCAATGCTCTGCTGCTGGTGGCCTGCCACGTCGCCCGTCTCGCCGGCCGAGGTGTAAAGGGCCACCATAGCCCCTGCTCCGAAGCCGGCAGTATTGGCGTTGTCGATGACGCAGGATCCGCTGAAGACGGCACCCAGCTCGTCGCGGGTGAGAGCCACGGTCTGCTCCGTCCAGTGCATGAGGTCGGTGGAGGTGGCGTGTCCCCACGACATGTTGCCCCACTGGTTGCCCTGGGGGTTATACTGGTAGAAGAGGTGGTAGGTGCCGTCGGCGAAGACCAGTCCGTTGGGGTCGTTGACCCAGTTCTGGGCGGGTGTATAGTGTATTTGCGGGCGGTAGAGCTCGTTTCTGCCCGACGGAGATACGTCGGGCACTTGTGGCTGCTGCTCCTCCTTGGGATCGTCGATGAGCGGGTTGTAATCCTGCTTCGGGTCATCGCTTGAACAGGAGGTGAGGGTTGCTGTGGTACAGCAACAAACTAAACAGAAGGCGGAAAGATAATGCTTTGGCTTCATTTTGGGAATCTTTTTTTGGAGGGGGTAGAAAGGAATCGCTCCCCTCCATTTTTTGAAGGGAGAGGAGCGGTTAGTCATGTTAGCGTGTCTTCAGATATTCCAGAGAGTTCTTGGCGAGTGTGAGCACGTTGTCCTGATAGATGTTGTTATGCGGGTGTGCGCTCTTGTCGGGCGTGCCGTCGGCGTTCTTCATGGAGAACTCGCAGCCGCCGTTGCCGATGCAGAGCAGTGTGCCCTTGAAGTCGGTGTTGCCCTGCTGAGCCTCCCAGACGTTCATCTGGCTGACCCACCATATCTGGCTGTCCCAGGTGCCGAGGGGATAGATGCCATAGACCTGTGTACACTGTGCGTAGCAAGCCTCCTCCTGATTGCCGATGCCGGTCCAGAGGCTGGGCAGGTTGAAGTAGAGGCAGTTGTGGTCCTCAGTCCAGCCGGGGCCCTTGAAGGCGATGAGCTTCGTGTCGGGCGTGGTCTCCATCTCGAGTCCCTTGTAGATGGGATGCGAGGAGTGATCCTTCTTGAACTTGTGGTCGGGATTCAGCTCGACGGCCATCTTCCACACGTCGTTGTTGATGCCGCCGCCACCGAAGCCGAAGGCGTGGTCGTTACTCTTCATGTCGTCGAGGCTGATGCGACCGAGGTGGCCTGCATAGACGGTGGCGTGGCTCCAGAGGAGCATGCTGCCGCCAGCCTTGTACCACTCGCGAATGAAAGGCGTAGCAGCCTGTACGTCGGCGGGGATGTTCCACACGTCGCTTTCGCTGACGTTCTCGAGGTCGCGGAGCCAGAAGAGTACGCGGTAGGGCTCAATCACGTCGGTGGAAGTGATGCTTGTGAAGGGCACGAACTTAGCCGTGGGGTAGGTGTCGTGCAGCCAGAGCCATGCCGAAGCCTCGTCGTCGTCGCCCTGCTCAACCAGCTGCTCAGGTGTGGCGTAGATGCTGAGGAAGCCGATGGCGGTCTTACCGATACGCAGCGAGTAGGAGGTAGGGAGCGAGGTGCCCTTGGCATTCTTGGCCACGAGGCTGACAGTCCACGTCTCGCCGTCCTTCACATCGGGGATGATGAATTGGTCGGAAGTTCCGGACAGCTCCTGAGTCTTGGTGGCGGCACCGTTGGTGTAGGTGATGATGACGCTGGTGACGTCGGCGGCAGGCTTGGCCCAGGCCACGACGGCATCGTAGCCGTTGTCCTTGTCTAACTGTGCCATGGAGACGCCGCTGATGCTGGTAGCGCCTTCGCGCATATAGCTCTTGATGACGCCCGTAGAGAGATTGCCGCCATCCCTGAGCTTGAAGACATACTCAAAGGGCACGTTGGTAGGCACGCTCTTGTGGGTGAAGCTGTTGCCGCTGACGGTCTCGCTCGAGGAGAGCGTCCCGTTGCGGTAGATGGTCACCTGCATCTGAGCCTGCTGTGCGGGCCATGTCCAGGTGTAGTCGTCGCCGTTCAACTGGCCTGTTATCTGTGCTGCATCGGGAGCCGTCAGCTTCATGGCTTCGCGCTCGATGTCCTTGTCCTGGCAGCTTGTGAGGGCTGCTGTGGTACAGCAGCATACGGAACAAGCGATGAGGAATTGATATATCTTTTTCATAACTTTAATTATCAATTGTCAATTATCAATTATCAATTTAATTGTAGCCCTTGTTCTGAGTGTAGAGTCCGGGCACGTAGTAGAGCTGGATGTAGGGCAGGGGGAAGTACTCGTTCTTGCCCGGTGTGTAGTGGGCGTCCTTGTAGTACTGGGCGTAGGTCTGTCCGTTGTAAACGACGTCCTTCTCCTTCTCGAAGAACTTGTTCAGCGTCTGCGAGGCAACGCCCCAGCGGCGCAGGTCGAAGTAGCGGTTGCTCTCCATGGCGAGCTCCAGGCGGCGCTCCCACTGCACGCACTGGCGTGCCTTCTCTTTCGAGGCGAAGTTGCCGGAGGGATAGAGTGCGATGTCGCACTGGTCGGCAGCGTAGGCGATGTGCTTGGCAACAGAGTTCTTGGCACGCTGGCGCACGGCGTTGACGATGGTGCGGGCACCCTCAAGGTCGCCGGTCTCTACTAGGGCCTCGGCACGCATCAGCATGACGTCGGTGTAGCGCAGCACATAGTCGTTCATGGCGAAAGCCTGCCAGGGGTTGTCGAAGGTCTCGCCCTTTGAGCGCTGCGGCACCTCCTTCATCGAGGCGTAGTAGCCGTAGGTGTTGGGCGTGCGCGAGTTGTCGGTTGTCATGGTGTACTCGGCCTCATACTTGTAGGGGAAGGTGGGCATGCCGACGGTGTGGAAGAGACGCGGATCCCATTTCTGTGCTGTGGGTACGCCGTTGACGGGATAGGCCGTCTGATTGTTGTAGTCGTCGAACATGGGCAGTCCGTCCCTGGTCTTGAAGGCGTTGACGAGGTTCTGCGTGGGCTTGTGGAAGTCCCATCCGCACGACCAGATGCCCCAGCAGCCGTTCAGCATGTTGCTCCAGTTGGCGCGGCCGAAGAGCGTATTGTCGTCCTGATAGTCAGAATGCTGTACGGCGAAGATGCTCTCCTTGGAGTTCTTGTACTCAGGCAGGAAAATGTCGCCGAAGTCCTCCAAATATCCGTACTGTGAGCTTTCAACCTCCTTGGTGTACTTCAGGACTTCCTGCATGTACTGGCTGTTGATATGGCTCGCACCGGTGTTGGCCTCGTAGCCGTCGCCCCAGGCCATGGTGAGGTAGCACTTGGCCAGATAGGCAGCAGCGGCAATCTTGTTGGCGCGTCCGCCCTCGCTCTGCTGTACGGGCAGCACGTTGTAGGCAAATTTGAAGTCGGCCACAATCTTGTCCATCAGTTCCTCATGGGTGAACTGGTTGTTGGGCGTCTGCTCCTCGCTGTGGTTCTTGTAAACCTCCTCGTCGACCCAGGGCACCTGGTACCACATCTGCACGAGCTTGAAGTAGAAGTGTGCGCGGAGGAAGCGTACCTCGCCCTCGCGGATCTTGGTCTTCTCCTCGCCCAGCTTGTCCTTGCCGTACTCAGCCAGCGACACCAGTGCGCGGTTGCAGCGCGAGATGCTGCAGTAGAAGTGATACCAGAGCTCGTCCATGTGGTCGGGCGTTGATGCCGTAAGGGTTGACCACACCTCGACGGGGTGGTAGTTGGTGTCGGTAGTACCCGAGCCGCCCTTCATGGCATCGTCGGACGAGACGTCGGCGTAGGGCCAGAGGTTGAACGGATAGGTGTACCAGTCGTCGCCCAGCTTGGCATAGGCCGAGGTGACCATTTCTTCGGGCTGACTCATGGCGAGGTCTTCGCTGATGACGCCCTGCGGCTCGACGTCGATGAAATCGTTGCAGCTTGTGAGGGCTGCGGTGATACCGCAGCAAACGAGACAAGCGGCGGCTACCTTCTTATATATCTTGGTGTTCATAATACTCATTATTCAATTATAAATTATCAATTAGAACGAAGTCTGGATACCGAACGAGAGGCTGGTGCTGTTAGGATACATCCAACGGGGATTCTCAGGATCGCTGCAGGTGAGTGAGCTGCTCTTCAGGGTGAGCAGGTTGTGGCCGGAAATATAGACGCGGGCTGAGGTCATGTTCACCTTCTTCAGCAGGCTCTCGGGCAGGTTGTAGCCAATCTGCACCTGGCGGAGCTTGGCGTAGGAGCCGTTCTCGACGAAGTAGGTCGAGGCGCGGTTCTCATTGCCCACGTTGTTGGTGGTCAGTGCGGGGATGCAGGAACCAGTGTTGGCCGTCGTCCAGGCATCGAGCATGCGGTTACCCTTGTTCGAGCCGGCATCGGTGATGGAGTAGAAGTCGGTCTGGAACTTCTGGTCGTTGTACACATCCTGACCGGCAACCCCCTGCCAGAACATCGAGAAGTCGAAGTCTTTGTAGCCCAGGTCGATGTTCAGACCCCATGAGAAGTTGGGCACGGGATTGAAGATCCAGGTCTGGTCTTGCTCGTTGATGATGCCGTTACCGTCGAGGTCGGCATACTTCAGACCGCCGATGCGGGCGTTCTCCTGACCTGCTGCCAGCACCTCCTCGCGGTTCTGGAACAGACCGTCGACGACGTAGCCCACAATCGAGCCGTAAGGCTTCTTAGCCTCCACCAGGTTCTCCTTGGCAGTGTGGACATACGAGCCGGTTGTCGTCTCAGGCAGGTAGGTCACGCGCTGGCGGAAGAAGTCGAGGTTGCCGTTCACATTGTATTTGAGACCAAATTCGGTAGTGCCGCGATAGCCCAGTGCAAATTCCATACCCCAGTTGCGCAGACTCGGACCGTTGAGCCACGAGGCGCCGCCCTCACCCATCGAACCGAGGTAGGCGGGGTTGATGAGCATGTCCTTCACATTCTTGATATAGGTATCGAAAGTACCATAGATGCTGCTGCCTAAGAGTGTAAAGTCGAGGCCGAAGTTGTACTGCTCGGTGGTCTCCCACTTCAGGTTGTTGTTCTGGGCCTGAGTGGCACGGAAACCAGAGGGGAAGATGCCGCTGCCGGCAAGTGCCAGGTCGTAGGCCGTTGACTCGTTGCGGCCACCGCCGTAGGTAGCGGCATAAAGACCGTAGCGGGCGTAGTTGGAGATGGCCTGGTTACCAGTCTCACCCCACGATGCACGCACCTTCAAGTCGTTGATCCAGTCCATCTTCAGGTTTTCGGAGAGACGGTAACCCAGCGTGAAAGCGGGGAAGGTACCGTAGCGGTTGTTCTCGCCGAAGCGTGAAGAACCGTCGTGGCGGATGGTGAACGATGCGAGCACCAGGTCGCGCCAGTTATAGTCAGCCTTGCCGAAGAACGACACCAGGTTGTAACCCTCGCGGATACCGCCGGCGCGCTGTGTGCCAGTGGCGGCATCGGGCCACATGTAGTTGTAGTTCTCTAGGGCGAACATCTGTGCGTAGGCCGATGAGCGCTCCTCAACGTCGCGGTGGAGCTCGACACCACCCAGCAGGATGAAGTTGTGGTCGGCACCGATGTTAAAGTTATAGTTGGCCGTGTTCGACCAGGTCCACTTGATGGAGTTCTTGTTGCCAAGGTTGGCCGACGGAGTTGAGTTGTTCACCACGTCAGAGTGCCAGGTGTAGGTCACGCTGTGAATGAACTCCGACCAGTAGTCGAGACCAAAGTTGGAGCGCAGTGTCAGTCCCTTGACGGGCTGAATGTTGATGTAGCCGTTGCCGAAGATGCGCCACATCTTCAGGCGGTTGTCGCGGTTGTGGTAGAGCTCGCGCAGGGGGTTCTGGCGGTCGCTCATGCCACCCACGGGACCAGAGAATGTCTCGTCGTCCTCTTCGTAGACAGGCAGTGTGGGCGCCATCTTCAGGGCGTTCTCAAGGGGAGCGCAGTCTACCTGGTCAGAATAGGTGATGGTGGCATTTTCACCGATGGTTACCATTTTGTTTACCTTGAAACTGGTATTGATGCGGCCCGAGAAACTCTCGAAGTCGGTGTACTTCAGGATACCATTGTTCTTCTTATAGCCGAAGCTGACCAAGGCCGACGACTTGTCGGTGGCGTTGGAGATGGAGAGATCATAGCTCTGAGCGAAGCCCGTGCGTGAGATCTCGTCGAGCCAGTCGGTGTCGCTGAAGCGCATGGTCTTCGTCGGGTTCATGTAGCCGTCGTAGCGGCCATTCACTGTGAATTCCCTCATCTGGCCCGTGGCGGGATCGTAGGCACGGATAGGTGTGCCGGCGGCAGCCTTGAGCGTCAGACCATAGTTGTTGGCATACTGCTCGGGGTCAAGACCGTCGTTCATAGCTGCCTGAGCCATGGCCGTAGCATACTCTGCGGTATTGGCCAGGTCCATCATGGTCTGCTTGTTATAGAACGAAGCGGTTAGGTTGGCCGAGAAGTCCACCTTCACCTTGTCGCCCTTCTTGCCCGAGCGGGTGGTGATGATGATGACACCGTTAGCAGCGCGTGAACCGTAGATAGAGGCCGAGGCGGCGTCCTTCAGAACCTGCATCGACTCGATGTCGTTCATGTTCAGCGTGTTCAGGTTGGTGGTCGTAGGTACACCGTCAATGATGAACAGAGGATCCTGCGACGAGTTGAACGAACCGCCGCCACGGATGCGGACGGTACCGGCACCTACGGGTGAGCCGTTCGAGGTAATGGTCATGCCCGGCACCTTACCCTGCAGGGCGCGCATGGGGTCGGTGTCTGACGAGGTCTTCAGTTCGTCGGTCTTTACCACAGCCACCGAACCGGTCAGGTCGGCTTTGCGCTGAGTCTGGTAACCTGTCACCACGACCTCAGCCAGCTGTGAGGCGTTCTCCTTCAGTTCCACCTTCATGCCGTTGGCGGCAGGCATCTCCACTGGGTCGTAGCCGATGTAGGTGATGACCAGCGTGGCACCTTTGGCCACTTTCACCTTGAAGTTGCCGTCGAAATCGGTCACGGCACCATTGCTGGTGCCCTTCTCTTTCACCGTGGCTCCGATGACTCCTTCACCGAAATCATCGACCACCGTTCCCGTGATCTCCGTCTGCGCGTACATTATAGTACATAGCATCAGAGCCAGGAAACTGAGTAGGAATCTCTTTGTTCTTTCCATTTGCTTTTTGCGTTTTTAGTTAGTACTAATGTTTCAGAAATATGCCGCAAAAGTAGTAACGATTAGACGCAGTAGCATAAAAATATCGTTCATCCCGTGCAAAATATGTTGCAATGTAACAATTTTGCCACGGAATGAACGATAAATGCTATAATTGGCCTGTTACTTCCTTACGTCGCCCGGCACCATGCCATACTCTTCCTTGAAACATTTGGTGAAGTAGCTGGGGGCGGTGAAGCCGACGGCATAGGCTACTTCGGAGACGCTCTTGTCGGTGGTGAGCAGCAGCTGGTAGGCACGGTTCAGGCGGGCGGTGCGCAGCAGCTCGACTGGCGATGAGCCGGTGACTGCCTTCACCTTGCGGTAGAGCTGCACGCGGCTGAGATTCATGTCGGCAGCCAGGTCATCGACCGAAAGGTCGCTATTGTCCAAACGCGACTCGACAACCTCGCGGAAGCGGGAGATGAAAGCTCCGCCTATGGCTCCTGACGGTGCTTCGTCAGGTTGTTCGGCGGCATCTTTAGGTGTTTCTGCGACGGTGTCCAGGTTGGATTCTTCGACCGGGGCAGTAGTGCCGTCCTCTGGGGACGTGGCATGTACTTCGGGAGTTATCTCCATATTCCACAACGTATTTGCCACGCGTTGGCGCTGCATGCTGATTTTCCGCAGATGATAGAGGTAGAAGAGCACGAACACTACCACCAGCAGCAAGATGATGCCAATGGCCAGCCAATTGACCACTCGCTGCGCGTCAAGCTTGTGCAAATAGCTGTCGGCCTTTTCGTGCAACAGGTCCAACTGGGCTGCCTGCCGCATCAACTCCTCGCTTTGCATCAACAGCACCTTGGCATTGTCGCTGGTGACGAGGGCCGACATCAACATCGTTTCCTTTTCGTATGGTTTGCCGTCGAGAATGCGGATAGCTAAGTCAATAATCTGATCACCATGGGTGGGGTATATATACGATGCGTCGAGCAGTGAGTCGCGAACCAGCTGAATGCCACCGTTCTCGCCAGGCAGACCGTCGATGCCGCAATAAAGAGGAGTGGGTAAGGAGGGTAGGGGAGACTCGGCTATCGCCTTCCTCGCCCCCATCGCCGTGCGGTCGTTGGCTCCAAACACCAAGTCTATACGTACCTCTTTATTATTGTTAAGCCACAGCTTCGTGGTCTCGTATGCCGTGGGCTCTGTCCAGTCACCCTGCAGCGAGGCTGCCACCTTGATGCCCGGAGCTTTCTTGAGGGCCTCCATGAAGCCGTTGTGGCGCTCGATAGCTGGCGACGAGCCTTCTAAGCCTTTAATTTCCAGGACAGTGCCCTGTCCGTGAAGCCGTGAGATGATGTACTCTCCCATCACGCGCCCCATCTCGTAGTTGTCGGCGCTGATGAAGGCGGTGTACTTCTGTGAACTGGTCTTGCGCTCGAAGACGATGACAGGGATGCCCTTGTCGTAAGCCCGGTCGATGGCGGGCGAGATGGTCTGCACCTGATTAGGGGCGACGATGAGTAGGTCGATGCCTTCGTTGACAAGGCTGTCAATCTGCTGCACCTGCCGCTCGTCGCTGTCGTAAGCCGCTGCGAACTTCAGTTCCACGTTGTCCTGGAAGTAAGCGCCCATCCTCAGTTCCGCATTCTGCTTGTCACGCCAGATGTCTGCTGAGCATTGTGACACGCCGATGCGGTATTTTACCTTGCCGGTGGTACATGAGGTTAGCAGCAGACCGGCGAAGGCGGCATAGCAGATCATGCGGATGGGGTTTATCTTCAGGAAGCCCGTGCCGAAGGCTGTGGCGGCGAAGAGGGCGACGCTTATCCAGAATTGCCACGGGTTCTCCATAGGCGTGGAGAAGTTCTCGGCATTGCAGAGCAGCAGGGTGGCGGCAGCCAAAAGTCCCACCACGGCGGGGCGCAGTCCGGCAAAGACGGAGCGGACGGGGCGTGTGTGCATGTATTTCATGAACAGGCGGCTGATGAGTATCATCAAGATGAACGACGGCAGTACCAGCGCAAACGTTGCTGTGGCCGAGCCGAGCACAGCCATCAAGTGGCCGTAGCCGGCGTTGTGGATGGCGGTGTAGCCGCAGTAGGTGGCTGAGTTAATGCCGATGGGACCGGGCGTCATCTGCGAGATGGCGACGATGTCGGTGAACTCGGCCGTCGACAGCCAGTGGGCGCGTTCCACCGTTTCGTGTTGGATGAGCGACAGCATGCCGTAGCCGCCGCCGAAGCCGAAAAGTCCTATTTTGAAGAACGTGATGAAAAGGTTGAGGTATATCATATTTGGTTTCCTTTGGCAATAAACATTCCGTAGATGTAGCCGCCGATGCCCGCTACTATTATAATATAAATAGGTGAAACACCGAGCAGCCAGATGAGGAGGGCCGAGACGACGGGAATCCAAAAGTTGGTCCAGCCAATCTTCGCCGACTGCGCCATGCGGAACGTTGGCACGGCGATGAGGGCAACGACGGCGGGGCGTATGCCACGGAACATGGCGGCGATGACGGGGTTGTCCTTGAAGGCGGCAAAGAAGATGGCGATGGCGAGGATGATGAGAAACGAAGGTAGGGCAGTGCCGAAGGCCGTGGCCAGGGCACCGCGCAGTTTCCGTAACTTGTAGCCTACGAAGATGGCGATGTTGATGGCAAAGACGCCAGGACAGCTCTGCGCGATGGCTATTAGGTCGAGCAGTTCCTCCTTCGAGACCCAGTGGTGGCGGTTCACCACCTCTTCCTCTATCAACGGAATCATGGCATATCCACCGCCGAGGGTGAATATGCCAATCTTGAAGAATGTCTTAATCAGTTCATAGAGCATTTTCTATCCACTTACGTGCGTTGACGAATGCCTCAATCCACGGTGTCACCTCGTCCTGATGGCGGTTGGCGGGATACCATGCGTTCTGCCACGGGAAGATGGCGCGCTCTAAGTGCGGCATCATACACAGGTGGCGGCCGTCATCAGAACAGATGCCGGCCACGTCGTAGTCGGAGCCGTTCGGGTTGGCGGGATAGCCGTGGTAGTTGTATTTCGCCACGACGTTGTATGCACTCTCTGCTTCTGGCAGCGAGAATTTGCCCTCGCCGTGGGCCACCCACAGACCGAGCTTCGAACCGCTGAGTGAGCCAAACATGACGCTGTTGTTCTGAGGAATCTGCAGCGCGATGAACTCCGACTCGAACTTGTGCGAGTCGTTGTGTAGCATCTTTGCACCCTTGGCACCTGTCAAGCCTAGTTCCACCATCAGCTGGCAGCCGTTGCAGATGCCGAGCGAGAGCGTGTCCTTGCGGGCATAGAACTTGTCGAGGGCCTCCTTGGCCTTCGGGTTGAAGAGGAAGGCGCCTGCCCAGCCCTTAGCCGAGCCGAGCACGTCGCTGTTGGAGAAACCGCCGCAGAAGACGATGAGGTTGATGTCCTCCAACGTCTCGCGGCCACTGATGAGGTCGGTCATCATCACGTCCTTCACGTCAAAGCCGGCCAGATACATCGAGTAAGCCATCTCGCGTTCGCCGTTGGTGCCCTTCTCGCGGATGATGGCGGCCTTGATGCCAGTCGGCTCGCGGCGGTCGGCGCTAATGCCGTATTGTGCCAGCTTGCCGCTGAAGCCCTTCGGGTATTTCATTTCGATGGGTTGCTGCTTGTAGTTCTCGAAGCGCTCTTTCGCCTTTCGGTTGAAGCTCTGCTTGCTGT
>JAEEGK010013962.1_pt1 | contig 18021 bp, 19 predicted proteins | sample 8958771 | NCBI WGS metagenome assembly JAEEGK01 (sample SAMN16246547, study PRJNA631951) | gut metagenome | biome: gut microbiome; feature: rumen; material: SC-attached | host: Bos | place: Iran: Karaj | collected 2018-10
TCAACTTCGTGGAGACATCCATATCCAAGGACCATCCCGTCTGTCTCGTGGACTACCCAAAGCAGATCGAGTGCCTTGCCAAGGCTGAGGGCAACTACAGGAGGCGCTGGGAGCTGTACATCAACGGCACTGAGATCGCCAACTGCTATCTGGAGGAGACAGATGTTCAGGTCGCACAGGACTACTACAGGTCCGAGTACCAGAAGCTCCTGGCGCTCAGAAGCGGCAACGGAAAGACCATCCCAGACATCGATGACTCATTCTGCGAGGTCCTTGGCAAACTTCCGAAGTGCTCCGGAGTGGCCATAGGGCTGGACCGCCTCCTGATGGTGGAGACAGGCGCCAGGGACATTGACGATGTTCTGCTGTTCCCCTTCTCCCGCATGCTGTAGGGCTCTATCTTGCACAAACGGCCCACTTAGTGATAAGATAGCCACCGCTATATATATTTGATACTGTGAATTGAATAAGAGGTGATTCATTATGATTAAAGCTGGACAGATCGACAAAGGTACAGCACTGCTCATCAAGGGCGCTCCGTTCATCTGCGTCGAGCGTGAATTCGTCAACCCCGGAAAGGGATCCGCATTCGTCAGACTCAAGCTCAAGAGCCCCACAACCGGACAGGTTCTCCAGGAGACAATCAAGAGCCAGGATACAGTCGAGGACATCAACGTTGAGATGATGGACTACCAGTACATGTACAACGACGGCGAGAACTTCCACATGATGAACGTCGACACATATGACCAGTTCGAGGTCCCCATGGCCAACTTCGAGGGCTATGAGCTCCTGATGAAGGACGGCGAGACATACAGATGCACCGTTTACAATGATGAGATCCTGGACATCCAGATCCCGTCAAAGGTCGTCTACCTTGTCGCTGAGGCTGAGGAAGCCATCAAGGGCGACACAGTCCAGGGCGCGACAAAGTTCGTCACCACCGAGACCGGCCTCAGGGTCAGAGTTCCCATCTTCATCAAGCAGGGTGAGAAGATCAGGGTCAACACCGAGACAAAGGAGTACCTTGAGAGAGTCAACGGCTGACAGGTGCCGTTTATTCAAAGAGGCTGTTGCGCTGGCGACAGCCTTGTTTTTTAATACGGGAAGAGAATGTCTGTAACAAGCCTTAAGCAGCTGGAAAAACACCTGAATCTCACTCAGGACGAGCTCTCATGGAAGGAGGGCCCGTTAAGCGTGCCTCTTTGCATCACAGACCATTATCTCAGCCTGATAGACCCTGACGACCCTGACGATCCCCTCAGAAGACAGGTTGTTCCCACATGCCATGAGAACATGACTGATGACGCAGAGTCCCCTGACCCGCTTCAGGAGGTTCCTCACAGCCACGGGGAGAGGCTTGTGCACAGATACAGAAGCCGTGTGGCTTTCCTTGCCACGGACATCTGCCCCATGTACTGCAGGCACTGCTTCAGACGTCGCTTCACGGGCAACATGATGGGTCCTGCGACGGAAAGGGATATCAATGACGCCGCAGCCTATCTCGGCTCTCATCCAGAGATCAGCGAGATGCTTCTCACAGGAGGAGATCCTCTTACTTTATCAGACAGTCAGCTGGACCATATGATAGGCGTCTTCAGGAAGGCAAGCCCAAGGCTCATCATCCGCATCTGCACACGCTATCCCGTCTCACAGCCGGACCGGATCACAGAAGACCTTGTGGCGATGTTCAAGAGCCACAGCAGCGCCCCGTTCTATCTGATGACCCAGTTCAACCATCCGAGGGAGCTCACAGAGAAGAGCATCCGCGCAGTTGCCATGTTCGTAGATGCCGGAATCCCGGCCATGAACCAGAGCGTTCTTCTCAGGGGCGTGAACGACAATGCCGACACTCTGGAGGAGCTTTGCAATGCTCTTCTCTTCAACAGGATCAAGCCCTACTACCTCTTTCAGGGAGACATGGTCAGCGGCACTGCCTATTTCCGTGTACCTCTGAGAAAGGGCATGGAGATCGAGCAGGAGCTCAGAAGAAGGCTCTCAGGACTTGCCATGCCATCCTACACCGCCGATCTTCCTGACGGAGGAGGCAAGGTTCCTCTCTGCGGAAGCTACATAATCAAGTCAGAGGACAAAGAAAAAGGGTCCTGGACATTCAGGACCCCTGACGGCGGAATAAGAACTATAACAGATCCTCAGTCGTGAAGCTGATCCAGGATCTTCTGGATCTCAGACTCCCTGATCTTCTTTCTCTCTGCCTCGTAATCTGTCTGAGGCGTGTATGCTGCAAGCTCCTCAAGAGCCTCATTCAGAGCCTGCTCAAGTCTTGCAAGAACTGAGTCGGTGACACGCTTTGCGAACTCATCCTCATTCTCGAGGACCCTGTTCAGGACTGTCTGCACGAACTCATCCTCGTTTGCAAGGATCTTGTCGGTAACGGCATCCACGAACTCACCCTCGTGTGAGAGGACATTCTTGGTCGCCTCTTCAGTGGCCTCCCTGATGATCTCGGCCTTGGCTGACTCGACGGCGTCAGCGACTGTGACCTTGATGAGGGCTGCGACATCAACCTCTCCGGAATTGACCTCAAGCTTTCCAAGGGCATCCTTGATTGCGGCATCGGCATTCTTACCGGCCTTCTCAACTGCACTGTCAGCGTGCTTGGCTGCGATTGCCTCCATCTCAGCGACGAGGGAATCGTGCTCAGCCTTGAGCTGCGCATCTGTCTTCTGCGGTGCTGCGCTCTGGGCTGTTGTGCCGGTGCCCTTCAGGATAGCATCGAAGGCGAATGTATTCGGCTTAGTGACGAAAATGACTACGCCGCAGTAGAGTACCAGAATGATAAGGATTGTCAGTAAAACTAGTTTATTCTTCTTCACTGTAATTACCCCTTGGCCTTTTTGCCTGATATTACATCTTCAATATACCAAGTCTATCACATATTATAAACACTTGTCGATTAAGTTTGTCAAAATTAAATTCGTCATTGGTCACGACATACAGGGGAACGCCGTAGTCCACATCCCTGTAATCGACGTCTGTCTGTGACTTCTCCCTCAGCTGGAAAGCCTCTTCAGTTATGCCGTCACGCTCAATGGCGCGTGAGAGCCTGACCTCATAGGAGGCATCGACATAGATTACCGCACAGCACAGCCTGTGGAAACCCGCACGGAAAAGAAGAGCTCCGTTGATCACCAGAACCCCGTCCGGGTTGTCGGCATCCCACTGCCTGATCTTATTCTCAAGCCACGGATACAGGATAAGCTCAAGGGCAGCCCTCTTTGACGGATCGGCAAACACAACCTTCCCTATCACACGCCTTGAGACAGAGACCTTCCCGTCTGAGACAGTGACAGCCTCAGGTCCGAATGCATCCCTTACTGCATCCGCATTCTCAACAAGGCCCTCATGGCACATGACGTCCAGGTCCCATACAAGAAGGCCAGCCTTCTCCAGGATCCCTCCGACGAAGTTCTTGCCGCTGCAGCTCTTTCCCACAAGCCCTATGATCATCAGTGCATCTCCCCCCAGCTTCTTCCTGTCTCAACCTCAACACGCAGAGGAACGCTCAGCTTGGCCGCATTCTCCATGCAGTCTTTGACAAGGGCTTCCATCTGGCTTATCTCATCCTCCGGGACCTCGAAGATCAGCTCGTCATGCACCTGAAGCAGGATCCTGGACTTCAGGCCCTTCCTGCTCATCTCGGAGAAGATGGAAAGCATTGCCTTCTTCATGATCTCCGCCGCAGTGCCCTGGATGACGGTGTTCACCGCCACCCTCTCAGCTGCGGCCAGAACCGGCTTGTTTGAGCTCCGGATCTCGGGGATGTAGCGGATATGGCCCATCTCCGTCCTGACGAACCCGTCTTCCTTGGCCTTCTTCTTAGTGGCCTCTATGAAGGCGCTTATGCCCGAGTACTGCTCAAAGTATGTGTCAATGAACTTCTGGGCGTCCCTCCTGGAGATCTTCAGGTCGTGTGCCAGCCTGAACGCGGACATGCCGTAGAGGATCCCGAAGTTGATGGTCTTGGCCGCACGGCGCTGATCCGGTGTCACCATCTCGGGGAATATGCCGTAGATTCGTGCGGCAGTGGCCCTGTGGACATCATTGCCCTCAATGAACGCGTTTCTCAGATTGATGTCCCCGGAGACATGTGACAGCACAACAAGTTCTATCTGAGAGTAATCTGCGGACATCAGACGGCAGCCCGAGGCGGGAACAAAGGCATCACGGATCCTCCGGCCCTCCTCCGTCCTGATCGGGATGTTCTGCAGGTTGGGGTTCTTGCTTGACAGTCTTCCCGTCGCGGTTCCTGTCTGAAGGAATGTGGTGTGGATCCTTCCTGTGCTGCCGTCAATCAGGGTCGGCAGAGTCTGGACATATGTGCTCAGGAGCTTGCTCAGCGCCCTGTATCTCAGGAGGAGCGCGGGAACAGGATCCTCCGTGGAGATTGAGAGCTCCTCCAGGACATCGGAGTCAGTGGAGAAGCCGACCTTGGTCTTCTTCCCTGTGGGAAGGTTCCTGTCAACGAAAAGGACCTCCTGAAGCTGCTTGGGTGAGTTCAGGTTGAATGACTTTCCGCAGATCGTGTAGATGTCCTGCTGGACCATGGCGATCTCTCTCTCAAGCTCATTTCCGAACGCCTCGAGCTTGGCCACATCCAGCAGTATCCCGTTCTCCTCCATACTTGAGAGGACCTCCAGGAGAGGCATCTCCATGTTGTGGAAAAGATCCGAGAGTCCGAGATCGGAGAGCTTTATCTCAAGTGAGCGCATGTTGTTCAGGCTCTGGCAACAGTTCTCCGCATCGAATCTGGTCAGCGATGAGTTCAGCATCCAGGAGGCAATCATCGTGTCCGCATAAGGATGGAGGTCTCCTATTCCGGCCCTTGCAAGGGTCTTCAGGATCTCCTTGAGGTCCTGGCCGATCAGCCTGAACCTGGGAAGCTGCGGCTTCAGGACAGCATTTGACTCAGAAAGAGATGCAATCATCCTCCTCTCACCGTCAGATGAGAGGCATACCGAGTCGGAGCTCATCTCAACCGCAAGCTCAGAGCCGTCAGGAAGCTTTGAGAGCCAGGTCCCGAGCTCCTCGGCGCTCATGTGGACATCCTCGGCCTTTGTCTCAGGGGCCTCTTCTTCCTTCTTAGGCTCGGGGCCGTCTGATGAGAGCTCGAACCTGTCTGCGGGAACAAGCCTGAGCGCTGCTTTCGCCAATGTCTCCGAGCCCATCTCCCTGAATACCCGGACACCTTCGTTCCAGTCAATCTGCGAGGTACTGAAATCAGAGAAATCTATCTCGCTGTCATCAAACACATCGTCCTTGAGGGTGACAAGGGTCCTTGAGAGATCAATATGGTCTTTTGCAGCCTCAAGCTTGGAGGCGGTGCCCTTTGCAAGTGATGAGATATTCGAGTATGCGTTATCCAGCGTCCCGTACTCTGACAGAAGCTTGACCGCTCCTTTCTCACCTATTCCGCTGATTCCGGGGACATTGTCCGAGGAATCTCCGAGGATCGTCAGATAATCCACGATCTGCTCCGGGCCCACCCCGAAGATGGCGCGCACCTCATCGGAGCCGCACATCTGGTACTCCTTCTCGCCCTTGCGCGGAGGTCTCAGTGCAAGCACATCGGCCTTAACCAGCTGCAGCAGGTCCTTGTCTCCGGTGACCATCACCGTCTGGATTCCCTCAGCTGATGCCTTTTTGGAGATAGTGGCTATTATGTCATCCGCCTCCATCCCCGTGCGCTCGAAATGAGGTATGTGCATGGCATCCAGGAATGAGTCAATCACAGGGACCTGCGCATGGAGGTCCTCCGGGGCCTTCTCCCTGTTCGCCTTGTACTGGTCATAGAGCTCATGCCGGAAGGTCTTGCCCCTGCTGTCCATGGCCACGACAAGGTATTCAGGGGAATACTGGCGCACCAGGCTCATCATCGTGTTGAAGAAGCCGAAGACCGCGGAGACATTGTTCCCGCTTTTGTCCTTCAGCGGGTTGCTCATGAATGCGAAATAGGAACGGTAGATCTGACCGTACCCGTCTATGATGAATACTCTCTTGACTGTTTTTTTGCTTGTATCTGACATCCCTGTCATTATACAGCAGGGAGAATTACTTCACAACCTCAGAGGCTTTCTCCGCGGCATTGGAGATGGCATCGGTGGCGGCTGAGACAGCATCCTTGGCGGCCTCTGACACGGCCTCGCCTACGGTGCTCACCGCCTCGTCGACAGCCTTGCTCACCTTCTCCTTGTTGACCCTGCCGGCTGTTCCGAAGAACTTGTATGAGACATCGGGGAAAAAGAAGAAGATCACGAAGAAACTGACAATTGCTATGATCAGGGCCCACAGGAAACCCGCGAACTTACGAGATGCCTTTCCCATCAAATCCTCCTCAGAACACCTTCATCTGTATGCAGACCGCAATCTGGCCTTCATTGAAATCATCACGTCCGGGAATGATCCTGTCCCAGTTGCCTTCCTTCAGGCTGAAATCTGTGGGCAGGGTATATGCCACGCCTATGGACATCACCGGACCGGCAAGGATGTCAAGCATGATCCTGTGATGGAACTTACCCATGTAAAGGGCATCGAAGAAATTGTCCGGCACCTCGTCAGAACCCTCATTTGAGAGGGACTTGTCCTCATCCCTGTAGATGTATGAGACCTTCGGGCCGGTGGTGATACCGAACTTCAGGTACTTGAACAGGTCCACGGAGATTCCAGCTCCGAATACACCTGAGAACATCAGGGTCTGTGTGTCCAATATGGTGATATCCCCGGCAATGGTCGTCTGGAAGTTGCTTATGTTGCCCCTCACCTCAAGACCTATGGCCAGCCTGTCCAGATTGAACGCTCCTGAATACCCGCCCTGCTCAGTGACCTCCTCCGCGTTGTTGTAGCTCAGATTGACACCGAGCTCAAACGCGGACTCAAGCGCGCACAGCGGCAGCACGAGTATTGTAAGAACGGCAATAATGATGATTGATCGCTTCATGCTCACCTTCACACAGCAGAACGCTGCACGGAGTTGCCGTGCAGCGATCCTGATTCACAAGTTGCGATATTACAGAAGTGCGAAACCGACTGTTACACCGAGCTTTGCAGATGCCCAGTTGTCTCCCAGGGCCTTGACGATGTCGCCCCACTGTCCGTTCTCGATTGAGCATGTGGTCGGAAGTGTGGCATAAGCACCGACTGTGAGAGGTCCGAGCAGGACATCAACACCGACGTTGACATCGAAGTTGGCCTTCTCGAACTCGCTCATGTCACTGGCATAACCGCCGTTGATGCCGTTACCGAAGTAGAACTCCTTTGAGTCGATATTATAGGTGTATGCATATCCGAGACCGGCCTTGACCCTGACAAAGAAGATGTCAACTGCGAGGTTTGCAGAGAAGAGTCCGGAAAGACCCTTGTTCGCGGAATCATAGAATCCCTTTGCGTCCAATGCGGCGAATGCAAGCTTGAGCTCTGCGTCAGCACCGAATCTGAGAGCCTCGAACTTGAACTCCTTCAGTGCTCCTTCCTTGACGTCGTCAATATCATATGATGAGGAAGCAGTGACTCCAAGTGTAAGGTCAATAAGACCTCTGCCTGCGAAAACGCATGCCGGAATGATCAGTGCGATAAGCAGTGCGATGATGATTTTCTTCATTTTCTCTTTCTCCTATGTGCCGCAAGCGGCAACTGTCCCAATGATTATTGTCCACGTTTTTGCAGACACCCTCTAAACAATCCTGCTACAAAAAAGGTTACACCATTTTCATCGCTCACTCAAGTGAAGACTCAAGCTCGCTCTGCCAGACCTTCACGCAGGCGTCGCTCGGCATGCGCCAGTCACCGCGCGGAGACAGTGAAACGGAACCGATCTTGGGCCCGTCAGGAAGGCATGAGCGCTTGAACTGCTGTGAGAAGAAGCGGCGGTAGAAAGTCCTGAGCCACTTGAGTATGACATCATCCGGGTACTGGCCCTCAAAGGCATAGCGGGCAAGCCTGTAGACCTTTGACGGGGAGCTGCCCCATCTCAGGACATGGTAGATGAAGAAGTCATGAAGCTCATAAGGTCCTACAAGGTCCTCTGTCTCCTGCTTTCCGGGGACAAGCTCCGGGCTTATCGGAGTATCCACAACAGACAGCAGCGTGTCTGAGAGCTCCTTGTCATTTGTGGTCTTGGCACAGTGGCTGACAAGATGCTTGACCAAGGTCTTGGGAACACCCGCGTTCACCCCGTACATAGACATGTGGTCCCCGTTGTAGGTGGCCCAACCCAGGGCAAGCTCAGACAGGTCCCCTGTTCCGATGACAAGCCCGTTCATCATGTTCGCGATGTCCATCAGGATCTGTGTCCTCTCCCTGGCCTGTGAGTTCTCATAGGTCACATCTGTGTTCTCAGGATCCTGACCGATGTCCTCAAAGTGCTGCATCACTGCATTTTTGATATCAACAACCTTAAGAGAGCACCCCAAACGCTCAACCATTGCCATGGCATTGGTCTTTGTCCTCACAGTTGTGCCGAAGCACGGCATGGTCACGCAGACAATACCGGTGCGGTCAAGGCCAAGCATGTCGAAAGTCCTGACAGTCACAAGAAGGGCAAGAGTGGAGTCAAGGCCTCCGGAGATTCCTATGACGGCAGTCTTGCAGTTGATGTGCTGCAGCCTCTGCTTAAGGCCCAGGCACTGGAGGTTGATGATCTCATCGGCGCGGGATGCCATCTGAGAGCTGCTCTCCGGCACAAAAGGCATTCTCGTGATTCTTCTTGTAAGCGAAGTCTCTCCGACCTCGATGTCGAATCCTATGTACCTGTACTCCTTGTCGTTTGTGGTGACGAACGTGTTGCGCAGCCTTCTCTCGTGCTCCAGATGCTCAAGGTCAAGCTCCGTGATCAGAAGCTCATCGGACTCGAGCTTCGTGGAGGCAAGTGTGCTTCCGTTCTCGCAGATCTGGTTGTTTCCCGAGAACACCAGGTCTGTGGTGCTCTCGCCCTCACCGGCATCTGCATAGACATAGGCGCAGATGAGCCTTGCGCTCTGGCCCTCTATCAGGTTGTACCTGTATGCTGCCTTTCCTGCGAACTCATCGCTTGCGCTGACGTTGGCAATCACCGTGGCACCGTTGATGGCATGGTTCACGCTTGGCGGGTTGGGTACCCAGAGGTCCTCGCAGACCTCACATGCGAGACGGAAGTAAGGCATCTGGTTGCAAGTGAAGATCAGCTTTCCGCCCATGATCACAAGCTGATCGCCGAACTCCACTATCTCCTCGTTGGGAAGAGCAGGGCTGAACCATCTCTGCTCGTAGTACTCCATGTAGTTCGGGATGTTGATCTTGGGCACTATTCCCAGGACCTTTCCCGCTGATGCCACCACGGCGCAGTTGTGGATCTTTCCCCTGAGCTCTACAGGAGCTCCGAATACAACGACCATGTTCCTGGGGACCTTGGATGCGATCCTGACCGCATTCTCCTGTGCGCTCTGCAGAAGCGCCTGCTGCAGGAACAGGTCCTGACAGGTATAGCCTGTGACGCAGAGCTCTGGAAGAACCAGAAGGTGAACTCCCTCATCATGCGCGCGCCTTATAAGCGCGAGGATCTTTTCGGCGTTGTATCTGCAGTCCGCCACCCTGATTGCAGGTGTGGCTGTGGCAGTCTTGATGAATCCATGTCTCATTTACGGTTCCTCCGTCAGCTCAAAGGTCTTGAAGCTTGATTCCTCTGGCGGTCACTGCCCTGACAAGGGCCTCTCCTATGAGGTCCGGGGTCATTGCCACCTCTACTCCTGCACCGCGCAGGGCCTCTATCTTTCCTGAGGCAGTGCCCTTGCCGCCGCTTATGATGGCACCGGCATGGCCCATGCGCTTTCCCGGAGGAGCGCTCTGTCCGCCTATGAAAGCCGCAACCGGCTTGGTCATTGTCCTAATGTAATCTGCAGCTTCCTCCTCACCGCTTCCGCCGATCTCTCCGTTCATCACAACGGCAAGTGTGTCCGGGTCTGCCTCAAAGGCCTTAAGGCAGTCCACAAAGCCCGTTCCCCTGATCGGATCACCGCCTATACCCACAACCGTGGACTGGCCGATCTTCCTGTCGGTAAGCTGCTTTACAGCCTCATATGTCAGAGTCCCTGAGCGCGAGATCACACCGACATGACCCTTGCGGTGGATGTAGCCTGGCATTATTCCTATCTTGCACTCATCCGGAGTGATTATTCCCGGACAGTTGGGTCCAATGAGCCTGCTGTTGCTTCCGTCAAGGTAATGACGGACCCTAGCCATGTCCAGAACAGGTATTCCCTCTGTGATGCAGACAATTATCTCAACCCCGGCATCAATGGCCTCCAGGATGGAGTCTGCCGCAAATTTCGGCGGGACATAGATTACGGAGGCATTCGCTCCCGTCTCTTTAACCGCATCATAGACAGTGTTGAACACAGGAACACCCAAAAGTCTCTGACCGCCCTTTCCAGGAGTCACGCCTCCGACAATCGCAGTCCCGTACTCAATCATCTTCTCCGCATGGAAGGCACCCTGCTTTCCGGTGATGCCCTGCACTATCACCCTTGTATCCTTGTTCACGTAGATGCTCATGCACGGCCTCCCTTTGCTGCCTCGATTGCCTTCCTGGCTCCGTCAGCCATGTCTGAGGCTGATATGATGGAAAGGCCCGAGTCGTTGATTATCTTTCTTCCGGCATCGACGTTCGTGCCCTCAAGCCTGACCACTATGGGAATTGACACCCCCATCTCACGTGTGGCCTGGACAAGGCCCTCGGCTATGATGTCGCACTTCATTATCCCGCCGAAGATGTTCACGAATATGGCGCGGACGTTCTTGTCTGAGAGAAGGATCTCGAATGCGGCCTTGACCCTCTCGGTGGTGGCGCTTCCGCCGACATCAAGGAAGTTCGCCGGGCTTCCGCCGAAATTCTTTATTATGTCCATGGTGGCCATTGCAAGGCCAGCGCCGTTGACAAGACATCCGATGTCCCCTTCCAGAGACACATAGTTCAGGTCGGAGCACGATGCCTTGTATTCCTTTGCATCCTCCTGGCTGAAATCCCTGAGATCCAGCACATCCGGGTGCCTGAAGAGCGCGTTGTCGTCAAAGTTGATCTTCGCATCCAGGCAGAGAAGCCTGTTATCCCTGGTCTTGACAAGAGGATTGATCTCGATAAGCGAGCAGTCTTTCTCAAGGTAAAGGCGTGTCATTGCACCGAGCATGAAGACAAGCTGCTTCTGCAACAGGTCGTCAAGTCCCAGCACCTGTGCGGCCCTGATTCCCTCATAGGTCTTGAAGCCCTCTGTGACGGAGATGGGAATCTGCACAATTGCCTCCGGGTTCTTCGCCGCAGTCTCCTCAATCTCAGTTCCGCCTGCAGCGGAGGCAACTATGACAAGGCCGGCCCTCTGGCTGTCTGTGGTGATTGAGAGGTAATACTCCTTGTCCACCTCCACGGCAGCTGCCACCAGGACACTTCTGACCGGGCGCCCCTCAGCTCCTGTCTGCTTGGTGACAAGTGTCATGCCCAGCATCTTCTGAGCTATGTCCCTTGCCTCCTCAGGACTGTTTGCAAGCTTGACTCCGCCTGCCTTGCCCCTGCCTCCGCTGTGGACCTGGGCCTTGATGACGCACGGACACATGGTTGAGGCTATCTCAAAGGCCTCATCTGCGGTCCTTGCGACCTTTCCCTCGGGAACAGCTATGCCGTAGGCGGCAAGAAGCTCCTTTGCCTGATACTCGTGTATCTTCATTCCTTATTCTCCTTGCCACACTCCTGTGCAAGCTTCTTTCCCTCGAGAAGAGCCTTCATGTTAAGCTCCTCCGTTCCCTTGGGCACATGCATCAGCACCGCCTTTGTGATTGTCTCGTCATCTGTGATCCCCACAAGGCTGTTGATGGCGCCCACGGCCACGATGTTGGCGGTCTGAAGGCGTCCGACCTTGTTCCTGGCAGTCTCCAGGATCGGAAGGCTCACGACCCTCTTCGCCTTCAGTCCCTCCGGCGGTGTGAGAGTTGAGTCAATCATCACAAGACAGTCCTCATCGACTTCCGGACCGTACTGGTCAAAGGACTTCTGTGTCAGTGCCATAAGGAATGTCGGGTTCTGGACCTTGGTGAATCCGATAGGTCCGTCGGAGATGAGGGTCTCGGCCTTGCATGAGCCGCCTCTTGCCTCAGGCCCGTAGGCCTGGCTCTGTGCGGTATGCTTTCCCGAGAGAATTGCGGCCTCGGCGAGAATCACCGTGGCGAGTATGACACCCTGGCCGCCGCTTCCGGCAAGCCTAAGCTCCTGTTTATTCATTTGCTTCCCTCTCCTCATACAGTCTCTTGATCAGCTGCTCATAGGCATAGGTGAATTCCTTGTACTGTGTCTGGTGCAGGATTCCCACGACAAGCTTGCCCCTCAGGTCAACCGGGTCCATCGTGGCCGCCTTCTCGGCGGGAATCATGTTGTCACGCTGCCACTTGAGCATGTCAACGGCGCTGCCTTTCTTGTTCTTCCTTCCGTAGTAGGTCGGACAGACGCTTGCCACATCTATGAGGGAGAAGCCTCTGTGCCTGATTCCCTCCTGGATGATGTTGATTGTCTGCTGGACATGGAACGCGCTGCCTCTGGCGGCGAAGGACGCACCTGCGCCGTAGGCAAGACCTGCGATATCGAACGGCCTGTCAAGGTTGCCGTACGGTGCCGTTGTCCCCAGCGCCCCCTTCGGGGTTGTAGGTGAGTACTGTCCGCCTGTCATGCCGTAGATGTTGTTGTTCATGACAACGACCGTGATCCCGATGTTCCTTCTCGCGGCGTGGATCAGGTGGTTTCCGCCGATCGCGGAGATGTCTCCGTCTCCGGCAATCACAATCACCTCAAGTGACGGATTGGCCAGCTTTATTCCTGTGGCGAATGCGATGGCCCTTCCGTGTGTGGTGTGGATTGTGTTGAAGTCAAGGTATCCGGCCGCTCGTGATGAGCATCCTATTCCTGATACGATTATGGTGTTGTTCCTGCTCAGGCCCAGGTTCTCGATTGCCTGTGCGACATCACGCATTATGATTCCGTTTCCGCAGCCCGGGCACCAGATATGCGGGAGGTGCTCAGGGCGCATGTACTTGTAGATCAGATTTGACATCTGTCTGGTCTTGGGTTTCACATCAGCTGTGTTTACCATCTCATGCCTCCTCGATCTTGGCAAGGATCTCCGCGGGAGTGATGACGCTTCCGTTCCACTTTCCCACAAAGTCAATCTTGCAGTTGTCCTTGACCACGCGCTCAACCTCAAGGACCATCTGCCCGTAGTTGTGCTCGGCCACGATGATTCTCTTGAGCTTTGAAGCTGCCTTCAGAAGCTCCTTCTCAGGGAAGGGCCAGATTGTCCTGGGTCTGAAGATGCCGACCTTATAGCCCTTCTTCCTGGCCTCCTCAACGGCGCTCTGGGCGGCACGGGCGGTTCCGCCATAGCAGAAGACCGCAATATCGGCATCGTCCAGACCGGAGGTCACGACATCCTTGATGGAGTTGTAGTTGTCGGAGATCTTGTGCATCAGGCGGCTCATCATCTTCTCGGACTCCTCGACTGAGTTGGTCGGGAAGCCGGACTCGTCATGGATGAGGCCTGTGATGTTGTAGCGCTGTCCCATTCCGAACGGTGCCATCTCAGGCACAAGCTGGCCTTTCTTCATGTGGTACGGAAGGCGCTTGGGATCCGGATACTTGACCGTCGGGCGGTCGATGATTGTGATCTCCTCTGGGTTGGGGACCTCCATGCCCTCTCTCAGATGTCCGATGATCTCGTCCATCATCAGAAGGACAGGTGTCCTGTATTTCTCTGAGAGGTTGAAGGCCCTGACTGTCAGGTCAAAGGTCTCCTTCACTGAGGACGGACAGAGCGCGATCACGGGATGGTCGCCATGTGTTCCCCAGCGTGCCATCATCATGTCTCCCTGTGACGGGGAGGTGGGCATTCCGGTGGAGGGTCCCATTCTCTGGACGTCAACAACTACAAGCGGGATCTCCGCAAGCACGGCGTAACCCAGGTTCTCCTGCTTGAGGGAGAAGCCCGGACCGCTTGTGGCGGTCATTGCCTTCACGCCTGCGACCGATGCGCCAATCGCACATGCTATGGAGGCGATCTCATCCTCCATCTGTATGAATTTTCCGCCCTCCTGAGGAAGCCTCAGGGCGCAGAGCTCTGCTATCTCTGTTGAAGGTGTGATGGGATATCCGGCATAGAGCCTCATTCCTGCGGCCAGTGCACCCTCGACACAGGCCTCGTTTCCCTGCATCAGTACGACATCACCCATTGGTTATTGGCCTCCTCATCATCCTTCTCGTCAATGTAAATCGCATAATCAGGGCATCTGAGCTCACACATGCCGCAAAGCACGCAGTCGGTGCCCTCCTTCCTCCTGATTTTATCATCAACCAGCTCAAGAGCTCCCTTGGGGCAGAATGCCGCGCAGATCCCGCAGCCCTTGCACCAGGCAGAGTTGATGATAAGCGTTCTGGTGTCCTTCATTGCACAGACTCCTCCACTTTAAAACTCTAATAAGCAAGCTACCACCAGTAGAGGTCAAATTCAAGTATTATTTATATGTTTGTTTACTTTGAGGAGGCCTCGGCCTGTTTCTCATGGCGGCTTGCCAGGACATTGTAGATGACAAGACCTGCAAGGCCTGCGACAAGGGTGGCGACCGTGATGATTATGCCAAGCGCATATCTTTTCTGACCCAGGAAGTCACCGCTGATGGTGGATGTGACAATCGACGGGATGCGTCCGACTGAGCAGATGATGACCCAGGCGCGTAGCTTTATCCCGGTAAGACCGGCATAGTAGTTCATGGCGTCCTTGGGGGTTCCGGGAATCATGTAGATGATGGCAAGCGAGACATCACGTCTCTTGGACTCCTTGAGAAAGCGCATCTTGTCTATCTTCTCCTGCTTGAAGAAGATGCGTACGATTGACATTCCGAACTTCTTGACAAGGAAGAAGACTATAAGGCTGCCTATCGTGATTCCGATGGTGCATAGGAGAAGGCCCTCCCATGTGCCGAACGCATAGCCTGCGGCAAGCTCAAACGGCTCCCCGGGGATCACAGCTATGACGACCTTAATGACCTCCATCCCGATGAATGCCATCTTGCCCCAGATGCCGTATCTGGCCACCCACTGTCTGAAACGCTCAGGCTCACTTATGAAGCGGACAAGGGGAATGCCGACAAAGATTGCCACAGAGACCATGAAGACCACTGCGAACACCAATGAGATTATGGCTATCTTCTTCTGCTGTTTCTCTGTCAGTTCTTTCTGATTCACGCGGCATAAGGTAGTTTGTTTATCCCCATGTGTCAAGTGTGAGGTTTTCCTCTAAATATTTGAAAAAGCTTTTTTTAGTGACGATTTCATCTCTAAAAAACCGGATTTGCGAAATTTAGAGACATATTTTGGTTTCACCTGTAACACAAAACGGCAAAAGTGCTATCATGGCGGCATGACCAAACGCATTGTGTTCACCGCACTTTTCGCAGCACTCACAGCTGTGTGCGGGTTCATCTCGATTCCCGTACCTGGAACCCCTATCCCGATAGTCATCCAGAACATGATGGTCGTGCTTGACGGCCTGCTTCTCGGACCGCTCTGGGGTTTCTGTGCGGTTCTTGTATTCATCCTCTGCGGTCTGATCGGTCTTCCTGTGTTCTCCGGAGGAACTGCGGGGATTGCGAAGCTCATGAGCCCCACAGGCGGCTTCATCATCGGCTACGCCTTTGCAGCCCTTCTAGCCGGCCTTATCGCCAGAAAGCCTGATAACAGGCGAAACATTGTCAGGCTTGTCATTGCCGCTCTTTGCGGTTTTGTCATCATGTATGTGCCTGGAGTGATTCATTTCATGCGCAGCCTGAACAAGACATTCTCAGAGACCATGGCGCTGTGCGTCATCCCATACATTCCGGGGGACCTTATCAAGATGGTTGTCTCCATCCTGATCTGCATCCCGCTCAGAAAGACCGTTGCGACCTTTGTGTTCCAGGAGGAAGTCACAAAGCAAGAGGCATCAAAGGAAGAGAAGTGATCACTGCCAAGGGGATTTGCAAGTATTTCAGAAAGCCTGACGGAGGGCTCTTCACTGCCCTGGACAATGTGGACATGACTGTCCACAGCGGCCAGCTTGCAGTGATTGCAGGTGAGAACGGCTCTGGAAAGAGCCTTCTGATGAGAATACTTGCCTCATTGGAGAGACCTTCAGAGGGCACAGTGCAGACAGAAGGCGATATAGGCCTTGTCTTCCAGGATGCAGACTCGCAGATTCTCGCAGACACTCCCCTTGAGGATGTGATGTTCGGTCTCAGGAGCAGGAAGGACCTGAGGAAGACAGAGATGAGGGACGCCGCCATGAAAGCCCTTGAGAAGGTCGGGCTCTCAGACTGTGCGGACAATCCGTCACATCTTCTCTCAGGCGGTCAGAAAAGGCGCCTGGCCGTGGCATCCATCCTTGCCCTGGGCAGGAAGATCATGATCTTCGACGAGCCTTACAGCAACCTTGACTTTCCCGGCGTGAAGTCTGTCAACGCCATAATCAAGGACCTGAAGGACAACGGCTACACCATAATCATCCTCACCCATGAGCTTGAGAAGTGTCTTGCTCTGGCAGACAGGTTCATGGTGCTCAACAGAGGCAAGATGGTGTTTGACGGAGAGCCTTCCGAAGCTCTCTCTCTTGACCTGGAGAAATGGGGAATCCGCAACCCGGGCAAAGAGATCTCCGATCTTGTGTGGATCTGACGGCATGGACGCGCTCTTCTCCTACACCAAAAGCAGATCACTGATTCACAGGATTCCGGCGGGAATCAAGCTGCTCCTGCTTCTTGTCACCCCGTTTACGTTATACCTGACCCCGATATATGTCTGCATCTGCCTCATGGCACTCTTTGCACTTCTTGCGCTCCTTTCAGGAACAGGCTTTTCCAGGTTTCTCAGGGACCTCAGGCCGATAGTGGTCTACTGCATCATGATTATCATGATTGATGTCCTGTCTTTCCTGATTTTCGACAGAAACAGAGCTGTTGTTACAGAAACAAGCCTTTATATGATACTCAGGCTCTTGTGTGCCATGGAGGCGACATCCGTCTTTTTCCGCACCACAAGCACCTTTGACATCAGCCTTACGCTCCAGAGGATCGAGACAGCAATCACGTTCGGGCACTCACGTCTTGTGGTCTCAAGCATGCTGTCTCTCTTTCTCAGCTTCCTTCCCCGGATCTTCCAGTCATGGAGCGAGATAAACGCCGCATACATGGCACGTGGCGGCAGGAACGGAATCAGAAAGGCAGTCAGGCTGCTGCCGGTTCTGATAACGATCAGCATCAAGAAGGCAAGCACCACATATATGGCATTGCAGAACAGAAACTGATATGATTGCCCACGGAGGACACATGGAAGGCTTCAAGACAGATGTCAGAGTGATCTGCTGTGACATTGACGGCACCCTGGTGCGTGACGACAAATCCCTCAGCGAGGAGAACATCAGATGGATCCACAAGGCGGTCCATGAGGCCGGCGTGCACTTCACGCTTGTCTCAGGACGCATGGTGAGCGGAGTGAGGCCCTTCTATGAGAGAATGGGCATAACAGGCCCGGTATCCTGCTACAACGGCGGGACGCTGGTGGACGAGGACGGCAACATCGTCGATGACCACCGCATGGGCCACGACATAGCCATGGCCCTGATGGACATCCGCGACAAGTTCAAGGCCGATGCCCTGATCTTCGACGGCATGAGGTGGTTTTTGGAGACACGAGACTGCTACCCTTACAGGCCCAAGGTCAAGATCTACGAGTGCGACTGCGAGGTGGGACCTTTCAGGGAGCTCTTGAGGAAGTTCGACACGAACAAGGTCATCTTCATGTCAAAGGATGATTCGGTGCTTGAGAATGTCAGGCAGGAGATCCTCAGGACCATAGACCCCTCGAAGGTGACACTCTACAGGAGCGGGGACTTCCTGGAGGTCATGGCAAGCGGCTATGACAAGGGAAGCGCGATTGACGCCCTTGCCCCGCACTACAGGATCGATGCC
>JAEEGK010013963.1_pt1 | contig 18020 bp, 16 predicted proteins | sample 8958771 | NCBI WGS metagenome assembly JAEEGK01 (sample SAMN16246547, study PRJNA631951) | gut metagenome | biome: gut microbiome; feature: rumen; material: SC-attached | host: Bos | place: Iran: Karaj | collected 2018-10
CTCGGCAGGCAGCTTCAGGATGCGGAGTTGTTGGGATGAAAAAGATCACGGTTTATGCAGATTTCGACTTCCTGTCCGCTCCTCAGGAGATAGGAACGTTGGGCTACGAACGTGTTCGTGGCAAGGATCACTTTGTCTTTGAATATTCCCGCGAGTGGCTCAGGGGGCATGGCGGCATCGTGCTGAGTGGCGATCTGATGAATGTTCCTTCGTTGCAACATCCTCGCGGCAATGATGACATATTCGGTTTCGTCAAGGACTCCTTCCCCGACCGCTGGGGGCGTCTCCTGCTTGACCGCAGAGAGCGACTGGCAGCCCAATCGGAGGGACGGCAGAAACGTATGCTCACCAACTACGACTACCTCGTAGGCATTGAGGATTTTACCCGTATGGGTGGCCTGCGTTACAAAGTGGAGGACGTTGACGACTACATCAACGCAAGTGCCCGATACGCGGTACCTCCGGTTGAAAGCCTTCGCGCCCTGTGCGATGCTTGCCATGAGATAGAGACGGCGGAAGAGCGCAACGAGTTGCCCGAACAGCGATGGCTCGACCAGTTGATTGACCCCGGAACCTCGCTCGGAGGCGCCCGCCCCAAGGCAAATGTTGTTGATGGCGACGGAAGACTGTATGTCGCCAAATTCCCGTCGAAGAACGACCTGGAGAATACAGAACTCATCGAGCACTTCTCGCACCGCCTTGCGGCCAAAGCAGGCATCAATGCGGCAAAGACGCGCACTGTCAGAATTTCAAAAGATCGCGACCTTCTGCTCTCGGAGCGTTTCGACAGAACGCCGGAAGGCAAACGCATACATTTCGCTTCCGCCATGTCGTTGCTCGGGCTCGACGACGGAGCCGGCAGTGCCACAGGTAACGGCTATCTGGATATAGTGGATTTCATCCTGCACGGCTGCACGGAAGTGCGGCAGAATCTCCGGGAGCTCTATCGCAGAGTGGCTTTCAACATCATGTTCGGCAACACCGACGATCACTTCCGCAATCACGGTTTTCTGCTCGGTCCGAAAGGATGGACACTCTCACCCGCCTATGACGTCAATCCCGGAGCGAAGCATTGCCAATGCTTGCTTATAGACTCATACACGGACCAGTCGGACATCGGTGCGCTGCTCTCTGCTAGCGAAAACTACATGCTCGAAAAACAGGAGGCAGGAGCCGTCATCGAAGAAGTGCGTGACGCCGTCAAAGACTGGCGCTAGACGGCCACAGACCTGCAGATATCCCCCCGCCTGCTGGAATCATACTCTGCACGCTGGGATGCGTTGTAGTATTCCCTTGAAAGGTGTGAGGGTAGGGCAATAAAAATTCTCAAAAGTATCTCACGAAACGGGCCCGTATTGGCCCGTTTGGGTGATAGAAACGCCGTGTAAGCGAAAAGTTAAGAGTTAAAAGCGGATAGTTCCGAAAAAAGTGTTATCTTTGCAGTCAGAAAACGAATAACACGATGAACGAGAAGCCCATAAGTCCGGAAACGGCGTCCGAAAACGTGCGTCGGGCAGACATCGCCAAACTGCGTGGGGCGGTGGAGCGGGCCTTGGGCCGCACGCTGCGCACCCCGAAAGACTTCGAGCAGCTGAGCGGCGCCATACACAGCCGACTCGGCGTGATCATCAGCCGCAACACACTGAGGCGCCTCTGGGGCGACATGAAGGACGTGGCGCAGCCCCGACGCAGCACGCTGGACTTCGTGGCGCGCTTCCTGGGATACACCGATATGGACGCTTTCATCGCACAGGAGGGCAAAGAGCTCACGGACACCAGCAACCCCGTGATGAGTCGCAGAATCCATGTGGGCACAGAGCTCCGGAAGGGCGACCGCCTGCGCCTGACCTGGCTGCCCGACCGCGTGTGCGACATCGAGTACAATGGCAGTCTGCACTTCAGCGTCGTCGCCTCGCAAAACACGAAGCTGAAAGCGGGCGACACCTTCCTCTGCGGCCTCGTCATCGAGGGCGAGCCGCTCTATCTGGACGAGCTGCAGCGCGACAATGAGCCGGGCGTGTCCTACGTGTGCGGCAAAAAGGGCGGCGTGCGCTTCGAGAAGATATGAACAGCGGCGTCGATACATCGGCCTCCGGCATAGAAGAAGGGCGCTTCGAGGGCGTCAGCCCCGTATTCACCGAAGTGCAGCTGATCAGCGAGGGCGACATTAACATCCTGGCCAAAGGCAAGCGCTACGGGCGCTGGTGGCTGCTGAAGGGCCTGCAGCCCGACCTCTCGGAGCTGACGCAATACGTGGAGATGCTCCACAAGGAGTTTGAACTGCTGATGAAGGCGCAGCACCCCGGCATCGTGCAGGCAACGGGGTTGGAGGATGTGCCCGGACTGGGCGAATGCATCGTGATGGAATATGTGGAGGGCACCACACTCAAAGAAGTGATGGAGCAGGGACTCAGCAGCCGGACGGCGGCGCGCCTCATGGACGAGCTGACGGACGCCGTGGCCTACATACATTCCATCGGCATCGTGCATCGCGACCTCAAACCCTCGAATATCATCGTGACGCGAGGAGGTTACGTAAAACTGATAGACTTCGGCTTGGCAGATACCCATGCACACGCCTTCCTCAAACAGTCGGCCGGCACGGAGCGCTACATGTCGCCCGAGCAGGCCGCCGGCGGCAACCCCGACGCCCGTAACGACATCTACAGTCTGGGCGTCATCATGCAGGGCATGCCCCTGCCGTGGAGCTACCGGCGCAGCATAGCGCGTTGTCTGTGTCCGATAGAGAGGCGTTGGAGCAGCATAGAGGCGCTGAAGGGCAGCATCGCGTCGAATCGTCTATGGATGCAGCGCGCGGCGTACGGCATCATTGCTGCGGTGATGCTGGCAATACTGGGCATGGGAGGATATATGATGCAGAACCGTATGGGGCACACGAGGATTATCGTGCAGACGCAGGAGGTGGACAGCACCAATGCCGTCGCCATTGATTCACTGAGACGGCAGCTGAAGGAGAGGGACAGGGAGATTGCCGCGCTCAATCAGGATATGGCGCAGAACATGCAGCGTATGAGCGACAGCATGAAACATGCGATGACCACTGCCGTCAAGGAGGAGGCGATGCTCAACGACCACATGAAGCGTGCCATAGAATTAGGCATGGCTCGCATGAACATAATTATAGATGATTCGGGTGTGGAAATGATGCTTGATACGCTAAGCCGATGGCAGGAACCATGGAAAAGTGAGGTGTTACGTCGAGTCGTGAGAGTGAATACCGATATCAGCAATTATATTATAGGATTAAACAACACCTACACACAGAGTGAAGTGCAGACGGTGCGCGACACAATAATGTCATCGTTGACAAAGTGGAACGAGCGCATGTCGCGCAAGATAAAGTCGCTGGAGATGAAGGAGTGAGATTCTTGCTCAGAAAATCTCTGTAATGTTTTTAAAGTGCTTCCATCCGGGGTCCGCGCGGTAGGCGTCAAGGCTGCCGATAGGAATAAAGACTACCGCATTTTTGTATACGATGGTACTGAGCAGGTCGGGATCAAGCCGTGGCGGCTTTGTGGCATAACACGATATCGTACTCAAGTTTCTGCAGTTAAAAAATGCACGGGTTTCCACCCGTTCGAGTGTGGAAGGAAGTGTAAGGTCGGACAGGGAGAGGCAGAGGGTGAAAGCGTCGTGTTTAATGTAGCGTACCCCTTCTTCTAAAACAACCTTCTTTAAGCCTTTGCACCACATGAAAGCATGGTCCGGGACGGTGTCTACCAGCGATGGAATGGTGATGTCTTCCAGTTGCTCACAATGGTAGAAACATGCCTCGCGCATCTCGCGCAATGTGGGTGGCAGGCTGACGTGGCGCAGACTGATGCACGACCAGAAAGCAAATTTGTCAATAACCTCCAGTGTGGGAGGAAGTGTGACAGACCTCATAGCATAGACATCGGCGAGGGTGGCTATTCCGAGACGTTTCAGCCCGGTGAAATAACGCAGTTCATCAAAGGAGGAGATATGCTGCTGAAATGAAAACACGGAATCCGTCTTCGTCACCGCCGCCGCTTCGCGATAGCTCAGTTCGCCGTCGCCGTTGGTGTCCCAGTGGGAAACGCAGATTTGTTTAGCGCTGTCGCTGGCAAAGACGATGGGCTCGTCGGGCTGCTGCGCCGCCATGTTCAGCGCCAGCAGGAACAACAGAAAAAATGAAATGCGCCTCATCCCTAATTATCAATTGTCAATTATCAATTATCAATTATCAATTGCTTTATACTCCTCGCTTCGTGTGACCACCTGCGTGTTGGCGGGGTCGGCGTCGGCCTGGCGGAACCAGTCGGAATATTCGATGTAGTGGCGCGCATAGGTCTGGTTGAGCGCTGCGGCCTGCTCGGGGTCCACCTTCTTGATGAACTTGGCCGGCACGCCGCCCCAGAGCTCGCCGTCGCCAATCTGAGTGCCCGAAAGCACCAGGGCGCCGGCGGCAACGATGGCGCCGCGACCCACCACGGCGTGGTCGAGCACCGTGGCGCCCATGCCGATGAGTGCGCCGTCTTTGACCTCGCAGCCGTGCAGCGTGACGGAATGGCCCACCGTGACGTCGTCGCCCAGGATGCAGGGCGCCTTGCCGTTGAGCGTGTGCAGGCAGCTGTTGTCCTGAATGTTGGTGCGGTTGCCAATCTTGATGAAGTGCACGTCGCCGCGCACGACGGCGTTGAACCACACGGTGCAGTCGTCGCCCATCTCCACGTCGCCCACGATGACGGCGCCCTCGGAGAAGTAGCAGTGGCGCCCGAAACGGGGTGCGGGTATGCCCTGAAGAGTCTTTATTATAGCCATAAAAATGTTTTCGAACGAAGGGGTTAAAGTCTGTTTTGAAATATACGCCGGACAAAAGTAATAAAAAGATTTAAAAAAAGGAGGACAAAATTTTCTTTTTGCGGAAAAAATGCTATATTTGCGCTTGGATTATACCAAAAAACCTATAAAAACATTACGACTATGGCTTTTCTGACTAACGAAAAACTGCTTATCGTGGGTGCCGGCGGCATGATCGGCAGCAACATGGTGCAGAGTGCGCTGATGCTGGGTCTGACGCCCAACATCTGCCTGTATGACATCTTTGAGCCCGGCGTGCACGGCGTGGCCGACGAAATGGCCCACTGCGCTTTCCCCGGTGCCAACATCACCTGGACGACCAACCCCGAGGAGGCCTTCACCGGTGCCAAGTATATCGTCTCCAGCGGCGGCGCTCCCCGTAAGGAGGGCATGACGCGCGAGGACCTGCTGAAGGGCAACTGCCAGATTGCCGCCGAGTTCGGCGACTTCATCAAGAAGTACTGTCCCGATGTGAAGCACGTGGTAGTCATCTTCAACCCCGCCGACGTGACGGCTCTCACCGCCCTCATCCACAGCGGCTTGAAGCCCAACCAGCTCACCTCTCTGGCCGCCCTCGACTCCACCCGTCTGCAGCAGGCGCTGGCTCAGGAGTTCGGCGTGCAGCAGGACAAGGTGACCGGCGCACACACTTACGGCGGTCACGGCGAGCAGATGGCTGTATTCGCCAGCCAGGTGAAGATCGACGGCAAGCCCCTCTCGGAGATGGGCCTGAGCGCCGAGAAGTTCGCCGAGATCAAGCTGAAGACCACACAGGGCGGCAGCAACATCATCAAGCTGCGCGGCCGCAGCTCCTTCCAGAGCCCCGCATACTGCAGCATCAAGATGATCGAGGCCGCTATGGGCGGCGCTCCCTTCACACTGCCCGCAGGCTGCTACGTGAACTGCGACAAGTGCGGCTACAAGAACGTGATGATGGCCATGCCCACCACCATTGACAAGACCGGCGTACACTTCACCGCACCTCAGGGTACTGCCGAGGAGATGGCCGACCTCCAGAAGAGCGTGGAGCATCTGGGCAAGATGAGAGACGAGATCATCGGCCTGGGCATCATCCCGCCCGTAGCAGAGTGGGGCAAGATGAACCCCAACCTCTAAAAATAAGTATGCGTGCGCACCCGCGAGAAGGGGGCGCGAAAGATATGAAAGCGGACGCCGACCGACGGTTTGGCGCCCGTTTTTTATATTTTTTTTGAAGAAAATGCAAAAAAATGTAGCAGAAAGTAGTTCCCTTTCACAAAAATGTCGTACCTTTGCGGTCGCGAAAATTAAAACACGATTATAAAGTAATTTACACAGACACATGATTGTAGTACCTGTTAAAGACGGTGAGAACATCGAAAGAGCACTGAAGAAGTTCAAGCGTAAGTTTGAAAAGACCGGCGTGGTGAAGGAGCTGCGCAGTCGTCAGCAGTTCGACAAGCCCAGCGTGCTGAAGCGCCTGGCTATGGAGCGCGCCATCTACGTGCAGAAGCTCAAGCGCGCCGAGGAGTGCTAAACCGCTTCTTCGATTATCTCCGCCTCGAGCGTAACAGTTCGGAGCGGACCCTTATCACCTACCGAGATTGCCTGGAGAAGTTCCAGGCTTTTTGGTCTTCCCAGGAGGGTGAGCTCTCGTGGGAAAACATGCCCTCCGACGTCATCCGGGCCTGGATGGTGGAGATGATGGACGACGGGCTGAAAGCCACCACGGTGTCGAAATGTCTCAGCGCGGTGAAGGCCTTCTACCGCTACATGCTGCGCATGGGCTACGTGGACAAAGACCCCGCCCGGCTCATCAAGGCGCCCAAGAGGGAGCGCACGCTGCCGGGCTTCATCTCCGAGGGCGAGATGGACCGGCTCTTCGAAGACGTGCAGTTCACGCCCGACTACAACGGGCAGCGCGACCGGCTCCTGCTGTTGATGCTCTACACCACCGGGCTGCGCGCCGCTGAGCTCATCGGCCTCGATGTGGAGGATGTGGACACGGAGCAGTGTCAGCTCAAGGTGACGGGCAAGCGCAACAAGCAGCGCATTGTGCCATTCGGCGAGGAACTCCGCAAGGCTATCGGCCACTACCTCGCGCTCAGAGGCGAGACGGGGGAGGAGAGGGCCTTCTTTCTCAACCGCAAGCGCACGCGCCGCATCAACTACGGCGATCTCCGCAGCGTCACCGTGCACAACCTAGCACTGGTGACCGACCAGAAGAAAAAGAGCCCTCACGTGTTGCGCCACAGCTTCGCCACCGCAATGCTCAACCACGAGGCCGATCTGATGAGCATCAAGGAGCTTTTGGGCCACGAAAGTGTGGGAACTACAGAGATTTACACGCACCTGGTGTTTGAAGACCTCAAGAAGGCCTACAAAAAAGCCCACCCGAGAGATTAAAAAGGAGGGGAAAAGCGGAGCAAAGGGTGCAAAGAATAAAAAATAGGGCTTTTTTTGAAAAAATATTCTCCTTTTGTGTGCTCTTTCGTCAAAAAGTTGTACCTTTGTGCCCGAATTAGCCCCAAAAGGGCTTTAATGAGTCATGCGGAAGTAGCTCAGTTGATAGAGCACTAGCCTTCCAAGCTGGGGGTCGCGGGTTTGAGCCCCGTCTTCCGCTCTCAAAAATCAATAATGATTGCCTCTTTAGCTCAGTTGGCCAGAGCACGTGATTTGTAATCTCGGGGTCGTTGGTTCGAATCCGACAAGAGGCTCAAAAGAGGAATCAACTCCAATAAAAGCACTCCTCGAAATTGACGAGAAGAAATTTAAGTCAAAACATAGTTTGGAGAGGTGGCGGAATGGTAGACGCGCTACTTTGAGGGGGTAGTGGGCTCAGCCCGTGGGAGTTCGAGTCTCCTCCTCTTCACACTAAAATAATGCTTCAGTAGCTCAGTCGGTTAGAGCACCTGACTGTTAATCAGGGGGTCGTTGGTTCAAGCCCATCCTGAAGCGCAAAACAAAAACCGAAGAATTTAATTCTTCAACAATGCGTCCTTAGCTCAGTTGGTAGAGCAATTGACTCTTAATCAATGGGTCCAGGGTTCGAGCCCCTGAGGGCGTACAAAGTTTGAAAGAGACCACTACTTTCAAACTTTTTTGGAGAGATGGCAGAGTGGTCGATTGCACCGGTCTTGAAAACCGACGTACTGAGAGGTACCGGGGGTTCGAATCCCTCTCTCTCCGCAAAAGTCGCTGATTATCAGCGACTTTTATTATTTACAGCCAATTTTGATTGTGTCATTAACTCAATCTTGGGGTTCAGCGGTTTTTTGGAGATATGTTGTTATAATGTCTCTACGTCCTCAATTAAAAACGCTCAACTTGAAAAAAAACACGTTCTATAGAGTCTCTTTTCCATCTTTTGAACTAAAAATGCTATTTATTTGCGCAAAATTACTATTTCTGCACAAAAAGTATAATGAAATTCAAAAGCATTATAGGTTTTCACGATTAAATGTGTAATTTTGCAAACAAAATAAAATAATAGCATGTCGGGACCTCAATTGCTCATTTTAGTTATTATCATTGTACTCGTGATTGCTTTCATTATCACGATACTTGTTGTGAATGCTAACATGAAGAAGATTATAGGCATGAATACGCATTTAGTGGAGAACCAGAACATACTGGTGGAACTCAACAAGCAACAGGGCAACGAAATAGAAAAGCGAATGAACGAACTCGAAGAGCAGAACTGCATGTTGGATGAGCAAAAAAGCAAATTAGACGAGCAGAAAGTAATGATTGAAACGCTACAGCACCAACATGAAGAGCTGGTCCAACAACTGAAACAAAACATTTCAGATAAGGTCATGCAGTTGCAACAGCAGATTCAAAAACACCGTGAACAGCTTGAACTGACAACAGACATGACAGATGAAGAGTTGATGTTGTGGATAGACGGACAGATGAATGAGACTCACCTGTTCACAGACCCGTCAATGACGCTGAAGAAAATGGCGAAGGCATTGGGATTAACACAGAAACGCCTTGGAAGATTGTTCAAAAACCACCCGAAATACGGAAGTTTGGGCGAATATCTCAAAGAGAAACGATTCATATATGCCTGCCAGTTACTGCGTGAGGAACCTCATTGGACGATTGAGGCCGTGGGTAACGAGGCAGGCTTTGGTGGGCGCCGCACATTCCAATTAGAGGTAAAGCGCCGTCTGGGTATTACGCCCGTGCAGTACCGTCATTCACAAGGACTCGACGTTGCGCCCAAGCATAAATGATGATAACAACGATAGTTGGGATTTCTAAGGACAAATTGCCAATCCACGAGTCGGACGGGAACAACAGGAAAGTCAACACAGGAACAATGCTGGAGATGAGTATATAAAGCGCCATCCAGATGCCCACTTGCCTCAAACGTCCGCGATAACAAATAGCTATGGAACAACCAAGTGGCAAATAGACTAACATTAGTGACACGGCGACTGGCAGACCAATAGAATACATAATTGCCGGAATCATTACTGTAAAGAAGCCTGCGATATTTAGTGCAATGACAATCCACCATGCTACAGTCATTGGCCTATAAAGCGGTTTCATGCCCCGCAGCAGTCCAAAGTACATCACAAGTGCGCCAAAGGTTTGTATGAATGCCAATGCCCATGAGGCATGACCCTCCATCCAATGCATCAGCGGCGACCAGTTGCAGATGGCCTGAAGGAGGTAGCAGATGAACGCAGCCTCAATGAGCGATCGAGGCAGACCGCTGTCCACATGGTTCACTATATACTTGCTTTCAACACTTTGTGCCATCGCAAAGGTAGCGCTGTTCTTTTCTGCATTATCCATGCCTTAGTATTTTTTTAAATGTGAGTGCAAAGTTATATTATTTTAACGAGAATAGAGCCATGCAACAAAGTAAAATAGGGAAATACAGAAGGAAATTGCACTTTCTGCGCAGAATGATTGATTCTGCGCAACAAATCTATTGGCTATTTCATTTTCCCTTTTTATTGGTTCGTCCGAAATCCATATATTTGTAGAAAAATGAGCAACAACAAAAATAATTATAGACGATACGTTTGGCTTGAATAAAATAAATCACACATATTTCTAACAATTTAAAATAACAAGTATGAGTATGAAGAAAATCCTATTAACATTATGTGCCATCTTTACATCATTGGCATGTTCTGCACAGTGGACTCAGACCGACCGCACCTTACAGCAGATTGGTGATGGACTGAAAGCTGTGCTTGGTTCTGTAGAGCGCCAGCAGGCTGCAAAGCTGCAAGCCCAGCAGAAAGCACAGTTTCAAGCTGCGTTCAACGAAGCCTACGAAACCGCTAAGATACTCGAGGAAAGTGGCAACTATGCTGAAGCATTAAGCAAGTACGAGGAGGCTGCCAAACTGAATTGCGACTATGACTACATCGACCAACACAAGTTGTCGAATAAAATCACGAGTCTCTATAAGTTGGCAGGAATGAAGGAAGAAGGAGCGAGCATCCTGAACAACGACAAAGTGACGCTGAGCGATTATTCCGCCTACAAATTCATGAGGGAGAACCCAATCTGCCAGGCAAAGAAGATGCGCACAAATACACGCATCCTTCGCGTATGCCTTTCCGACAAGGAGACTCGAATAGAGTTTGAGTGCGAAAATCCTTATTGTCCAGGCGCTGTATCCGCTCATCCTAAGACCTACATCAAAGGCAACAAGGGTGGAAAGTTGGGCATCGTTAGCACCGACAACGTCGAGTTGGCTCCAGGCAGAGTGATTGTACCTTTCCCTTTCCAAAAACTTCGCTATGCACTCATTTTCCCTCCACTGCCACCCGAAGCAACCTCTTTTGAGGCAGTCGATGGACGCGGCTACTGGAAATTCACAGATATTAAGACACGTTAGTCAACAATAAAAATATTGGAAGCCATCCTCATCGTCAATGGACATGAGCATCCGAAGCAATTCTTCATTTTCGACTGTGGTACACTCCAAAAGTCCATATCAATGGTTATCGGATGCATACTATGCAGAAAGGCATGAACATTCTGAAAATGAGTAATGGCGAAACATGCAAAGTGGTTGAATAATAACCACTTTCCCTACCTCTTTTCGAAGGAATCATCTACGGAGTTGAGGAGATTTATGCACGTTTGGCGCATCCTCCTTACCCCCCGACTCCGTAGATTTTGTTATTTTAAAGGAAAAGAGTTCGTTCTTAGGATTCCATAAACAGTCCGTCGTATATTTTGCTTAGCCACTTCAGGACGCATCGCTTCTTCCAAACTGATTTCAGGCGGATTGACACACTCCACATGAGCAAATCCTGCTTGCAACAATTCCTGACGGTCATTTACTTGTCCTGCAATGAGACACACAGCTGCCTTTCCTGCATGTCGTAACACACCCATGGGAAGTTTTCCCATCAAGGTCTGACGATCGGCACTTCCCTCCCCCGTCACCACACAATCCGCATCGCATGCTAACTTTTCAAAATCCATTGTCTCCAACAACAAGTCAATACCCGATTGGCAATCCGCATTCAAATACTGCATAAGCGCATACCCCAACCCACCTGCAGCACCTGCACCAGCTTCCTCTGAACGGTCGAACCCGAAGCGACGTGCAGAAGCCTCTACAAATTGTTTTGTACGAGCCTCCAATAGTTCCACCATTTCTTGAGTGGCACCTTTCTGAGGAGCAAACACACGTGCTGCACCTTGTTCTCCACAAAGTGGATTCCTCACATCGGAAGCAATCGTAAAGCGTATTCGTTTCAATTCATCCATTTCTTCCCACTCTCCGTTTTTGGAAAAGTTGTCGATAAGGGCTTGAAGCATTCCCTGCCCTGCATCACATGTAGCACTTCCACCTAAACCCACAATAATTCGTTCCACACCTTTTTTCACTGCATCTGCAATCAATTGCCCCGTTCCATAGGTCGTTGCCAATATCGGGTTACGCTCTTCCTTAGCTATCAGTGTCAACCCCGATGCTTCAGCCATTTCAATCACAGCCAATCTGTTCTTCAGCAAATACCTTGCTCGAATAGGACGCATCAAAGGGTTCATAACCGTCAACTCTACGAATTCACCTCCAAGGGCAGCATGATAGGCCGAAAGAAAGCCCTCACCTCCATCACTCACAACCACCTGCTTGATGTCTGCATCATTGCATACATCTTTCACTCCCTCCGCAGCAGCCTTGTTGGCTTCCATCGAACTGAGGCATCCCTTGAATGAATCTATGGCTATTACTATTTTCATCAGTTCTCCGTTCTTTTTTAGGGTTTCCACACATAAAGCCCTTCTGGCATGACGAGTTGACGAACGAGGTCAAGAAGTGTTTCGGAGGGATTGTAGAGTGTCATGTTGGTGCTGTCCCAGTCTATCACTATCAGTGTCTTCTCAAAACAAAGAAACACGTAGAGCATGGCATTTGTTGGACCACCATTCATGTACGCACTAATGGCTTGCTCCAATGCTTCAGGGGCAGGATTCAACGTCCAACTTTCGCCATCCTCACTCACTTCCATATCCACGTAGCAATTCAGTTTCAGCAACACACGAACAAATTTCTCACAAAGCGCTGGTCGCCGCTTCAGAAAGTATTGCTCCACCTTGAAATACTGCCCTGCACTGTCTTTTGGCACTTGCTTGGGCAGAATATCCACTACCCAATAAGGCTTTTCCAATAATTCAGATACATTTTCCATCATCCACATTTTTATTTCAACTTTGCAAAGATACATATTTTTTCTTTTCATCTGGCAAACAGACCTCCAAACAAGACTCAATATGAGCAGAGTTTTACTTTTCCACATCAATTATTTTGTTTTCTTCTAAATTTACTTTAACTTTGCCTTGATTTTGAAATCCACTCAACGTTCAAAGTTTGGATAAGCAGTTGATTTGAAACTCCAAACCTTGAATTTTGGGTAACAACTATTTTTTATTCATTTTTTATACATATCCATCATGAATCTATACGTTAGGTATTTTGACCATGAGACGTTGGCAACAAACATGGACGACGTTGTTGCCTTTCTTTCTTCCATTCGCGAAATCAAGGTGGATGATAGCGTCATCGACCGAATTCTGAATTTCGCAGATTCAAACGACATGAATCCTTTCCGCCTGAAAGTTAGCTACAGCAATTATGTGCTTTTCCTCAAGACCGAAGCAAAGGATTTGGCAGAGTTTAAGTATTTAGAGAAGATGCGCAAGGAACAACGCTCTGATAACAGGATGACAATGGCAGACCGTAAGCGCACGCAAATGGAAATGTTGAACGAGCCACATATTGGTTGGTATGAGGCGAGCTTGATGTTTAAGCGCGTAGTCCAAAACCCCGACACAGGCAAATGTCAGTATGTTGACACACTTTTCAAAGTGAAACTGAAGGCAAAAAGTGCATTGGATGCCTACAATCGCATCATTGATCATTTGCAGAACAGACAAGATGTCGATCCACGCAGCCAGTTCCCTTCTGCAAAGAGTAACAGCTTTGAATACACATTCCTCGATGCGGAACGTGAGGCAGCTGAGCAAATGGCCGCAGCACAAGCTTCCGAACCATTGGCAGAGCAAGCTGCTCAAATTGCTAACGAAATGGAAGGGAACGGGAATCAGGAAACTCATAATTACGATAGCGAAGCAGCTGCTTTCGCACAGTAATAGTCCCCTCCTACTCCCCCGAGAGAGAAAAAGCCCCCTCCTGCTCCCCCGCGGGGGAGAGAGTAGCCATCCGGATGGGAGTTAAAGCTTTAAATGGGGACATAGAGACTGAGTCCCTGCCGCTTGCGGCACATGTCCCTGCTCGAAGAGCATAAATTTATCAATTAAAAAAAGACGTTCATGAACGTATTAGAATTATCTGAACAAGAAATCAACCGCAGACTGAATCTGCAGGCATTGAAAGACCTCGGCATCGACCCTTACCCTGCTGCCGAATTTCCAACCAATGCCTTTTCAACCAATATCATTGCTGAGTTTTCAGACGATGCTCCTCAGCGCGAAGTGTGCATCGCAGGTAGAATGATGAGCCGTCGCATCATGGGAAAGGCTTCTTTTGTGGAAATACAGGATTCAAAAGGACGCATCCAAGTATATATCACACGCGACGACATCTGCCCAGATGAAAACAAGGACCTCTACAACACTGTCTTCAAGAAACTGCTCGACTTAGGCGATTTCATCGGTGTGAAGGGATTCGTTTTCCGCACTCAAACAGGTGAAATCAGCGTACATGCCCAGAGTCTCACAGTGCTTGCCAAGAGTCTCAAGCCACTCCCTATCGTGAAGGAAAAAGATGGACAAGTCTATGACTCATTCGACGACCCCGAGCTTCGCTATCGCCAGCGCTACGTGGACTTGGTGGTCAACAAGGGTGTGAAGGAAACATTCCAGAAGCGTGCCATTGTTACCCGCACCATGCGCCGCATCCTCGACGAAGCAGGCTACACGGAAGTGGAGACACCTGTGCTCCAGGTGATACCAGGTGGTGCTTCAGCTCGACCATTCATCACGCATTTCAATGCGCTCAACACCGACATGTATATGCGCATTGCCACCGAGCTCTACCTCAAGCGACTCATCGTGGGTGGATTCGAAGGCGTGTATGAAATCGGTAAGAACTTCCGCAACGAAGGTATGGACAAGACACACAATCCTGAGTTCACCTGCATGGAGCTCTATGTGAGCTACAAGGACTACAACTGGATGATGTCGTTCACCGAGAAAATGCTTGAAGAAATCTGCATTGCCGTCAACGGAAAGCCAGAAGTGGAAATCGATGGCAACATCATTTCCTTCAAGGCTCCATACCGTCGTTTGCCTATCCTCGATGCCATTCAGGAAAAGAGCGGCTACGACCTCCACGACAAGACCGAGGACGAAATCCGTGAAATCGCCAAGAAGATTGGCATCGAAGACACAGAAACCATGGGCAAGGGCAAGCTCATCGACGAAATCTTTGGTGAGACAGCCGAAGGCACATTCATCCAGCCTACCTTCATCACCGACTACCCCGTTGAGATGTCGCCACTCACCAAGATGCACCGTTCAAAGCCAGGACTCACCGAGCGTTTCGAGCTCATGGTGAACGGCAAGGAATTGGCTAATGCTTATTCTGAGCTGAACGACCCACTCGACCAAGAGGAGCGCTTCAAGGACCAAATGGCTCTGGCTGCCAAGGGTGATGACGAAGCCATGATCATCGACCACGATTTCCTCCGTGCCTTGCAATACGGCATGCCACCAACCAGTGGTATTGGCATCGGAATCGACCGCCTCGTCATGCTTATGACAGGTAAGTTTGCCATTGGCGAAATCATGCTCTTCCCTCAGATGAAACCTGAGAAGAAAGCGCCAAAGGACCCTGTTCAGAAGTATGTGGAACTGGGTTTTGCTGAAGACATCGTTCCTGTGCTCCAAAAGGCTGGCTACAACCTCGTAAGCGACCTTGCTGGAGGTAACGCACAAAAAATCCAACAGCAAATCGGCGACATTCTGAAGAAGTACAAGCTCGACATTCAGAAGCCTTCTGTGGATGAGCTTAACTCTATCATTGCCAAAATTTAGACCCTCTCCAGCTCCCTCCAAGGAGAGGGAGAGGGCTGCTACAGCTCGTTTTTTTCGTCTTCGTAAAAAAATAATCACGCTATGCAGTTTAAAAGTTGTGGAAGAGTAGCAATCATGGGAGGTGGTAGCTGGGCTACGGCTATTGCCAAGATTGTGCTCAACCATGAAGAAAGCATCAACTGGTACATTAGACGGGATGATAGAATCGAAGAATTCCAGCGCTTGGGCCACAACCCTGCCTATCTCACAGGATTGCATTTCGACACAAGCCGCATCCAATTCTCCTCCGACATCAACGATGTTGTCAAAAAATCCGACACGCTCATCTTCGTCACTCCTTCTCCTTATATAAAAAGCCACCTCAAGAAGCTCCGCACTTCCATGCGCGACAAGCTCGTGGTGACTGCCATTAAGGGTATTGTGCCAGAAGAAAACCTCACGGTATCGCGCTATTTCGAGAAAGCCTTCAACGTGCCTGAGGACCAAGTGGCTTGCATTGGTGGACCGTCACACGCTGAGGAAGTGGCACTCGACCGCTTGTGCTACCTCACCGCAGGATGCAGAAGTGTGGAAAATGCTCAACTCATTGCCGATATCTTGGCTGGGAAATTCGTCAAGGCTTCTGTCAGCACCGACATTGAAGGCATTGAATATAGTTCCGTACTGAAGAATGTCTATGCCATCGCAGCGGGCATCTGCCACGGTCTCAAGCTGGGCGACAACTTCCAAGCTGTGCTGGTGGCGAATGCCGTGCAGGAAATGGACCGCTTTCTTCAGTGCGTGGAGCCAGGCGAAAGACGCATCTCCAACTCCGTCTATCTGGGCGACTTGCTCGTGACCATGTATTCCAACTTCTCCCGAAACCGCGTATTCGGCACCATGATTGGACAAGGTTATTCCGTCAAGACCGCCCAACTCGAAATGGAGATGATTGCCGAAGGATACTACGGCACGAAGTGTATCAAGGAAATCAATCGTCACTACCACGTGAACATGCCGATACTCGACTCGGTTTACAACATTCTCTATGAGCGCATTGCTCCATCCGTGGAAATCAAAGTGCTCAAGGGAAGTTTCAGATAAGGTGGGTTCTATTAATTATGTCGGATTGATTTTTGATTTTATGTGAGTAGATTTTTGTTAGCTTTCGAGGGAGCATAGCGAGCTATGTGACTGAGAAAGATGACAAAAAGATGCCACAGAAAACAAAAAGCAACCGAAGGGAATTCCACCAAAATTGAGAAATAATAAAAACAGAATTAACAGAACACACCTTAAGCAATATTTACTAAATCTTAAAAAAAGCAATCAATATGAAACTCAACACAAGCAAGGCTGCTCAGTTCGTGGCAGCAGAAAAAGTGAACAACTATGCACCTGCCATCGCATCAGCACAGAAAGCGCTCGAGGAAGGTACTTGTCCTGGCAACGATTTCTTGGGATGGCTCCATCTTCCTTCCGAAATCACTCCTGAATTCATTGCCGAAATCAACGCTTGCGCACAGGTGCTTCGCGAAAACTGCGAGGCTGTAGTCGTTGCAGGTATCGGTGGTTCCTATCTCGGAGCACGTGCCGTACTCGAAGCACTCAGCGATTCCTTCGCATGGCTCAAGCCATCCGACAATCCTCGCATCCTCTTTGCGGGCAACAACATCGGCGAGGACTATCTCTCCGAACTCATCGACTACCTCAAGGGAAAGAAATTTGGTGTGATCAACATCTCCAAGTCGGGAACAACAACTGAAACTGCCATCACATTCCGTCTGCTTAAGAAACTCTGTGAAGATGAGCGCGGCAAGGACATGGCAAGGAAAGTCATCGTGGCTATCACCGATGCAAAGAAGGGTGCAGCACGCACCACTGCCGACAAGGAAGGCTATCAGACCTTTGTCATTCCTGACAACGTGGGCGGTCGCTTCTCTGTGCTCACTCCAGTAGGTTTGCTCCCTATCGCTGTAGCTGGTTTCGACATTGCTCAGCTCGTGAAAGGTGCTCAGGACATGGAGAAGGAAGCAGCCATCGACGTGCCATTCGAGCAGAACCCATGTGCTCAGTACGCAGCCATCCGCAACGCTCTCTATGCAGAAGGCAAGAAGATTGAAATCCTCGTGAACTTCCAGCCTAAGCTCCACTACATGAACGAATGGTGGAAGCAGCTCTATGGCGAGTCCGAAGGTAAGGACAAGAAGGGCATCTTCCCTGCAGCAGTGGATTTCTCCACCGACCTCCATTCCATGGGTCAGTGGATTCAGGACGGTGAGCGTACCATCTTCGAAACGGTTATCTCCGTGGAAGCTCCAAACAACACACTCGCTGTTCCATTCGACGAAGAAAACCTCGACGGTCTGAACTTCCTCGCTGGCAAGCGTATCGACGAAGTGAACCACATGGCAGAACTCGGCACTCAGCTCGCTCACGTGGATGGTGGCGTGCCAAACATCCGCATCTCCATCGACAAGCTCGATGAGTACAACCTCGGCCAGCTCATCTACTTCTTCGAGAAGGCTTGCGGCATCAGCGGACTCGTTCTTGGTGTCAACCCATTCAACCAGCCTGGTGTGGAAGCATACAAGAAGAACATGTTCGCTCTGCTCAATAAGCCTGGCTACGAAGCTGAAAGCAAGGCTATCCAGGAGAGACTCAAGTAAAATCCC
>JAEEGK010013966.1_pt1 | contig 18014 bp, 8 predicted proteins | sample 8958771 | NCBI WGS metagenome assembly JAEEGK01 (sample SAMN16246547, study PRJNA631951) | gut metagenome | biome: gut microbiome; feature: rumen; material: SC-attached | host: Bos | place: Iran: Karaj | collected 2018-10
GAAACATGGGACAGTATGAAGCATATATCGGTTCGGCATACAGTATCTTTTTCCTCACCATCCCAGACAACTTCACTACCACCGACAAGCCTGTCTCAAGGATTGCAGCCCGAGTGCTGACGCTCGATGTGCCGGAAAAGAATGTGTCGCTGCCTGCACGCGAAGGTGGCAAGGACCTGAAACTGAAATCCAACTACGCAGACCTGACTGTCAAACCCACGGTTGATTGGATGACCTGTTACTGGATTGCCTCTGACAGCACGCTGAAAGTGCGTTACGAGGAACTGCCCGCCGGTATGGAGTCGCGCAAGGGTAGCATACAGATATTTGCACCCTCTGAAGACGGCACGGAGCTCGTGCTCGAAGAGATAGAGCTGTCACAGCTCAAGGCCTTCATAGACCTCTCGACCGCCGAGGTGGAAGTGCCCGTAAAGGGTGGTACCCATGAGGTCAACATTACCTCTACCAACTGCACCGACATCAAAGTGAGCACAGAGAGCAGCTTCCTGCACCCCGTCATCAGCGGCAATACCATCACGGTAAAGGTCGATGAGAACTTTTCATACGACCAGCGCGACGGCTACATAGTGGTCGATGGTGTTGAGCCGACACAGAATATCCCTGTGCGCCGTAACATACACTTCACTCAGGCCGGCACCATCACCCCAGAGCCAGTGGACCTCTATAATGACGGACATGTCGATGCCAAAGGCCTGCGTATCAGCATTCCTGGCAAGACTTACCAGTATGGCGACAAGCTCCTCTACCGTTCTGGCGACACACAGGTGACCAAGTACGATAAATCGCGCACGGAGTTCTCATGGAACGTGGAACTGTACATTGACCCGAAAGACAACAAGTCCATGCGCCATTACGAGTTCTGTGGCGGTTCCGTAACATGGCTGCGCAACTTCTACTATACCGAGACTGACAACGAAGGCCACACCACTGAGCATCAGTATACCACGCGCTGCTCCTACAGCCTCAAGAATCTCACGACGACTGACGGCACGTCGTTCCATTCACGCCAATGGAGCGAGGAGGAACCCTGGAAACTCTCCGATTTCATCAGCGACTATTCCTATCAGGAAACGCGCGATGGCAAGCCCGTCACGACTGTCATGCAGGCCGATATAGCTGACGAGCAGACCACCAGGTACAGCGCATACTTCCAGCTCCAACTGGCCGACGGCATACCTTACTTGGAGGCCGACCGCGACAGCGTCATACATGATGGCTCCGATGGCTTCGAGATTATAAAATACACCAGCAACGAGGCAGTCTTTGACATTGAGGTGACCACGAGTGCCGACTGGTTGACTATCGACCGGATGTATCAGTCAGAATACGGCGGACGCTTCTATCTCAACAATACCATCAACAAGACCAAGGCTCCGCGCGAGGGCTACGTCTATATAACGGGCACGCTGGCCGACGGCAGCAAACTGACACGCACCATCGTCGTGCAACAGATTTACGAGGCCATCTGGGACGATGACTTGGAAGAAAACGAGGAACAGAAGGCCGAGTTGCCCAGCCAGGCCGTGCTTAACGCACTGGCGCAAGGGGGTATGCCGCTCTATTTAGGCAACAACCCGCCAAAACTCAACGGCGTGTATAAGATGGAACCTCTGCAGACCATCTATGAATATGGCATTGAGGGTGGAGGCGACGGTGAATATGCTTCAAAATCCCTCGTATTCCGTTTGATATCGGCAACAAGTTCGGGTGACTCAAACAAGGCGTTGATGAGCTACTACAATAATATGGCCAACGGCAATAGCACGCCAGCGGAAGACTACAACTGCTATCTCGGCGGCGACGGCAACAGTTTTACGTTGTCGAACATCATGACCGAGAGCATCGAGGGACTCTTCTCCTTCACCATAGTGACCATGCTTTCCGGCACGCTGGAAGGCAATCAGGTGAGAGACCTGCACTTTGCCAGCGTCATTATTGGTGAGAATGGTGAGATAGAGGAGTTGAGTATAGGTGCCGACGGCGACGGCCTCAGCCCTGCAACTGAATGGGAGCCTGGTGAGTAACCTTCAGGGTAATCTCTCTCACGTAGCTGCCACATCCTTCAAAAAACAGTCATCCCCCAATGCTTTCAGGGCACTGGGGGATGCTGTTATAGGATGTGTATAAAGGGAATCAATAGCCGAAGATCTCCTGGGTGGTGAGACGCTTGACGGGTCCGTACTGCTGGAGGGCCTTCATGTCAAGGTCTTTCTCATCGCCAAGGATGATGTAGCGATAGGGCTTCTGAACCATATGGCTCTGCTCGAAGGCTACGATGTCCTGCAGAGTGACATTGGGCAGGGCGTTATAGATGCGCTCGTTCTGGTCGGGTGACACTAGGGACAGATACTGATCACTTGCAATTCAAAAATGGGGGGGGAATATTGCATACCTTTGCAGCGAACATCACGAATTGGATGAAACCAGATCAAAGTCAGTGAAAGTTCAAGTCGATCTCATGTCAGAGTCATATTGATGTCATATCGAACTCATATCGAACTCATATCGAACTCATATCGAACTCATATCGAAGTCATATCAAACTCATATCAAACTCATATCGAACTCATATAGGGCTCATATCGGACGCTAATTCAGAAAACGCGGGGTTATTTCATATTTTGTGCATGACATGCATCATGTATTGATATTGTATCCCCATCAATGGTATATGCGTAGTACCAATTACCTGCATGTGCCATATGCCATTTTTTCCATCGTTCAATAGTAGGTTTCCGACGTAGAACGGATTGCTCAATACAATAGATAGCATCAACTGTCTGGTTGATATATCTCAGCATATCGTAATAAGAGTATGTGTTAGGATATTTAAGACACACATTTCTATAGAAAGTCCTTACCTTTTTGATAGCAAGAGGTTTGATTTCGTACTTATATTGCATCTTTAATACCGTATATTGAATTGAGGTCGTTGATCAACATGGTCCTAAGTTCCTCTGGTGTATAGCTATCTTTCTCTTCAGGTAATTCTATAGAATCATCCTCATAAAGTGATGAGTCTGAATAGTCTATATCCAGTTCTTTAGGCGTTTCATGTTGTATAAACAACCCCGTAGCCAATAAAGCTGCAAGTTTCTGACTAGCCACGCTGTCATTTTCATTATACGATAATGTTATAGTACACATCTTAAATGCAATTATGAATTCGATGCAAAGATAGAAAGATTTTATGAAACTTCCAAGAAAATAATCTTTTTTCTTCTCAATATATTCCTAGGAATAGCGTCACTTAAAACGAATGATTGGAAAACTCATAAAAAAAAAGATACACAATAATTTGGTTCGTACTGAAAAAAACGCTATCTTTGCAAAGTACACAAGAACAAATGATGAAGACGCAAGGGGAGGACGCTGCGATGAGGCGGTTATTTGTCATAGGATTATTGGCGGTGCTGGCCCTGATAGGGGTCAGTGCACAGACGATGACGCAGGTGAGTGGTATGGTGCTTGACCGTACTACAGGCAAGGCGTTGGTGGGTGCCAGCGTGACGGGTGGGGGACATACTGTGGTGACGAATGGTGATGGCTACTTTGTGTTGAAAGCGGAATCGGAACTGAAGACAATTACGGTGTCGAATGTGGGATTTCGTGCCCAGCGTGTACGACTGGATCAGTTGCAGAATGGGGAGTTGCGCATCAGCCTGAGTCCGGCAACCATCCAATTGCAAGAGGTACTGGTCATGAACGCTAATGCCCGCGATTTAGTGATGGCAGCCATCAGCAAGATTCCGAAGAACTATAGCCAGCATCCTGAACTGTTTCATTGTTTCTATCGGGAAACAGCTCAGAAGCGCCAGAACTATATCATGATAGCTGAGGGAGTGGTGGACATGTACAAGTCGTCCTACGCCTATTGGGAGAGTGACGATGACCGTGTGGCTATCCGCAAGGGACGTCGCTTGCTGAGTCCTCGCAAGGGCGATACGCTGAGTGTCAAGGTGACGGGTGGCCCTGTGCTGCCCATCCAGCTGGATATTGTCAAACAGCGGAATTTCCTTTTGAATGAAGAGGAGCTGGACTGCTATCAGATGCAGATGGAGGTGCCGACAACCATTGGTGATCGTCATCAATATGTTGTGAGTATCCGTCCGCGTCGCACAATGCCTTACGCACTCTATTATGGGAAATTGTATATTGATCAGGAGACGCTGGCCTTTACTCGTGCAGAGCTGGATTTGGATATGAAAGACCGTCACAAGGCAACGCTGATGATGCTGGTCAAGAAACCTCTGGGTGTGCGTTTCCGTCCTAAGGAGTTGTCGCTGTTGGTGGATTTCCGTCAGGACAACGATGTCACGCGTATCAGTTACATTCGCACCCTGTTCCGCTTCAATTGTGACTGGCGACGACGCCTCTTTGCAACGTCCTTTACGGCCTGTTGCGAAATGGTTGTTACAGGTCAGGATGTCGCTACAGCACATCCCATTCGTGGTCGCGACTCGTTTGACCAGCGCGATGCCTTCTTCGACAAGGTCGATTACTTCCTTGACCCTGTGTTCTGGCAGGATTATAACATCATCGAACCCACAGAATCGCTCAATCGTGCTATTGCACGTATCATGAAACGCCTGTGAGGGCTAATAATAAATAAACACTAATCATTAAACCATTAAACGATATTTATGACAAAAGTTAATCAATCACAACGGCTCTACCATTGGTGTGCCAGTTTACTCATGGCCACTATTGCGCTATTTGTCTGTACACCACAGGCGCATGCGGAAGATTTGTTTAGTAGTGGAAATTTCGATAAAGCCATTACGTTCAACAACACGTCCCCAGGCGTTATCACAATCAAGGTGGCTTTATGCTGTTATTATGACGGAGGAAAAATCAAAACCCTCTATAATAGCAATGATAATGTGAATATCCGCATTAAATATAAGCCTGACGGTAAAGACTATGGTGAGTATTATTTCCTTTCTGCCTGGGTTGATGATGGGGGAGGTATGCATGGCAATTATGTATATCATTTGAATGATAACAATCAGAGCCACGGTCAATCTCTGTTTTTCTTGAATAAAAACGGAACGCTTACTCTGATAGGGAATAAGACGGTTAGAGAGAGCCAGTCAATGAATGAAACAACCTTCGTAGAATTCGAGTGGCACTACCCCACGCAAATGATAGGCAAGGAAGTAGAATTCATTTTTGACGGCACAATATGGTGTGCAGATACCCAAGCAAATATCTGGTATGAGAATTATCGAACAACAATCAATAAATTCACCATTGGCGACGAAATAACGTTGGATGCCTACAATCCTGTTCCCTGTACGGAAACGGGCGACGAGGGTAAGATGATGATTCCAGTGGTGAGCAGTAACACCATCAACAGCCTCAAGATGTATGACAAGGACAATCAGTCGCTTGTCGATACTGTCCCTGCTCAGCCCGGCAACTCCATTATGATTAAGGTTGATGCTACCGAGCCTTATGATCATCTTAAGTACGAGCCCAATATCCTGCTCTCTACTGTTTACAATGCACCAGTGAACAGCTCTACGACGGTGAGCGGCCCCTTCACGAAGGTGATTCCCGACTCTCTGCCCATGATTCATAAGCCAGAAAATATCTGCCATACCGTTCAGAACGATACCATCAAGCTGACGTGGCAGGTCAAGAATCTGGAGTACAGCGACCTGTTGCCTGGCGATATGTTCCAAATTCAGCGCAAGCTGCTCAATGCCACCGACTATGAGGATGTCAAAAGCATGGTCTCTTTTGACGAGACACAAAGCGATTACGAATTCTTTGACGACGAGGCTATCACTTCCGTTGAATCTATTGATAAGATAGTATATCGCATACGGCGTGCCGCCACAGCCATGTGGGGATGGGACAATAACCCAACCGTCATTACCGATACGGTAGATATTCAGAATGTGAAGGGCTACGTTCCGCAAGAACTTAAATCATTGCAGACCGACCAGAATGACCGTAAGGTGACGATTACGTGGAAGGACAATGGAGGCATCTGGGACAGTCGTGGTGAATTGTCGCTCGTCACCTATTTATATAATAGGGATGAGACTCTGCCGAAAGACAGTCTGACGCAGACGGTCACCGACGAACAACGTCAGGGACGCAGCATTGAATTCACACTGCCCCGTTCTTGCGTGAATTATAAGTTTGCCTTGCGGCTCGACCCTAAGACATCACCGTGGCTCAAGAATATGTTGGTGGTTGAAAATGCTGCTCCTCAGTACTACGACCAGAATTCAGTAGGAAGTATTGACAAGAGCAGCCTAAGGACGACCACCCAGCATAGTTCGGTGTTGTTGCAATGGGCTTTGGAGGATAGCGCAAAGCCCGTAGATTATTTCGAGGTGTTCCGTCGCATTCAAGGTACAACCGACTTCGAAAGTATTGTCACCAACCTCACCGATATGCAGTATGAGGACAAGACCGTATCGCCCATCAACGCCTACGAATATTTTGTCCGCTCGGTGACCAACTGTGAGAATCTGATAGCCGACAGCACCAATATTGTACAAGGTCAATGCCATGATTGGGGACGTCTGGAGGGCTATGTGCGCTTTGCTGACGGTACGGGCATTCCCAATATCACTGTTGCCGTAGCACCTGCTGAGGCAGGCATTTCCGGAGAGGTGACCACTAAGACCGATGCGAGTGGCCACTTTGAGGTGGACAGTCTGTCATACTACGCAGGCTCTACAGGCACTTATACCGTGTCTGTAATCGGCATCCCCAGTACCGACCTGCGTGACGACTGTGCTGGTGGCCTACCTGCCACGTTCACTGCTGGTGCTGGTGGCAATGCCATGGACGATCTGGTGTTCACCGTCACCAAGGGCTACCGTATCTCAGGCTATGTGATGTACGAGGGTACCAGCATTCCCGTGAAGGGTGTCAACTTCCAGATAGACAATCAGGAGGTGCGTTCGGCAACAGGTGCCATAGAGACTGACTATGAGGGTAAATTCTCTTTCTGGGTGCTTCAGGGCCAGCATACCGTTAATGCCGTGAAGGATGGTCACTCGTTTGGTGAAAAAGGCACTTATGCGTCCAATATCACTCAAGACGTGGCAGACCTCTACTTCTATGACCAGACACGTGTAACGCTCATTGGTCGTGTGGTAGGTGGTAAGGAGCAGGGCGACCTGCCCTTGGACAACTCGCTGTCGCACAACAATCTGGGCGATAGTCTGAAGATGGTCATGGAGTTGGAGGGCGACCACACCTCGTGGCTGGTCTACGACAATACCCGCCGCTCGCTGACCGAGCGCAATGAGGAGTTCAAGCACCGTGATGGTCAGCAGGCTGGCCACAAGACCCGCATGCGCACCACTCGCCACCGCATTGAGATATGGCCCGACGCTGAGACCGGTGAATATCGCGTGCTGTTGCCCCCTGTGGCTTGGAAGATTACGCAGATCACGGCTGAGGGCTATGCCACCCTGTTCCAGGAAGGCAAGACGGGTGACGTGATAGACCTGACGGATTCGCTGACGCTCCATACTGATACGACTTTGGGCGAATACGACGATTGTGACGGCAATAGTATCAAGGACCCTGTCACCAAATATCATGCTCAGTACAGCCGCATCTATCACGCCCCTGTGGAGTTGGCCTACAAGCAGCTTCAGACTGTAAAGGATACGCTCGACTACTTTGGCGAGAAAAACTATTTTGCTCAGAATATGGCTGGCGACAAGGCAGAGGTTTCGTTGGTCTACAAGAAAATAGATGGTGCCACCTGCTATGCCTTCGGACACCCTGTGTTCAGTGTCGACCGTGGCTATCCATTGCAACTGTCGGCTCAGGAGACCTATTATTGGAACAACAACCGTCAATCGGATAGGAGAGAGGTGGTGTACCTTTCTGGTGGAACAGTGACCATACAGAACCAGATGGTCAGCGCCACCCATCGTGAGGAGGTGACGCTCAACGACAAGGGTCAGGCCTATTATGAACTGCGCGCAGCGCAGACACCCTATATGCTTATCGGCGAACAGGCCCTGCGCACCGTCAGCTTTACGTTAGCGATGGACGGCACGACCTATGAGGCTGAGCCCCTGCGTGCTTATGTGATGAATATGTATTATAAGCCTGGTGCCCAGGACATTCTGACTATCAATACCCCACGCCTTGTCGATATCCTGCGCGACCCGCCCGGTGCCACGTCATCAGCCAGAATCAGCAAGGGTTCTACGCTGAAGTATGCCTACCAGATGGACATGAAATGGGCTGCAGGGGTAAACTTGAGTTTCATCCTTGGTGCAGGCTATACCAGCTATATGGGCGCATGGGCCGGTTTTGGAGGCGGTGTGACGATGACCTATCCACAAAGTACTCAGACTAAGTTTCCTATTAATCTTGATATTGTATTCTCCGGTAGCGGACAGCGTGCTTTCTCTTACACCATCACCACTACCGAGGACATTTCCACCAGCAGTTCACCAACGATGGTGGGTGCCGATGCCGATGTGTATATCGGTATGGAGACCAACACTTTTGTAAGACCTGCTGTAGCCATCCGTGCCCTGCCTGACAGCATGTTCAACCAGCTGAAAGGTGAGTTAGCAGCCGGCCGTCTGGTGGAGATTGCCCGTGGTAAGGATCAGAAAGACAGCATCGTGCATCTGGTGCGCGATGAGATTCTGGCCTATGGCGACACCGTCACTTCCGTATTCCACCACTCGCAGCAGTACATCATCAAGCAGCTCATTCCTGAACTGGTGGAGCAATGCCAGTCCATGCTGTTTACTGGTACGAAGGAAGAGGCTCAAGCAGCGGCAAATACGAAAAAGGAGCCCGTCTACTGGCTGAAGTCCGATGCTACTGTTCCAACCACCGATACGCAGGTCACCGATGGTTACGATAATCCATATTATGAGATCGTCTATCCCAATAGTTGGGATCAAGATAGGATGAACAGAACTCCAGACAGGCTACAGCAGCATCTTCAGGCTATCCGTAGCTGGATTGGTTTTATAGCCCAAAACGAGCAGGAGAAGCTGAATACCACGGAATTGGTGCGAAACTTCGACCTGGACGGTGGCGCCACTACCAACTATACCGAGGACTTTGCCAGTTCTTATAGCCAAAGCACGATGACTAAATGGCCCTTAGGAATCACCAGTGGCACCGATGGCTACTTTAATAATGATAGCGAAGATATAGCACTCATATTTGGCAGCATTGGGGCTAAGCTGATTAGTAATTTGGTTTTTGGGGCAGTCGGAGATAAGTATCAAGGAACAGGAACAGCTAAAGATGATCAAGGAGGTTACGAATATAAAGTTACATTCCCAGTCGTTGATTTCTCCCTCTCCATCTCTCCTGTTGCGCAATACGATGTCACTCCCGTCAATTCGGAATCGCGCCAGTTCAACCGTCGCGAGAGCTTTAGCATCAGCATGGACCGCAAGAGCCATCTTGACTTTGATGTCTATCGTGTCAAGACCTTCTCCGATGAGAAATATAATTCAAAGACAGACGACAACAGGACTACCCAACAATTGATGGATGTGTTCACCAACGACAACTTCCTGAAGCAGGTGGACTACGACTATGATTATCTGGATCGCCACTTTGATCCCAAGAACTGGCAGTATGCCCGTAGCTTCGTATATCGCACCCGTGGTGGTGCCACCTGCCGACCCTACGAGGGTGAGCGGAGAACCTATTTCTATCAGCCAGGAACAGTACTCGACCAAGCTACCAAACGCATTGAAAAACCCATCATTAAGCTGGATAAGCAGAGTGTGAGCGGCGTACCCTTCGGTGAACCGGCCCGCTTCAAGATATACCTTGCCAACGAGAGTGAACAGCCTGAGGCGGCCTATCCCTACTTCGGACTTTATATGGACGAGAAGTCGAACCCCCTAGGTGCCAAGCTGATGCTCGATGGCATGCCACTGACTGGCGACACGCGTACAGTGAAGGTAGTGCCTGGTGAGGTAACGGAGAAGACGCTGGAGGTGTATGCCAGCGAGGACTTTGACTATGAGGACTTGCGCATTGGCATCTGTTCGTTAGGTGATGCTGCTACCTTCCAAGAGGCACAGTTCAGCGTACACTTCCTGCGTACAGCAGGTACCGTGGCCATATCGAGCCCTGGCGACAAATGGATTATGAACACCGATGCGCCCACCGACTTACGCGGCTATTATATGCCGGTCATCATCAGTGGCTTTGACAAGAACCAGAAGAACTTCGACCACATCGAGTTCCAGTATAAGGAGTCGACACGTGGCGACGACTACTGGACGAATCTTTGTGCCTACTATGCAGACTCGACACTGATGGCGAAAGCCAGTGGTACGAAGGAGAAGATACCTGAGAATGGCAACATCACCGCCCATTTCTACGGCGATGGTGTGGAGATGGAGAAGGCCTACGACCTGAGGGCTGTGCTCTTCGTACGCAACGGCAACGAATATCTGACCTCGTCGTCGAAGGTGCTTTCAGGCATCAAGGACACCCGTCGTCCGCGCCTATTCGGACAGCCGGAACCCAAGAACGGCATCCTCGGAGCCGGTGATGACATTACCTTCAACTTCTCGGAAGCCATTGAGCACAACTATTTGAGTGGCATCACCAACTTCGAGGTGGTGGGCGAGACCAACGAGACCAATATCCAGGAGGAGACATCGCTCCTGTTCAGTGGTACGGGCTATGCCGAGAGCGAGGCCAGACGCAATTTCGCAGACAAGGACATCAGCGTGGAGATGCTTATTCTGCCTGACGACAACGGCAGTGAGATGCCGCTCTTTGCTCATGGTGTCACAGGCACTGAAGGCAACCGCCTGGAGCTGTGGCTCACGGGGGACCGCAAGTTGAAAGCCGTCGTGAGGTCAACAGCAAACAACATTGACACAATATGTACCAGCCAGACGCCCATCGGTTCAACAGGTTTCCAGCACGTAGCTATGGTATTAGATAAGGAGAAGCAGGAGTTGCGACTCTACAACAACCAGTTGATAGGCCAGTTCAGCAACGTCAAATACGGTGGTATTGGAACGCTTGTCTTTGGTGCCACGGCCAAGACTGACAATAATCGGCAGTATTACTCTGGCCGCATGCTTGAGAGTCGTGTATGGAACCGCGCCATGGATGCTACGCTCTTTGCCAACTACGGCATGAGAAAACTGACGGGCTACGAGATGGGACTGGTGGACTACTATCCCATGGATGATGGCGAAGGCGACAACGCAGAGGACAAAGCACAAGGTGCACACCTGCAGTTGGACGGTGCCACATGGGCTCTACCTCGCGGCATGTCACTATACCTGAATAGCGAGAAGACCTCAGAGGCAGATGGTCATCAGATGCATGGACTGAAGTTGAAGAGCAAATACTTTAGCCGTACTGCTGAGGCTGACTATACACTGATGTTCTGGTTTAAGACGAATCAGAACGGTACACTCATCAGTAACGGCTCTGGCCTCAGCAATGAAACGAACGCCCGCAACAGTTTCTTCATAGGACTGGAGGAGGATACGCTGATATACCGCACCAACGGCATGGAACTGCAATTGCCTGGCAAGTATGCCGACAATGCATGGCACCACTACGCCATGACCGTGGATCGTGCGCACAACACTGCCAATATCTACATGGACCGTACGCTGTCGGGCACCTTCCGTACCGACAGCCTGGGCGGCATGACAGGCGACAACTTCTTCCTGGGTAACAAGGTGTGGCTGGATGGCGAAACGCTGCGTGAGGAGAATGCGCTGACGGGCTATATCGACGAGGTAGGGCTCTTTGCACAGGCCTTGCCCTACAGTCTCATCAAGCGCTACAGTATGAAGGCACCGCTGGGTACGGAGAAGGGTCTCATCACCTACCTAAGCTTCAGCCAGCAGGAACGCGACTCGCAGAACCAGATAGTGCTGGAACCGTATGTTCTGAACAAGGTTATACACACCGATATGGACGGCAACATAACGGAAGAGCGCGACACCGTGTTCTACGAGAACGAAGAATTGCTGCTAGCACGTGTGGATAGAAACGTAGGTGCACCCGTACAGCTGTTCAAGGAACTGAAGAACCTGAACTTCGATTTCGTGGGACGCGACAACCAGTTGATGGTGAACATTAACGAACACGAGAGCCGTATCAACAAGCGCAACCTGTACGTCACCGTGTCTGACATACCCGACATGAACGGCAACTATATGGCATCGCCCTATACGGCAACCTTCTTTGTAGACCGCAATCCGCTGAGATGGAGCGAGAAGACTATACGTCGACAGTGGATGAACGGCGAGAAGCAGGAGATAGAGCTTCGCATACAGAATACGATGGGTCGTCAGCATACCTACACCATCGAGAATATGCCGCGATGGATGAGTGCCAGCAAGACCACCGACATCATTGAACCGCAGTCTGAAGACGTTGTAGTGCTGACCATAGGTCCCGACCTGAACGTGGGTAGTTATGACGAGATTATCTATCTGACCGACGAAAACGGACTGGCCGAACCCCTGACGCTCTACTTCACCGTTGAGGGTGAAGAGCCGCAGTGGACCGTTGATCCGAATCTTAAGAAGATATCGATGAGCATCACTGGCGTGGTGAAGATGGCCGACGCCATTGTCACAGACAGTCGCGACATCGTGGCAGCCTTTGATGCCAATAACAATTGCCGAGGCACAGCCCATATTGACTATGACAAGGAGAAGGGACAGGCACTGGTCTACCTGACCGTCTATGACAATGAAGAAAAGAGCATAGGCACAACCCCCTTCACTTTCCGCCTGTGGCACTACAACACGGGTAAGACCATGATGCTGAAAACGAACCCAGCGAATATCATATTCGAACGAGACAAGGTTGTAGGCTCAGTCAAGAACCCCGTCACCATGACAGCAGAAGACACCTATATACAGAGCATTCATCTTGAGGAAGGCTGGAACTGGGTTTCGTTCAATGTCTATGACAGTAATCTGCAGAATGTAGGAAATGACACATGGAGACCCGCCTTCAAATGGGAAGAGGATGACATTATAGCCACCGATGATGTATGGTGCACTTTCGACGGCTATAACTGGATTGTTGAATATTCAAAATCTTCTGATAACAATACTAGCACAAAAAATATTCCGTTCACTTCACTGCTCTACCGCGTCAAGGTGAGCAAAGACATCGATGTGGAGGTGACGGGCTATGCCTTAAAAGATGCGGACTTGCGCACCATTACCGTCAATAAAGGGTGGAACGGCATAGGCTATACCCCCATGACCAATCTGCCGGTAAACACGGCGCTGGCTGACTATTGGAGTGATGCTGAGGACGGCGACCTCATCAAGAGCCAGCATGAATTTGCTATATTCACTGAGGGCGCCAACGGCACGCGTGAATGGATTGGTTCGCTACGCTACATGAAACCCGGTGAGGGCTACAGACTCTACCGTAATGCTACTAATACAACAACATTCTGCTATCCGTACGTAGAACCTGGGGCAACCATTGGTGGCAGTGCTACACTGGCTCCTCAACGCAAAGCTTTGCGTTTCGCTACCACGATGAACATGGTTGCCGAGGCTGTGGGCATAACACTCGAAGAGGGTGACCGACTGGTGGCCTACGCAGGAGGTGAAACTGTAGGTGATGCTGCGATGATGTCAGCGGCAGAATCATTGACTACGCAACCCGTCTTCTTCCTCAGTATTGAGGGAGATGAGGACGTGCCACTGTCATTTGCCATTGAGCGTGGTGGCGAGATTATTGCCACTACGGGCGAGGTGAATACCTACAGGGCTAACGCTGTGATAGGTACGCCTAAAGTGCCTACACAGATTAGCTTCGTGCCAATAGACCAGTTGCCACAACAGGGCTGGTACACGCTGGAAGGCATCAAGCTACAGCAAACACCGAAAAAGAGTGGTGTGTACATCTTTAACGGTAAGAAAAAGGTGGTTAGATAGTTCATAGTTTAGAGTTTAAAGTTTTGAGACAGATGAAAACAAGTAAAATCATGATACTGATGGCAGTCCTCACCATGGCGTGGGGCTGCTCGTCAGACGATAGCGACAGTAACGGTGGTGCCAAATTCATAGCTGGTCAGAAACCCGACTGGCACGTTGATCAAACCAGTAGCGACGAGCAGCCTGACTGGTCAAAGCCCGACTATTCGAAATATGAGTACGACATGTTTATGAAGGTATATCTGCAGGACGAACTTGCTGCCACCTCGTCAGACGACGACTGCATGGCCATATTCGTGGGTGATGAATGCAGGGGAATGAGCAATAAACGCAATGGCTCAGAGAATAAAGGCTACTATTTCCTGCTGAGGGTCTATGGCAACCGTGCCGACCAACAGGCACCGCTCACTCTGAGCTATTATAGTGCACAGCAGAAACAACTGTTTACCCTTCAGAGTGTCGATGTCTTTGTGCCGGATTGCACCTTAGGCTTCGACAGCGACTTTATACCGCCCCTGCTTAGCGGCAGTTCGAAATATCCCGTACAACGACAGCTGACGGTGACGCTACGCCAGAACTCACTGTCGACGGTCATGGCCAGCGACCAGGTGGCAGTCTTTGTGGGCGACGATTGTCGCGGTGTAGGACAGGTGGGTACGCCCTTCACCATCTTTGCACGTGCAGAGGGTGAAATCATGCAAGTGCGCTACTACAGCACTGACAAGGGAGGCATCTATACCGCTGACAGCACGATTACCGTGGGACAGCAGCATATCAATTTTCTCATGACAATTTAATAAATGATAAGACTGACTGCGACCAATACTACCATCAATACTTCTGCCGTTCTGTTAATCAGGACGGCAGTTTTCATGTCGGCTGTAGTGAGTGGGCGGTCGTTGGTGCCGATGAAGGGTTTATCGAAGAGTTGGCCAAAGTAATAGTGGGGACCACCAAAGCGACAGTTGAGAATGCCTGCCAATGCTGCCTCTGGATAACCGCTGTTGGGCGAGGCGTGGTTACGTCCGTTCTGACGGACGAAAGTGAATAGTGAATAGTGAAAAGTGAAAAGAGAAGGCAGAATCATCAGCAAGGCAGTAAGACGGGCAGGGATATAGTTGGCGATGTCGTCGATATGGGCTGCCCAACAGCCGAAGTCACGATAGCGGTCAGTCTTGTAGCCAATCATGGAGTCGAGGGTGTTCACCATCTTATAGGCCAACATGCCTGGAACGCCCAGGATGGCAAACCAGAAGAGTGGAGCAATGACGCCATCAGAGAGATTCTCAGCAAGGGTCTCCAAGGCGGCTGTGCGTACCTCTTGGGCAGAGAGCTCTGAGGTGTCGCGACCCACAATGCGAGCTACCTGCTTACGCCCTTCGTCGAGTGAACGATCAACAGCAAGGAATACTAGACGAACCTCACGAATGAGTGTGGTGCCAGCGAGACAGTAGAAGATGACGACTGTGTCGAAGAGGTGAGTGGCGAGAGGTGAGAGGTGAGAGGATAGTATAGTGCGCAGAAACCATGCGACAACAAACACACCTATTATGTATATGATGGCCATGAGAGCCCCCTTCACTTTGCGATAGCGGCCATTGTTGAGGTGGTGCTCGCCAAAGGCAATCATCTTGCCAAAGCCGACGACAGGGTGAGGTAACCATGCGGGGTCACCCAACACGAGGTCAAGCAGCCAGCCGAGGAGCAAGGGTATTATGGTGAATACGGATAGCACGGATTACATGGATTTTACGAATTGACGGATGGCTGTCACGAGTGCATCGTTCTCTGCTGGTGTCTGGGCAGCGATGCGGAAGTGGCGTGGAGTAAGTCCTTTGAAGTTGGAGGCATCACGGATGAGTAGGTGGTGCTGACGCGCCAAGTAGTCTTTCAGTTCTGCGGCAGTATGTCTCGACTCAAACTGTGCAAGGATGAAGTTGGTCTGTGTTTCCTGTGTGATGATGCCGTCTATTTGTTGTAATTCGTCACGCAGTCGCTGTGCTTCATTGAGGTCGGGTGTGCAACGCAACTCGTCGTCATTGCGTAGCAGGAACTTACCAGCCTCGATAGCCAAGGCTGATACGCTCCAAGGACGCAGAAACTGGCGCAGGTGCGCTGTCAGGGAGGCATGAGCAGTGATGTAGCCCAAGCGTAAACCAGGAATCGCATAGGTCTTGGTGAACGAATGTATTTGGATGAGGTTAGGCATGCGTGCTGCCCAACGTGGATTCATGATGAAACGGTTGGTGTAGTTTTCATACGACTGGTCAATCACCACGAGGTCGTACTTCACCATCATCTTGTCAATGACAGCCTGATCATAGACGTCGCCCGTGGGGTTGTTGGGATTGCAGAGCCACAGCATGCGGTGGACTGTGTCTGTGCGAGGAAAAAGCTGACAGGCGTCTTCGTACTCGCTGAACGTAGGACGAGGAATGTCGGCCTGCATGGGGAAGGCCTGTGCGATGAGGTAGATAGCATCGGTAGCACCATTGGTGACGATGACCTGTCCTGGATCCATATCATGCTGTTCGGCAATCATGCGTTCCAGCGACCACGCCTCAGGCTCTGGATAGTGGCTGGCCAGTTCAGGATGCGCAGCCAAAAAGCCCATCAAGGCCTGATGGCTTCTGCCTGCACAGATGTTTGACGAGAAGTCGGAAACTATGTGCGGATATTGGTATGCGTCGTCGCCGTGTCCTTTAATCATCGCTAGTCAAGATTTGATAGATGCGTTCCATATCGACGTGTTGGCGGACATGAGCAGCCAGTTTGTCGTATTGCTGGTCTTTGAAATCAGTGAGGCTTTGGGCGCTCAACGGGGAACGTTGAGCCACATGCTTGCTCAGCAGGTGCTCAATGACGGGTGCATTGTCGAGGAACCCGTGAATGTAGGTGCCTATGCAATGGTCTGTCTGGAGGATGGTCTCGTCTGTATCGCTGACACCCTGATGAATCTCGTAACCCTGACACTCCTGACCATCGAACAGGAACGTCACCTGACGGGTGGTCTTCTCTTGCGTCATCGTGGTGTTGATGGGCAACAAGCCCAGACCAGGCAGACTGCTGATGCTGCCCTCGATGCCTTCGGGGTCGTTGACAGTCTGTCCCAACATCTGGTAACCCCCACAGATGCCGACGACCAGCTTTCCTTCACGATGGGCACGCTGGATAGCTTGTGCACACCCATTACGACGCAGTTCCAGCAGGTCGTCGAGTGTTGACTTCGTACCAGGTAGGATGATGATGTCTGCCTGCTCGATGTCCTTGGTGTTGTTGGTATAGAAGAGGTTGACGCGAGGGTCACGCTCCAAGGTGTCGAAGTCGGTATAGTTGCTGATATGGCGTAAAAGGACGACTGCTACGTTTACCTTGTCATCAGCGAGTTGCTTGTGCTTCTGTTCCAGCGCCACGCTATCCTCCTCGTCAATATAGATGTCTTTATAATAAGGTATGACACCAAGCACAGGGATGCCACAGATGTCCTCAAGCATCTTGCGACCCTCGTCGAAGAGGCGCATGTCTCCACGGAACTTGTTGATAATGATGCCCTTGATGCGCTTGCGGTCCTCAGGACTTTGTAGCATGATGCTGCCATAGACAGATGCAAAAACACCACCACGATCGATGTCGCCCACCAGTATGACATCGGCTTTCGCATGTTGCGCCATCGACATGTTGACCAAGTCGCGATCCTTCAGGTTAATCTCCGCAATGCTGCCAGCACCCTCCATCACGATAGGGTTGTAGCGCGAGGCCAAACAATCGAAGGCATTGCACACCTCTTTTCTGTAATCAATCTCCGATGAACCTCTTCGCCAATAGTCATACGCATCCTTATTGCCAATAGGCTTACCATTCAGCACGACCTGTGAGGTGTGGTCGGAGTTAGGCTTTAGCAGCAAGGGGTTCATGTCCGTATGACAAGGGATGCCTGCTGCCTCGGCCTGTACAGCTTGCGCACGACCAATCTCCAGTCCATCGGGTGTGGCATAGGAGTTCAGCGCCATGTTCTGTGCCTTGAATGGGGCAGGATGGTAACCGTCCTGCTTGAAGATGCGACAGAATGCA
>JAEEGK010013967.1_pt1 | contig 18013 bp, 17 predicted proteins | sample 8958771 | NCBI WGS metagenome assembly JAEEGK01 (sample SAMN16246547, study PRJNA631951) | gut metagenome | biome: gut microbiome; feature: rumen; material: SC-attached | host: Bos | place: Iran: Karaj | collected 2018-10
CGGGAAACGATGACTTCGAGAGATTTCAGAACTTCTTCAACGGTCTGAAGGAATTCCGGCTCGTTCTTGTCGCGGCGTTCGACGTCCGCGAGGACACGTTCGATATAGCTGTTCATAGCTCCTCCGAAAGATGTATTTTTTGGGATTTCCCAACGGTTTCATGATATCACTTTGCGCATAAAAGTCAACCGAATCGCGCGCCGTTTTACCCCCAAAATCACAATATATTTTCCGCTTCCGGCTTTTTGCAATTCTGTGACATTTGGACGAATCTGAGCGGTATCATGGAGACAGTGATATCCGCCTGCGGCAGGCGATGTATGCGCTTCGCGCATGTGAAGGCGGATTCTCCGGCCGGAGAATCTTTGGATCATAACACCTCATCCGGCTCGTTCCCTGCCGCCTTCTCCTCAGGGAGAAGGCTTTTGGCCGTGCGCATAAAAAAAGATTCTCCGCAAGGAGAATCATCCTGAACATTCCCGCAGGGAATATATCACATCCCGAAGGGATATATCACACGCCGCAGGCGTATATCACTTGCGCGGAGCGCAAATATCACTGCCCGAAGGGCATATCGCGCCGCAGGCGTATATCGCTTGCGCGGAGCGCAAATATCACTGCGCGGCGCGGATCAAAAGCACCGGCGTGCCCGCTTTGATCGGCTCGGAAAGGGTCGGGTTGCAGGCGCGGACCCGCGCGGTCGGCACGCCGAAGCGCTTGCCGATCGAGAACAGCGTTTCGTCCGGGTCCGCAAACCACACGAGCATGCCCGCGTCCGTTTCGCGCGGGGCGCCGGGCAAGAGCTCCGGCACATGATCGAACGCGATCGCCCGGTACCATTCCGCCTCCACAGAGACCGAGACCGACAGCGACACCGTGCGCCCGCCGCCGGACAGGTTGGCGTCGAACGCTTTCAGCTTTACGACCGGCAGCGTGCCCCTTGCCTCGGTCTCGAACGACAGCGGCAGCTCGTGGGTAAAGCTGCTCTTCATGCCGTCGTCGTCGCGATAGACGACCGTGACCGCCAGCACGCCCTCGATGATCCCGCGGCCGTCCTGTACCGACGCCGACGTCACGGCGGGCCGCAGCGCGGCGTACAGCGGCAGATACGCGTCCTTCATATGCGACGGGACCGGGATCGTTTCGCTCATCTGCACGGTCTGGTTCCACGCGCCCTCGTAGTTTAACGCGTTCGCGCGGCGGATCTCGCAGGCAAAGTCGCCCGCGGCGTCGTACGCGTCGGTCAGGATCCGCTGCGTTTCGCTCGTGCAGCCGTAGACCCCGATCGACAGCGCGGCCTCGACCGCCGCCGTGCCGTCCTCGTCGATCGCAACGGACAGCGAGGTCAGCGTCGCCGCGGCAAAGGCGTTCTCGCCCGGCTCGCAGCCGATCACGTCGGAGAACGGGATCGCGTACTGTTCGCGGCGGATCCCGCCGTCCGGCGCGCCGTACAGCACCGAAAGATGCAGCTCGCCCTGCGGCAGCATGCCCTCCGTCCCCTTCACCAGCGCGTTCACGAGCGGCGTGCCGGTCGCGCCGATCACCGTCATACCGTGCGGCGCGGCGACCTCCTCGCTCAATCGCAGGCTGTGCGCGCCGAGCAGCGTGCGCTTTTTGACCGTCACCGACGCCGTCTGCGTCTCGGTATCCCTTGCGTCGTCCAGCCCCGTGATGCACGGGATCTGCGCCGTCTCGAACACCGCGGTGCGAAGCTGCACCGTCGCCTGCATCCGAAGTCCCCCGTCCTCCTTTCGCACGCTGCAGGCCGGGATCTCGGCGGACACGCGCGCGCTCATCTCGGGCGTGACGCCCTCCATGCGGACCGTGTGTGAAAACTGCGCCGCGGCCTCGAACGCGTACGGCAGCCGTTCCGCCGACTCGACCGTCGGTTTGAGCGTCATCGTCCCCGTGACGACGATCGCGCCGTCGCGGCAGCTGATCTCCTCCGCCTTTGCCTCGGCCTCGGCGGACAGCACGCGCTCCAGCGTCTTGCCCTGCGGCAGCGGGATCGCGCTCTCCATCTGCGCCTCCGCAACCGTCTCGCCGAACAGCGTTTCCGTGAGCAATGTCGTTTTCCGTATCTCCATGCCGAACACTCCTTTATGATCTCTTCGGCAAAACATATGCGGGATGATCCCGATTCTTGCCAATTTGCTTGCGTTTTGCTGCAAAACGCGGTATACTGATACAAACATCCGCAGGGAGGCAACCGCATGGCAACACCGCTTCGCTATACGCTGATGCTGCGCGTGTACGGCGAGGAAAAGATCTTCGGTCCGGGCATCGCGGAGCTGTTGGAACGCGTCGAGCATACGCATTCGCTGCGCAAGGCGACGATGGACATGGGCATGGCGTACTCGAAGGCCTGGCGCATCGTCAAGACCGCGGAGGACGCGCTGGGCTTTCCGCTTCTTGTCTCCACGGTCGGCGGCAAGGGCGGCGGCAGCGCGAACCTGACGGAACGCGGAAAGCGCTTCCTGCTTGCCTACCGCAGGTTTGAGCAGGTCGTGCACGACTACGCGGATGAAATGTTTGAAGAGCTGTTCGGGGAGGACGCACAATGAAGTTTTACAAGGTTCACGGGCTCGGCAACGATTTCGTTCTGTTTGACGGCAGGGACGTTGAAAACGTCGACTGGCACGCGCTGACCCGCCGCGTATGCGACCGCCACACCGGCGTCGGCGCGGACGGAACGCTGATCCTTCAGAATTCCACGATCGCGGACGTGCGCATGCGCATCATCAACGCGGACGGCAGCGAGGCCGAAATGTGCGGCAACGGCATCCGCGCGTTCTCGCGCTACTGCTTTGAAAACGGCGTCGTACACGGCACGCAGTTCTCGGTCGAGACCGGCGCGGGCGTCATGAAGCCGCGCATCATCCTGAAAAACGGCCGCGTACACGGCGTGCGCGTCGACATGGGCGAACCGCTGATCGATGCGAAGGACGTGCCGGTCCTGGTCGAAGCGCGCGCGATCGGCATGGAGCTGACCGCCGGCGACCGCACGTTCCCGTTCACCTCGGTGCGCGTCGGCGTGCCGCACACGATCGTGTTCGTCGATCCCTTAAACGAGGACGATGTGCCGAAATACGGCCCGTTGATCGAGCGTCACCCGCTGTTCCCCGAGCGCACGAACGTCGATTTTGTACAGGTGCTTTCGCCCGAGCGCGTGATGATGCGCACCTGGGAGCGCGGCTGCGGCTGCACGCTTGCGTGCGGGACCGGGGCATGCTCCGCCGCCGTGGCGTGCGTGCTGAACGGCAGGACCGCCCGGAACGTCGATGTCGAGATCGCGCTCGGCACGCTGCACATCGAATGGTCGCAGGCCGACAACCGCGTCTACATGACCGGCCCCGCCGAGATCGTCTTCTCCGGCGTGTGGAACGGATAACCGTTTCCTGTTTTTACAATTCTCTGCAACCGATCTCCTTTCCGTGCGGTATTCCATATGAAACCACCCGGTAAGGAGATTTGTTTATGAAACGCATCGTTCTGATCCTTTTAGGCGTCCTGCTCGCCGTCACCGCCGCGTTCGGCTGCGCGGCCAAGTCCTCCGCGCGTCCCGAAAGCAACGCCTACAAGGCCGATTACGCCGATTCCTATTACTATGATGAAGAGATGCCCGAGCCCATGGTCGTCGAGAAAAGCTACTACGGCGGAGAAAACGAGACCGCAGACGGCATCCGCGGCGGCGACGCCGTTCTTCCGGACGCCGCACAGGCGCTTCAGAACCGCAAGATCATCCGCAACGCGGACGTGACCGTGCAGACGCTGGCGTTCGACACGTTCATCGAAGCGCTGAACAACGCGGTCGCCGCAGCCGGCGGCTATGTCGAATCGAGCAGCATCAGCGGCCGCGCGATCCGCTCCTATGAACAGCTGCGCACCGCGCGGTTTACGATCCGCATTCCCGCCGAACGGCTCGACGCGTTTCTGAACGACGTATCGGGGCTCGGCAACGTCACCTCCCAAAGCACCTCGCTGCGCGACGTGACGACGAACTATGTCGATTCCGAAAAGCACCTCGAAGCCCTGCGCGCCGAACAGACCGCGCTGCTGGAGATCCTTGCGAAGGCGACGACCGTCGAGGACATCATCACCGTGCAGGACCGGCTGACCTACGTGCGCTACGAGATCGAGTCCTACGAATCCATCCTGCGCACCTATGACGATCAGATCGACCTGTCCTCCGTGTCGCTACGCGTCGACGAGGTCGAGCGCGAAACGCCGGTCGAGGAGGAAACCTTCGGGCAGGAGGTCTCGCGCCGGTTCCACGAAAGCCTTGAGGACATCGGCGACGGCTTCAAGCGCTTCGCCGCGGGCTTTTTAGGCAGCGCGCCCGTGATCATCATCACGCTCGTGATCCTCGGCCTGATCGTGCTGATCGTCTTCCTGATCGTCCGCTCGATCCGCAGGAGCAGCCGGAAAAAGAACGCCGCGCCGGACAAAACCGACAATCCCCCTGCAGAATAATCCATATCCTCCCCCCCTCATCTGCAGGCACAAAGAAACGGCCTTCCTCCCGGAAGGTCGTTTCTGTTGACTTGATTATGCTTTATAGATGCGCCACAGAAGGCAGTACGCCGCCAAAAGACCGAAGGCGAGGCCGAGCGCAAGCCCGATGACTGCAAGCGGCAGTCCGCGCTTTTCGCGGCTTCTGATGCGGGCCGCGATCCCGAATACGCCGAAGCCGCAGGCCAGCGGCGCGAGGAAAAACGTGACGGCCGCCGCGCCGTACAGGATGCGGATCCCGAGGCCCCCCAGCTTGCAGAGCAGCGTCAGCGAACCGGACAGAAGCGTCCCGACGCCGAACAGCAGCGCGGCGACGCTGCGCCTGCAGGGTTTCTTCCGTTCGGGGATCTCAAAGGCCGCGCCGCAGAGCGGGCAGGTCCGGACCTTTTCGTCCGGCAGCGGACGTCCGCATTCAGGACAGAGCATCCCCGGCTTCCTTCCGCGCCTTGTTGCGCTTGCGGACCAGCATCAGCACATACCAGAGAATGACCAGCACCTGGAACACGGCGGCGACGATGAACAGCATCGCAACGTCCCGCATACCCGCGATCGCGACGAACGATACGTAGACGGCGACGCACAGCGTCCACACAAGCCCGGACACCGACAGCGCCTGCCAGAACAGATTGCTCCACAGATGGCTGAACACCACGAGCAGGATCATGCTGACCGGCACGGCGTAGATGAACGCAAGCCAGCCCACATCGACCTTTGCAAGATAGCATACGAAGAAGCCGACCGTCGCGACGAAAAACGCCAGGCCGATCGAGATCAGCGTGATGATGATGCGGCGGCTCTTCTGCTCCGCCTGTGAGCGCACCAGCGCGCCCTCGCGCAAAAACGCGTCGAGCGGCACGTCATAGAGATCGGCAAGGCGGCACAGCACCAGAAGGTCCGGCATGCCGTCTCCCCGCTCCCATTTGGAAATGGACTTATCCGAATAATTCAGTTTTTCCGCAAGCTCCGCCTGCGTGAGTCCCGCACGCTTGCGGTACGCCGTAAGCTTTTCGGCGAGCACGGTGCGGATTCTGTTTTCTTCCATATCGTATCCTCAAACGCCCGATCGGGCGCGGCAGTCAATAATGATACTTATTATAATGGAAGGACGCCTTTTGCGCAAGTGCGAATTGTGATATATCTGCGAACAAATCAAAAAAAGAACCGTTCGGGAACGGTTCGTCAGCAAGCGCATTCGCCTTATTCCGCGCCGACCAGCGGCAGGAAATTGGATTCGTCCGTTTCGGTCGCGGCGGCCAGCTCCGCAACCAGCACCTGACGCGCGGTCAGGTACATCTTGCGCTCTCCCGCGGACAGGCCGCGTTCGCGATCCCTGCGCATGAGGCACTTGACGACGTCCGCAACGACCATGATGTCGCCGCCGCGCAGCTTGTCGAGGTTGTCCCGGTAGCGCTGATTCCAGTTGTCGCTCTCCTCGGAGCATTCGTCCGTCTGCAGGAACTGCACGACCTGCTCGCAGGTCGGTGCGTCCGCAAGCGCGCGCAGTCCGACCGCCGCCGCACGGTTGACCGGGACCATGGCCGTCATGCGCCCGATGGAAAACCGCAGGCGAAAGTACTCGGTCGTCTCTCCGAGGATGGTTTGTTCTTCGATCGCTTCCACGACGCCGACGCCGTGCATCGGATAGCAGACGAGATCGCCGATCGCAAACACCGGACCCCCTCCTTCCATACTCTCTTGTTTTTATTATAGCGGAAAAAAGTTGCGCCTGTCAAATGAAAAATTGTAAACAATATCACATTATTTCATATCTGTCAAGCATTTTTGCATGCGAAAAGCGCGGCGTCGCCGCGCTTTGAAGAGAATCCGGATTCAATCCAGCGGATCGTCCCGGTAGTTTTGGAGAAACCGCGCGCTCTTGCGGTCGTACAGCCGCGCCGCGAGCGCGTCCGCAACGGGGATCAGAATGCGCTCATGCTCGCACTGGACCGGCGCGACCTCGTGCATTTTGCCGGTCAGCGAGAAGTTCAGGCACGCGCAGTGATGGCGGCAGCGATCCGCGATCGCGCAGCCCTCGCAATCCGGCTCCGGATCGAGCGAAGCGCGGTAGATCGCCCGCTGCTTTTCACGGTCGATCCCGCTGTCCACGTCGCCCATGCGATAGTCCGGAAGGTCCAGAAACTGGTTGCACGGATAGATCGCTCCGTCCGGCGCGACCGACGGCTGACGCATGCCGAGCTTGCACTCCATGCACGGGCGGTCGTTCAGGTACGCCGCGATCTTGGACAGGAAATTGAGGTACAGAAGCGGACGCGCGTCGTCGAAATGCCGCTCCGAAAGGTCCGCAATGCGCTCGTACTGCGTCTTCAGCACCGCCATCGAATCGTCGTCCCAGCCCGCGTCCACGCGGTAGTCGATCGCCGTATTGATGCGCGAAAAGCCGCGGTTGTACAGCCACTCGACCGATTCGGCCATGCGGTCCGCGTTCGCCGGCATCACCGTCTGCATGGCGACGGCCCTCGGCTGATACTTGAGCAGCAGGTCGACGATCGGCTCGAGCCGTTCCGATGTGGGCTTTCCGTCGCGCGTGACGCGCTGCGTGTCCTGCAGAAGCCCGTCGTGCGACAGCGCGATCTCAAGGCCGTGTTCGTTCGCAAAGCGCAGAAACGGCTCGTCCAGCAGCGTGCCGTTGGTCGTCATCTTGAACCGCACGGTCGTGCCGGTCGCCTTCGCCTTCTCCGTCGCATAGCGGCAGACCGATTCGACCGCATTGCGCTCCAGCATCGGTTCGCCGCCGAACAGCGAAAAGCCGTTCTTCGCGTGGCCGAAGGAAAACGCGAGATCGACGGCCTTCTTCGCCGTCTCCTCCGTCATGTGCCGGCGGCTGTGCGTTTCGTAACAATAACGGCAGGCCAAATTACAGTCTGCCGTCAAGTGCAAGGTAAAATTCATAAACGTTCCTCACGGGTTTTCGGTCTCTTCGATCACGGCGATCTTGCCCATCAGCTCGGGGCCGTCGTCGCGTGTGCGTCCCTCCGACTCCGGCTCCGGCAGCGGCTCGCCGCCGAGCAGCAGCTCGTTCTCGTCGATCGACGTTTCACCGTCGAGTCTGAGATCGGAATCGTCATAGCCGACCTCGCCGTCGAGCACCAGCTCGTCGGTCGGAACGGGCTCCGGCGTCGGCTCGCCGCCCGTATGCAGCGGGGTGCAGCCTGTGCCGCCCATTGCGAGCAAAGCGGCAGCGGCGAACGCCGTGCCTTTCATCAGCTTTTTCGGGTAGTTCGCCCGATATCCGGTCAGTTGCTTCTGCTTCATTTGCGTTCCTCCTCAATGTCCGTCGGTTTCCCCGCCGTTCGACTCCGGGACCACGGGGATCGTTTCCACCGGAAGCGTCTCGCCCGGCGGCGTCGCAACCGGTCCCTCCTCAATGGGAACGATGCCGTCGGTGCGCAGCTCCAGCGGATCCGGCGTCGGCTCCGGCAGCAGGAAGCCGACAAGCATCGACTCGCTCGCCGGTGTTTCGGGGACCATATAGCCCTCCAGCTCCACGTCGTCGGTCGGCTCCCACACCGAGATCTCGCCGTCCAGCACCAGTTCGTCGGTCGGCACGGGCTCCGGCGCGTTGCCGTTCGTCCCGGTCCGAAGCGCCTTGCAGCCGGTCGCGGTCCCCATCGTCATCAGCGCCGCGGCCGCTAGCGTCGCGCCGCGCATCCATTTCCTCGGGTAGTTCGGCTGATAGCCGGAAAGCTTTGTCTGCTTCATGGTCGTTTCTCCCTTGTGTTTGTTCACCCATAATACCGCACAAGGTTATAAAAGGTTGCAAAAAGGGGGTTTTCCTTCAACGCCCCCCTCTTTTCGTTCTCTGTCTTCGCTTATTTGCGCTTGTAAACGAAGTTTCCCTCGTTCATATACATCGTCAGAAGATCGCCTTCGATCTTGTATCCGGCGGTGTCGCCGTTGACCGTCATCTTGTCGCCGTCAACGGAGTACTTGTAATTCTGGGCCTGCTCCTCGCCGTTGAACGTCACCGTAACCATGACCTTGCCGTCCTCAAAGAAGGTGTATTCGGACGTTCCCATCGTCAGAAACATCTTTGCCATCTGCGCTTCTTCGGTGTTGCCGTCCACCTGAACGAGCGTCCAGGTGCCGATCAGCGCGTTGGTTTCCGTGTCTTTCGCGTCCCCGTTATTCTGACAGGCAAATGCTGTGAGCGCCATCACGGCAACCAGCAGGATCGCGATCCGCTTCTTCATATTCCGTTTCTCCCGGTTTAATCGTTGTTCGTTTCGAGGCTCATGTCCATCAGGCGCTTTAAGAAGCGGTGGTCGAACATCGTGCTCATCGGCGCGCGGTCGTGGATCGTCTTGACCGCCTGCGCGAACATCGGCGCGGCCGAGATCGTGCGGAGCTTGGTGCTCCGGTCCGCCCACGGACACTCGAGCGTGTCGGTGGAGACGAGCCATTCATAGTCGCTGGCTTCGAGACGGCGGATCGCCTTTTCGGTCATCACGTTATGGGAGAGCGCGCCGAACACCTGTCTTGCGCCGTTCTCCTTCAGCGCGCGGGCGACGTCCACGAGCGTGCCACCCGTGATGGAGAAGTCGTCCACGACGAGGCAGTTCTTGTCCTTCACGTCGCCGATGATGTTCAGCACCTTCGCGTCGCTCTTGTGGTCGTAACGCGTCTTGTCGCCGAGCGCGACCGGCCGCTGCAGCGCCGACGCAAAGCTGTGCACGCGCTTTGCGCTGCCCGCATCGGGCGAGACCACGACGAGGTCGTCGTTCACGATGCCCTGCCGCTTGACGTACTCGATCAAAAGCGGTTTGGCGGACAGGTGGTCGACCGGCTTCTTGAAGAAGCCCACGACCTGATCCGCGTGCAGATCCATGAAGATCACGCGGTCCACGCCGATCGCCTCGATGCAGTCCGCGCACACGCGCGCACGGATCGACACGCGGGGCTCGTCCTTCTTGTCGCCCTTGGCGTAAGAGAAATACGGAATGATCGCCGTGACCGAGTTCGCGCTGGACCGCTTGAACGCGTCGATCCAGAAGAGCAGCTCGGTGAACTCGTTGTTCGGCTCGCGGCCGATCGGCTGCACGATATAGACGTCCTTGTCGCGGATGGATTCGTTGATGCGGACGAAGATGTTGCCCTCGTCGAACATGATCGTCGTTGCGTCGCCCATCTGCGCGCCGAGATAGTCGCACATCCGCTGCGCAAACGGACGTCCCGTTCTGCCTGCAAAGATCTTAATGATGCCGGATCCCGTATACATGATTGCCCTTTCCCCTTTTCTCCCATTTTTCGGTACAGTATCAGTATAGCACACGCATCCGAAAAGGGCAACCGTTTCCGCGGCATTTTTCGAGAATTTGCGAGGACAATCTCCCTGTTTCCGCGGCGTCGGTCAATTCATGTGCGCAGTCGATCCGTGCCCCCGCATCCGGCTCGCTCCTCCATAAGAATGAATACCGTTCTCCCTGCACCGCTTTTGCGGCGGGAGGCCGAGGGCACGGAGTTGAGCGCCCGCAGTGCGGGAAGAAGCGAAACGAAGTGCGGACCGAACAGGGCATGGTACGCGCGGGAAGCGTGCGATCTGCCTCTGTAATGAAGCGAAACGGTCAGCGACGCGCTGCGACCATGTCAGGCCGCGGCCCGGCCTCCCCTGCGGTTCGTTGGCGCGGAACCAAAGGCCTTCTCCCCGGGGAGAAGGCGTCGCCTTCAGGCGACGGATGCGGGGTATGATCCGGGATCCTCCGCAGGGAGAATCCTCCTGAACGTGCCCGCAGGGCACACTTCACACGCCGCAGGCGTATTTCACATCCCGAAGGGATATTTCACGTTCCGCGTCAGCGGAACATATCACTGCGGCGCAGCCGCCTCTCCGCCGAGCGCGTCGCGCAGCTTTTCGACGGCCTTCTTCTCGATGCGGGAGACGTAGCTGCGGGAGATGCCGAGCAGGTTTGCGACCTCGCGCTGGGCCATCGGCACGCCGCCCGAAAGGCCGAAGCGCAGCGTGATCACGACGCGCTCGCGTTTGGTGAGGACCTTTTGCATCGTGTCCTTCAGGATCGCGGCGTCGAGACGGCCCTGCACCTGCTCGAAGATCGTGTCCGCCTCGGTGCAGACAAGGTCGGAAAGGCGCAGCTCGTTGCCCTCCTTATCCGCGCCGACCGGCTCCTCGATCGAGACGGTTTCGACCAGCTTGCGCTCGCGCCGAAGGTGCATCAGGATCTCGTTTTCGATGCAGCGCGCCGCGTACGCCGACAGCGTACCCTTCGATTCCGAGAACGTCGACACCGCCTTGATGAGCCCGATCGTGCCGATGGAGATCAGATCCTCGCGGTCGCGCTCGGCCTTCTGGTACTTCTTCGCGATGTGCGCGCAAAGCCGGAGGTTGTGCACGATCAGCGTTTCGCGCGCCTTCTCGGAGCCCCGGATCAGCCGCTGCACCCATTCCTTTTCCTCCTCCGCCGTGAGCGGCTTCGGGAACGAACCGTTGGACCCGATCGCGCCGACAAACGCGATCGATTGAAACAGCAGCCATAAAAAAGAAAACATACCCTCTCCCTCCCGGGAAAGGGTATGTCGAATCTTCGGGAATCAGAACTATCTGGGCCGCCTGCCCTTTGCGTCGAGCGCAAGCATCCGTTCGTATACGCGGCGGCAGTTGTTCTGATCGTCGTACGCAAGGAAGCCGTTGATGCGCGCGCGGTACTTGTCCTTCAGGCGGCAGTCGTTTTCCATGTACTCGATCAGCCGGTCGACCGTGGCGTCGTAGTCCGTTTCGACCTCGCCGAAGCCGTCGCGCTCGTAGTCGAAATAGCCCTCGACATAGGAATGTCCGGCGTGGAACTCGTCGCGGTCGAACTGGGTGTACAGAATCGGCTTGCGCAGATACACGAAATCGAACGCGACCGAGGAATAGTCGGTCAGCATCAGGTCGGTTTCGGCGATCACCTGCCGATACGGCGTGCCTGCCGGCAGGATCTCGACGTCCTTGGTCTCGGGGAAGCGGTCGATGTGCGGCTGCAGCATCGGATGCGGCAGGAACCGGATGGTGTACCCGGTCCGCTTCGCGGCGGCGATCAGCCGTTCGTCGCGCATCAGCGTGGTGTAGAAGCGGTAGAACGCGCTGTCCTCGAAGCCGTCCTTCAGGACGTGGATGTCGTTGTCCGTGGCGAGGAACCGCCGCCACGTCGGCATGATCGTGATGCAGCGCTTCTCGTCGTGATACAGGCGGTCGAACCGCGGCAGCCCCGTCAGCCAGATCGCGTCGTCCGGATACAGATAGGGGTACGTGCGGATGGAATCCGCCTCCGCCTTCGCCGACGTCACAAACGCGGTGAAGTTGCGGTTGAACCGGTTGAGCCAGCCGGACAGATCGTCCTTGATGACGCCGTGCTGCAAAAACACGAAGCGGATGCGGTTCTCGATGTCGCGGTACGCGTAGTCATACCGCGTAAACGGCGTGACCGTGGCCTCGTCCGCATGGGAGGAGACGTTGAGGTCCGTCAGCAGGAACAGCAGCTTGTGCCGGAACGATCCGGACTTGACGACGCGCCCGACCTTCTTCATCTCCGCATAGTCGGGGCTGTCCTCCGAGATCACAAAGTACAGGCGCATCGGCTTCTTTTTCTGCTCCCGGAGATAGCGGAACAGCGCTTCGCCGTTGTCTCCCGCGACGTTCTGCCGGTCGGACACCAGCCAGATCGGTTTCCTGAAGAACGGCCGCGCCGCGGCATAGGCAAGCCTGCCGACGATCGCGTGGCGCTCCTCGCGCTTTCCCTTCTTCAACAGCTCCCCGAGGAAGCGAAGCTCGCGCCAGAGCGTCCTTCCGAAGGCCGGCGCAAAGCACAGCTCGCCCTTTCCGTACGTGAGGATGCGGTCCCCGATCTTTGCGTAGGACTGCGCATACTTGTCCGTGACCGGGAAGAACTTGCGCATCACGAACCGGTCATAGGGAACGGGGCCGTCTTCGGTGTTCAGGCAGAACCGCACGTGCAGCGGCTTGCGCTTCTTCGGCAGCGGGATGTGAAACTCGTAGCCGTAGCGGCGGGCGATCTCCTGCCCCATCGAGAACAGCGGCTGCTGCCGGTCGATCGGCTCGCTCGTATACACGACGCCGTCGGCCTCCACGGCGACCGGCGGGATCTGCCGGTCGAACCCGTGCACCGAGATCATCGAGCATTCCAGCGTGATGACGCCGTTCTCGATCCGGCAGAAATCGCAGGCGATCGGTTCATACGCGAGCGGGACGGGCTCGCCGTCGCCGACCTGACACAGCCACGTTTCCTCGCCGGCCGTCACCTTCAGCGCATCGCCGTACTTGCAGTGGAGCAGAAACGCCCGGTGGTAGCGCTGCAGCTGCTCCTGCTGCAGGAGAATGTCGTCGTCGATGCGTCTGAGCAGCGAGAACAGCAGCGTATGGTACGCGGTCTTGCTTTCCTCGTCGAGCACCGTAAAGGGGATCTTGCGCTGACAGATGCGGTACTGCAGGTCATAGGCGATCGTGTACTGCACAAAGCGCGGGACCGTGCCGAAGCGGGCCTCGCAGTCGTCAAGGGTCGCCTTGCAGAAATGCTCCAGATACGGAAGATACCATGCCGCCGTGTTGCCCGCGTTCTGGATCGCGCTGGCCGCGCCGGTCCTGCGGCGGCGGTAGTAATGCTTGACGTCCGCAACGACGCCGAGCGTCTTTTTCTCCAGCAGGATGGACTGCAGAAACCGCGCGTCCTCGGCATAGCTCAGGTCGGGATCGAAGGACCTGCCGACAAGCGCGTCGGCACGGACGAACGCGGACGTCACCGCAAGCTGCGGATTGTTCGGCTCCTGCTCGAGGTCGATCACCCGCGTGCCCTGCTTGAATTTGTAATTCAGACGGTGCCGCCCCTTTTTGCCGTCGAAAAAGACCATCGGCAGCGAAACGACGTCCGTCTCCGGATGCGCTTCAAAGAAGGCGAACACCTTTGTCAGCACGTTCTTTCCGAGCAGATCGTCGGCGTCGAGAAAGCTGACATACTTGCCGCGCACATGCGCAAGGCATGCGTTGCGCGCCGTGGAAACGCCCTTGTTCTCCTGATGCAGCACGAGAATGTTGTCCGGATACTGCTTTGCGTACGACTCGCACAGCGCAAGGCTGCCGTCCGTCGATCCGTCGTCGCAGAGGATCCATTGCACATTGGAAAACCCGAACTCCTGTCTTAGCAGGCTCTGGTACGTTTTCGGCAGGAACGGCTCGACGTTGTAAACGGCGGTCACCACGGAAAAGGCATATGATTCTTTCATCGGCATACTCGATCCCCCACCCCTTATATGATATCGCGGCCGTTCGCCGGATCCGGCGAAGCGGCATTATACGAATCTCTGACTGAATGCGGACAAGCCGGCGAGTGGATTTTTCGTTGGTTCCATGAGACGGATCGCAGGCTGACCGGTGGTCAATCAAGATTCATCGAAGCCGAACCGGCGAAAAAGACGCCGCCCGATTGTCCATATTGAGTCAGAGAGCAGTATCAGTTCCAATACTGTCGGTACTCCTCGACCTTCTCCTGATGCTCCTCGTAGGTCTTGGAAAACAGCAGCTTGCGGCTGACCTTCGGATTGCCGTTGCAGAAGAAGAGGTAGCCCTCCTCCATGTACTGCTCGTCCGGGTACAGCGCGGCAAAGATCGCCGCCGCGCCCGGGTTGCAGATCGGCCCGATCGGCAGGCCTTCGTTGAGATACGTGTTGTAGGACGAAACGATCGCCATCTCGTCCGCCGTGAACGTGTAGCGGTCCTGCCCGGTGATGTAGTTCAGCGTGGCGCAGGATTCGAGCTTCATGCCGCGTTCGAGACGGTTGTGGAACACGGCGGAGACCTTTGCAAGGTCCTCCGGATCGCTCGCCTCGCGCTCGATGATCGACGCCAGCGTCATGACCTGATCGCGCGTCATCTCAAGCTCCTGCGCGCGGGCGACCCACTCGCCCGTATACACGTCGTAATAGCGGGTCAGAAGCTTGTCCAGGATCTCCTCCGGCGTGGAGTCGGTGAAGATCTCGTAGGTGTCCGGGAACAGGTATCCCTCCAGCACGTAGCGGCGCTCGGAGACGTTCGGCAGCTCGGCGATGAACGGATACTTTGAGAAGGCCGACGCGTCGCGGCACAGGGCCAGGAACGCGTCCGCATCGGTCGTGATCGCGCTGTTTTCGCGGATCGACTTCGCGATCTCCTCGACCGTCCTGCCCTCCGTCACGACCAGCCGCGTCGTGCCGCGCGCCGGATTGCCCTCGGTCAGAATGTCGACGATCTCCGGGATCGTCATGTTCTTGGAAAGGATGTACGTCCCCGCCTTCAGGCTGTTCGCCTTGCCGATGAAGTCGACGTAGACCTTGAACGACGCGCTCGACACGATCAGGCCCTTTTCGCCCTCGCCGCACGCATGGTACAGCAGATCGGCGATCTTGCCCGCGGACGCGTTCTGCGGGATCACGACCTCGTACGGCGTGGCGTCGTCCTCGTCGACCGCGGAGAAATAGCGCGACGTCACAAACCGGACCGCAAAAATCACGACCAGCGCCACAAGCCCGATGCTCAACACCCATGTGGCAATCGGTCGCGTGTAGTGCCAGAATCGCTGCCATCTCAATCGGACGGCGCTCAGTTCGGTTTTGTCCTTGCGTTTCATACGGTCAGTATAGCATGTTCCGAAAGGTTTTTCAAGCGTCCGCCTCCGCCCCTCCTGCAAACTGCAACCTGTTAACTGTAAACCTTCATTCCCTTCCCCTTGGGAAAAGGCCTTACGCGCCGAGCGGGCCGAGGTCCAGCTCCACGGCTTCGGCGAGGATCTTATAGATCTCGCCGAGGAGGTTGTTCATCCGGTATTCAGCCAGAAGGTACGCGGCCGCCGCGTCGTCAAACTGTAAAAGCTCGCCGATCTTTTGAAGCTTCTGTTCCGCCTCCGGGTCGGGTCTGCCCGCCACCGCCGCGGCCTGCGTGCGCATGCGAAGCGCCGAAAGCTCGGAAAGAAGCGCCGCCGTCGTCTCGGACGCATAGGCGCGCTCCTTTGTTTCGCAATAGGTCTGATATTCTTCGGACGAACGGAGCTTGTCCGCCAGCGCCCGTGTGTCGTCTAAAAGCATTTATTCCTCCATCGGTCCCAGAACGATCCCGTTCTCCGCGCACCACGCGTCGTTGTCCGCCGCCCACTGAAAGAACAGCGTTTCGAAATCCTCGCCGAAGACCTCCCTGAAGCCTTCCTGTCCGATCGTCATGTGGGTGAACACGAGATCCTTTCCGTAATGGTCCACGAGCCAGTCAAAGAAGCAGCCCGCCTCGTGATAGCTCAGCGTCGTCAGCATCGGATGCGCAAGAAGCTGCTCCGTCATCTGCATCGGCGCCTGACTGACGGTCGAATACATGGCGCCGATCATCGCGCCGGAACGGATCATCGCCGACGACGCGCGATAGACCTTTTCCAGGCTCGGCCCGCCGTCCGCATCGAGCATGCCCTGCGCCGCAAGCCCTTTCAGGTCCTCCTCCGTCGCGATGGAGCACGCCATCCGGTTTTTGCAGACGATCCGCGAAACGTATTCGGCGATCGCCTCCGACCAGAAATTGCCGTCGACCGCATACGCGAAGCAGCAGTGCGTCAGATAATGCGTGTATTCGTGCAGCAGTGCCATCTTCGCCGTCGTAAAGTCGCTGTAGACCTCGATGCAGGGGACGTTCCAGCGGCAGTACGCGCCGTACGCGCCGAGCTTTGCCGTCTCCGTGCGGCCGGAAAAGTCCGTATAGATATCGATCACGGGGACTTCATCAAGATACCCGGAGAGCGCGGCGATCGCGTCCGAAAAGTCCGCCTCCTGATGGACAAGCGTTTCGGAAAGCCCGGCAAAGAAGGCGTCCTCGCCGATAAGTTCGATGTCCGCCGCGGCAAGATGCCACGTCGCGTGCGGCGTGCGCACGATATACGCATAGATCTCCGAATCGCTCTTTTCGAGCCGGTATTCGCCGAGATCGACCGCAGGCACGTCCGCCTCGGCGGTCGGCTCCGAAGGCTTTGCGTCCTTTTGCGCGCCGCAGCCGACAGCGCCGATGCCGAGCATCAGCGCAAGACAAAGTGTGATGAATCGAGTGCCGGTTTTCATAGCATATGCCCCCTGTGACTTTGTTTTCATCTGTATTGTACCGCGGTCTCACCGCGCTCTCAATCGCGCGTTCGGCGGGATTTGGCCGGTTATTTCCGCAAAAGCGGCGATATACCGCCGGTTACAGCTCGATCACGATCGGCAGGATCATCGGCGTGCGGCCGGTCCTGTCGTACAAAAACGACTTGAGACTGCTCCTGACCGCGCTCTTGACCGACGCGTAGTCCTGCTTGTCCGTCTCCTCGAAGCGCTTTGCGATCTCGTAGACCGCGGCGCTCGCCTCCGCGATCAGCGGCTCGTTCTCGCGCATGTAGATAAACCCGCGCGAATAGAGCTCGACCGGGGCAAGGAGCCGTCCGGTCTCGGCGTCGAGCACGATGACCGCCGACACCAGCCCGTCCTCGGACAGCAGCTTTCGGTCGTGCAGTACGACGTCCTCGATGTTTCTGAGCCCGTCGACCATCAGGCTTCCCGCCTGCACGGTCTCGTTCATGACGCCCTTGCGCGCGGAAAGCTCGATCACCGCGCCCTTGTGCGCGACAAAGACGCGCTCCGGACTGACGCCCATTTCCTTCGCGAGATCGGCGTGCATGCGAAGATGCCGCGCCTCGCCGTGCACCGGGATAAAGTACTTCGGCTTTACGATGCCGAGCATGAGCCGAAGCTCGCCCTGGCAGGCATGTCCGGACACGTGCACGTCCGCCATGCGGTCGTACACCACCTCGGCGCCCTTTTCGTACAGCGCGTTGATGAGGCGCGATACGCCGCGCTCGTTGCCGGGGATCGCGCTTGCCGAGATGATGACCGTGTCGCCCGCGCCGACGTTCAGCTTGTGCGTGGCGTTCGCCATGCGGAACAGTCCGCTCATCGGTTCGCCCTGGCTGCCGGTCGTCATCACGCAGACCATGCTGTCCGGAATGTTTTTGAGATGCTCGATCGTCACGATCCTGTCCGCCGGGATGTGCAGATAGCCGAGCTCCTGCGCGTAGCGCACGACCTGCTCCATGCTGCGGCCCTGGAAGCAGATCACGCGCCCGTGCGCGATCGCCACGTCCGCGACCTGCTGGATGCGGTAGACGTTCGACGCGAACGTCGCCACGATCACGCGGCCCTGCGCCATCGTGAAGCAGCGCTCGAAGGTCTTGCCGATCTCCTTTTCGCTCTGCGTAAAGCCGGCGCGCTCGACGTTCGTGCTGTCCGACAGCAGCGCAAGCACGCCCCTGGAGCCGTAGTACGCGAAGCGGTTGATGTCGATCGGCTCGCCGTCGATCGGCGTCATGTCGATCTTGAAATCGCCGGTGTGGATCAGCGTGCCGACCGGCGTGCGGATCGCAAACGCGACCGCGCCCGCGATCGAATGGCCCGTCTTGATGAACTCGATCTGAAAGCAGCCGAGCCTGACGGTCGCGCC
>JAEEGK010013968.1_pt1 | contig 18013 bp, 8 predicted proteins | sample 8958771 | NCBI WGS metagenome assembly JAEEGK01 (sample SAMN16246547, study PRJNA631951) | gut metagenome | biome: gut microbiome; feature: rumen; material: SC-attached | host: Bos | place: Iran: Karaj | collected 2018-10
CCCTTCCCCGTTGCCTTCGGATCGCCCCGCCGACTACCCGGCTCCAAATAAGACCCAAGCGGTCTGAACCTGCCGTGTCCTGCGGCGGCGATCGGTTGCGTCAGGCGTCACGCTTTTCACCTGTTGCGTGACTATTATAGCACGAGACGAAAAGAAAAAGGGTCTGCGCGTTTCCAAATCGCAGACCGATTTTGCTCGAATTTGTCTATCACTTTTATTCATTTTGATTCAAAACGCAACTGTCACGCGTCAAGTGACTTTTTCGGACGAGGGTGCGGAAGCGTTTCCGGAATTGCGGCGCGGCGGGGGCGGCGCGATCCCCGCCATCTCGCGCAGGGCGGCAAGGGCTTCCCGGATCCCGCCGATCCCGTCGATCAGCCCGCACTTGACCGCCGCCTCTCCGTCGAGGACCGAACCGATGTCGTTCGCCATCACGTCGGTCCGCATCATCACCCGCTCGAACTCTTCCCTCTCGACGCGGGAGTGTTCGACGACGAAGCGGACGATCCGATCCTGCATCTCGCGCAGATACTCGAAACTCTGCGGCGCCGAGATGACCGTCCCGGTGGTACGGACGGGGTGGACGGTCATGGTCGCCGACGGGACGATGAAGGACTTTTTCGCCGAGACGGCGAGCGGAACGCCGATCGAGTGTCCGCCCCCGAGCACCACCGAAACGGTGGGCTTGTCGAGCGACGCGATCACCTCGGAGATGGCGAGCCCCGCCTCGACGTCCCCGCCCATCGTGTTCAAAAGGATCAGGATCCCGTCGATCCGCTCGTCTTCCTCGAGCGCGAAGAGCAGCGGGATCAGATGTTCGTACCTGGTGGTTTTCTGGTTGCTCTCCTGCACGTAATGCCCCTCGATCTGCCCGATCACGTTCAGGCAGTAGAAGCACTCGCGTCCGTTCTCCGCCGTCACCCCGCCACCGCCGGGCAGCCGCTCCGCGTCCTCCTGCTTTTCTTTTTCGTTTTCGCTTTTCTTTTCCATACGACGCGCCCCTTCCCCGCCCGGACGAATTGGTTTTTGATAGTTTTTGCCGAAGATTTGTTTTTATTCTTTTGTGAGATTATCTTTTCTGCGCATTTACTTTTTTCTTTACGTATGATATAATATTCCGCGGAAGAAAAAATCGAACAGAGTAAGGAGAATACAAAATGGCAAAAGTGATTGTCGAAACCTCCGCACGCCACGTTCATCTCACCCGTCGGGACGTCGATATCCTCTTCGGCGCCGGACACCAACTGACCAAGAAAAAGGATCTCTCCCAGCCCGGGCAGTTCGCCTGCGAAGAGAAGGTCAAGGTCATCGGCGAGCGCGGTGCTCTGACGGCGAGCATCCTCGGTCCCGAACGCAGCGCGGATCAGGTCGAACTGTCCCTGACCGACGCGCGGACGATCGGCGTGAAGGCGCCCATCCGTGAGAGCGGCGATATCGCCGGCAGCGGCGCGTGCAAGATCGAAGGTCCCTGCGGCACGATCGAACTTACCGAGGGCGTGATCGCGGCGAAGCGCCACATCCACCTCACCCCCGAGACCGCCGCGGAATACGGCCTTGCGGACAAGCAGATCGTCAAGGTGAAGGTCAACGGGCTCCGTCCCCTGATCTTCGACGACGTGGTCGTCCGCGTCAGCCCGAAGTTTGCCCCCGCTATGCACATTGACACCGACGAGTCGAACGCCGCGTTCGGCGCGACCGAGGGCGAGATCATCGCCGACTGACGCCGGGATCATCAAACGAAAAGGAGAAAGAACATGAGCAAATGTGAATACGCGATGTCGACCGACGTCGCCGCGATGTGCACCGTTGCCCAGGGTCCGAACCACGGTCCCGCTCCTCTTCCCGAGGAGGGCAAGTGGGTACAGGCAAGAGAGGTGTCCGACATCTCCGGTCTGACCCACGGTATCGGCTGGTGCGCTCCCCAGCAGGGCGCCTGCAAACTGACCCTGAACGTCAAGCGGGGCATCATCCAGGAGGCGCTGGTGGAGACCATCGGCTGCTCCGGTATGACCCACTCCGCGGCTATGGCGGCGGAGATCCTTCCCGGCAAGACCATCCTTGAGGCGCTGAACACCGACCTCGTCTGCGACGCGATCAATACCGCGATGCGCGAACTGTTCCTGCAGATCGTCTACGGGCGCACCCAGTCGGCTTTCTCCGAGGGCGGGCTTGTGATCGGCGCGGGGCTTGAGGACCTCGGCAAGGGGACCCGCTCGCAGGTCGGTACCATGTACGGCACCAAGGAAAAGGGCGTCCGCTATCTCGAGATGGCGGAGGGCTACGTGACCCGGATGGCGCTCGACGCCGACAACCAGGTGATCGGCTACGAGTTCGTTTCGCTCGGCAAGATGACCGACTTCATCAAGCGCGGCGACGATCCGACCACGGCGTATAACAAGTCGATCGGCACCTACGGCAGATTTGCCGAGGCGGTCACCTATATCGACCCCCGCAAGAAGTAAGGAGGACGAGCGATATGGCATTGTTTGAAGGATACGAAAGAAGAGTCGAGAAGATCAACGCGGCTCTCAAAGAATACGGCATCAAGTCGATCGAGGAGTGCCGCGACATCACGCTCGCCGCCGGCATCGACTGCGACAAGATCGTCCGCGAGACCCAGCCCATCTGCTTCGAGAACGCGGTCTGGGCGTACACCGTCGGCGCCGCGATCGCGCTGAAGAAGGGCTGCAAGAAGGCGTCCGACGCCGCCGCCGCGATCGGTATCGGTCTGCAGGCGTTCTGCATCCCGGGTTCGGTCGCCGAGAACCGCAAGGTAGGGCTGGGACACGGCAACCTCGGCGCGATGCTGCTCTCCGAGGAGACCAGCTGCTTCTGCTTCCTCGCCGGACACGAATCGTTCGCCGCCGCCGAGGGCGCGATCAAGATCGCGCTGAACGCGAACAAGGTGCGTAAGAATCCCCTGCAGGTCATCCTGAACGGTCTCGGCAAAGACGCCGCGTTCATCATTTCCCGCATCAACGGCTTCACCTACTGCAAGACCGAGTTCGACCCCTACACCGAGGAGGCCAAGGTCGTCTCGAAGACCGCCTACTCGAACGGTCCCCGCGCGAACGTCCGCTGCTACGGCGCGGACAACGTGCCGGAGGGCGTCGCTATTATGAAACTCGAGCACGTCGGCGTTTCGATCACCGGTAACTCGACCAACCCGACCCGCTTCCAGCACCCGGTCGCCGGCACCTACAAGAAATGGTGCGTCGAGAACGGCGTCAAGTACTTCTCGGTCGCCTCGGGCGGCGGCACGGGTCGTACCCTGCACCCCGACAATATGGCTGCCGGTCCGTCCAGTTACGGTATGACCGACACGATGGGCAGAATGCACAGCGACGCGCAGTTCGCCGGCTCGTCCTCGGTCCCGGCGCACGTCGAGATGATGGGGCTGATCGGTATGGGCAACAACCCGATGGTCGGCGCCACCGTCGCCGTCGCCGTCGCGGTCGAAGAATCCCAGAAGAACAAGTAATCACACATAACCAAAACCCCCGGAGCAATCCGGGGGTTTTTTAAGTTCATAGGATAGGATTTGCTTGTAAAACACATTATGCGCAGGTTTAACAAGCGCTTTAAATTACATTATGCGCAGGTTTGTTTAGCCCTCGAACGTACGTTATGCGCAGGTTTGCGACCGCAAAAGCGAAAAACAAACGACCTCCCGGATGACTCCGGGAGGTCGCCGTGCGGGGGGTGCGGTGCGTTTTTTCCGGTATCGTTCGGGCAGTTTCCCGCCGGTGAAGAACGGAGAGAGGGGGCGTTATCACGGCACCGTGGTAATGAAACTCGGGACGACCTTCGCGTTGGTATAGATCATAAAGTCGGAACACTTCGACGCGGCGATCTCCTCACCGTGTTCGTCACGGAGAACGACCGAAACGGTCATTCGATAATTGGAATAGACGAGATTCTCCGCCTCGAACGCAGCCCCCGTCTTCACCGCGAAGCAAAGCCGCGGGAACTCGATCGTGACGTCGCCCTCGGAGAGATCCGACGCGTCGATCACGGCGGAATAGTACGACGGGTGTCCCGCTCCGGACGCCGCTGTTTCTCCGATCGAGAGAGAGGGGATATACTGCGCGACGTTCGCAAGATCGCCCCCGTACGAGCCGCTTGCCTGCTTTTGCTGAAGCGTGACGGTAACGACGGCGTCTCTGTACCGCTCTCTTACCTGCGCAATGATCGGGGTGAAATCCAACGTCAGAAGCGCCTCGAGCGTTTCCGGAGTATCGTTCAACGCGTTGATGCCGTACGGCGTGAAATCGCCGCGGCTGTCTCCGAAGGGTTCGCAGTAGAGCGTCGCGTTCTCGATATCCGCCTCGGAATAATAGGATCGTGCCGGCGATTCGTCGCAGTTGATCGAGTTCTTGCTGTAGGACGTCGCCGCACTTGAGAAAGCGATATTGGAGGCGGCGGACAGCGTCACCCCGTTTTCATCCTCTCCGTTTCGTCCGGGGAACTGCGCCGCGACCGCGCCGTCGAGCGCGTAGGTCAGCGTCACCGACGCGTTGACCTCGATCGCGTAATTGCCCGCGCCGGAAAACGCGCTTCCGAGATTTTGGGTGACGAACTCGGCAAAGGTCTGCGTCACGCGGACGTCGGCGTTTCCGTACTCCGACGGCGCAACGTCGGGCGTATTGTTCAAAACGTAATCGGTCGAGTAGGACCCCGTCACCGTCGGGGAGCCGAGGATCGCTTTCGTCTGCACGTTTCCCTCGTGGCGGGTCAGATAGAGCAGGAAACTCTGATAGAAGCCCGTCGCGCTGACGTAACCCTTCACCTCGTCACGCAGTTCACCGAGTTCGCTCGAAATGCCGATCCGGACCGAGAGCGTAGCCGTCAGGGCGTTGTTGTCGGAGGTCATCAGAAGCGGCCCGCGCAGGGACGCCGAGGTGATCGAGAGGTCGCTGTGGTCAAAGATCTTGCCCATAACCAGGTGGATCATCGTATGCGCGTTGGTATCGGAGATCCGCGCGGGATAGGTCACGCCGTCGAAGAGCGCCGAAGGAGACGTGACGATGAAATAATGGAAATCGGTGTAGCCGGCGCCTCCCTCGGTGAAGACCGAGAGGTAATAGCTCTCCTTGAGAGAATTGCCGTCGATCGCGCCGACCGAGACACTGTACTTCGCGATCTCGCCGTTTTCCAGTTCCGAGTCGGTCGCCGGACGGTACCCCTGCCCGTCAACCGTTACGGTCGCGAGAAGAGGATCGTTCTCCGAAACCAGCGTTCTGCCGTCGCCCGTCGAATTGACGGTCAAGGTCAGCATATCGGCAAAATCCGGCGGCTGGAAACCGTCGCCCGAAAACTGCAGGTCGCCTTCCCCGTCGCGGGTCATCACGGTCTTGAACGCCGACAGATCGAGCGTCCTGCCCGAAAGCGCGTCTCCGAGCCGTGCGTAGTACGGTTTGCCTCCGTTGTTCCGGTCGACGAGCACCAGAACGGTATCCTCGCTGAAATCTTTCAGAACGGAGTTGTTGTTCGCCTTCTGCAAGTTGAGCTGCTTGGCGTAATTCCGGTGCGGATTCTCCCCCGCGTTGATCGCCGTTTCCCATTCGGCGGCGGTGCGGGAATACGTGTATCGGAAGTAGAGGGTGATCGGCTCTCCGACGTTGGCGATCAGGCGCTGACCGAAGAGCGTGGCGTACTGACTTTCCAGATACGTGGTGCCGCCGAGCGCAGCGACGTCGAAATCAAAGGTCAGGACCTTTTTGACAAAGACCGGAACGTAGAGATGATACGCCACTTTTCCCGTGCCCGTCGGATCGAGGAAACGCACGTCGACAAGCGAACATTGGACCTTGCCGCTGTCGTACGCCGCGTTGGTCATCCGGAACTTGCCGCCCATCAGGCGGAGACTGGCGTCGCCCTGGGTGAACGTGAAATCTCCGTTTTGGTACGCCATCTTGTAGATGACCACCTCGTACTTGTCCGCGGCAGCCGTCCCGTAATCGAACTTCGTGTTGGTCAGAAGACGGATGTAACTGTTGATGATCTTATGCGAAACGTTTTCGTCGGTCGTCTCGATCAGAAGGATCGGGAAATCGGTCCCGCCGTATCCGATCGTTTCATCCGAGAACATCTCGAGCGCGCCGTTCATCACGGAGTTGAACGCCGCGTAGTTGGTATCGCCCGAGTTTCCCGTATAGTACGCCGTCCCGGAGTAGGCGTAGCGACCGCCCGCGCCGCAGGCGGCAAGGATCGACCGGATCGGAAGATCCTCGACCGACGCGGAAAGTCCCTCTCCGACGAGAACAGACGTGCCGAGCGCGAACGCGGGGTTGGTCGTAGCGTACGGGTTCGCGGCGGGAACGTCCGTATAATCGTCCGCCGCGGTCCCGGTATCGTTGACGCCCGAAAACGCCGTGTTGAGTTTTCCCTGTGAAAAGTCGGCGTAGACCGCGTAACCGTTGTTGTTGTTCTCCGTTGAGGAAAGCGTTTTCGTCCCCGGCGTTACCGCCGCGCTGACGCCGACGAGTTTGACGATCGCCGTGTTGCCGACGTTGTTGCCGAGGATCGCGCCGGCGTTCCCCGATCCGCTCCCCGCGAACGTAACGTCCGCAACGCGGAGGTTGTACCCGGCGTAGGTCGTCTTACTGTTGCTGCCCGACAGAGCCCCGAATAGCCCTCCGACGCCCTTGCGATACCCCGAGCCGGACGTCGAGGTATTCACCGTCATCGTGCAGTCGGTCACCTCGAGATTGCGGAAAATAAACGATTTGACGTTGTTGACCTCCGCGTAGGCGTTGCCGACGACGCCGCCCGCCGTTCCTTCGTTCCCGGTATGATCGGACGCAAACGCGTAGTTTTTGACCGTCAGATCCGCAAAGGTGTAGGTCGAGGCGTTTTTCGTATAGATACGTCCGAGGATACCGCCCGCGTGCAGGCGCGCGGTCATGGACGCCTTATTCGATTCTCCCTTGTCCCCGTCCACCGTGACTCGCTCGATATCAAGCGTCGAGTCTCTCGGGATCACCATACATCCCAGCACGCCGCCGACGGCGTCGGCGTCAAGGTCGACGTGCAGGATCTCGCAGTCCAGCACCGACATTTTGGTACCGCGGACCTTCGCGACGACTCCCGCCGCGGCGGGAAGACCTCTTTGATACATCGCGTCGGTATAGGCCGCCGCGCTCGTCCGGGGAGCGGTCAGCGTACCGCCGACAACCTTGATATACCGGATCTGAAGATAATAGTCGCCGCCCGACGCGTACGCCGTGTCCGCGCAGCCGATGAGACCTCCCGCGGCGGGGCTGCTGCGCTCCCAGATCTCGTCCAGCGCGCCGAATACCGTGATCTCCGTCGGAGCGACCGTGGTCTTGAGGGACGGGTCGCCCGTGATGATCAGTCGGGCAGCGTTGGCGCCGTTGTTGTTGCCGCCGACGTTGACGTAGCCGAAATAACTGCCCGCCGCGATCCCCGCCCGGACGGTCGCCCCCGAAACGGGACAGTCGGTGACGTAGTTCAGGTACTTTTCGTCGTTTCCGTTCATAGGATTGCAGAAACAGCCGACCAGACCTCCGGCGTATTTCGGCCCCTCGACCGTGATCCCGGACAGCGTCACGTTCCGGATCCGCACGGACGTATAGAAGGAGGAACTGTTGGAATACGCCGTTCCGGCGAGCGCTCCGACGTTCAGGACCGAAAAGCCCTTCACGTTTGCGTAACTGCAGCTCGAAGCGGAGCCGTCGGATACCAGCCGCAGCCGGTAACACACGCTGCCCGAAAGGGTGAACCCCTCGATATAACCCGATCCGGTCACGTACAGACGGTTGAACAATCCGAAACCGGCGTTGGAGCCGAACATGACCTCTTTCTCGGTCGCCGCGAACGTGTTTCCGTTCACGACGCGGTAGGACGTGACCGAAACGTCGTATTCTGCAAACGACATATGCAGAGTGACCGTCGGATTCCCCGTTCCGGACATCGACGCGATCCCGAGATGCACCCGGTCGCTCGAGTAGGCGTTCGTCTCGGAATAGATGCTCCCGATCCCGCGGAAGCCCGCCGCGACGTCGCAATCGCCCGTGATCGAGAGGATCGTGTTGGAACGCTTGGTCAGAGCGCGGGCGTAATAGACGTTTCCGTTCTTTTGGGTATAGGTACGGATGACGTACGGGATCCCTTTCAGCGTTCCCGACGCGTCGTAGGCGTCGCCCGACGCCGCCGTATAGTCCGCGCCCGACGCCGTGCCGACGCCGTCGTAGGTCGCGCCGGTCCGCGTCTCCGTCCAGGCGCGGTACGCCTGCCAGAAATCGGACAGCGAGGCGTACGGCTGTTCGTTCGAGTTGTTGTAAGTTGCCGAGGACGCGCCGCAGTTGACGATCGCTCCGAGGACGTACATCGCCTGCCCGTTCGGGATCTCGACGACGTACTGATTGTTCGAGTTTGTGATCGACAGTTTTGCAAGGTCCGCGTCGAGGTCGGACATAGCGTAGTTTTTGGTCCCGTTCGAGAACTCCGAAACCGCGGCGTACTCGTCGGTCTCGCGGAACGCGTAGCCGGCGAGCACGCGCCCGATGATCGGATTGACGTAGAGCCAACCGTCGTCCGAAACGAGGGAGGTCGTCGCCTCCGTCAGACCGAGGTACTCATCCTCCGTGTTGCGGAAGATCAGCCCGCCGTTGACGATCGTGCCGACGTAGCCGCCGATCGCGATCAGACGCCGGTTGTTATTCGTTCCGGTGGCGGAGAGCGAGAAAGTCACGGCTTTGCCCTCCGCCGTCTCGAACGTGACCTTTACGTTATCCACGATATTGTCGCCGCCGACGATCTGCCGGATCAGGGCGCCGTAGGAGAGCTGCCCGTTCGCGTAAAGGTATTCGGTACTGCCCGACGAGAGCGTGATCACGTGACTTCCCCCGACGTCGGTCGCCACGTGTACGGTGACGTTTTTCAAAACGCATCCGGTCGACGTGTGGATCAGCGGCTGCGCCGACGCGTTCGTGATCTTGCGGATCGCGCCCGAACCGAGGATCACCCCGTGAAAGGCGTATTCGGGATTGGACGCCGACGCCTGCCCGAGCGCCTCGTATTCTGCGGGCAGTTCGATATCGTTCGTGATCGCGTAGTACGCCCCGGCGAGATAGCGCCGCACGTCGGCGTTGGAACGGCTTGCGCCGCCGTTATCGGAGGTGAAGGTCGACGTGTCGAACGTATAAAGGTATTGACCGTATCCCGTCGCGGTGTAATTGAAGCCGGTCAGATCGCCCGGCAGCTGGATCTTGACCGCACTCGTCACGTCGTCGCCTTTGATGATCCTGGCGATGATCATCAGTTTTTCGCCGCTGTCGATCAGATAGGGTCTGTCGTATTTGCCGAAGCCCAGGATCTCGCTGCTGTAGTTGATGTTGACCGAGAGTTCGTGCTTGTATTCCGCGGGCGCCGCCGTCACGTAGACGTACGGCAGGAAGTACGTCGTAAAGTCGTAGGGGTCGCTCGTTTCGCTGTCGGTTTCCGGATCGACGTAGACGGTCTCCGAACCGCTGTACTTATTCTGCTTGCCGTCGTTCTCGACCGAGCTCGTGATCTCGTACCCGTAGGTGACCGCGTGAACGGCAGAGCCGGTCAGGACGTTCCAGTCTTCGTCGATCGTAAACGTGTACGATCCCCCGCTCTCTCCCGCGTACCGGAAACTGTTGAGCAGCGTGGCGCGGCTGAAGATCGATCTCGTCGTACCGTAGGCGCCGTTCATCGCCGTCGTACCCGCCGGGGAAAGGTCGGTCGACGCGTTGTTCCGGGCGTCGAAAACGATCCGGGAAAAAGTGAAGCGGATACCGTGCGCCGTCGAATTGCCCGCGTCGCCGAAGAGACTGGACGCCGCGATCGCGCCTGCGGTATATCCCGTATGGGTCGCGCCGTCGAGGGTGACGGTCGTATTTCTGCCGATCTTATTGACGAGCAGAGGCGCGTAGGTCGAATCCGCGAAGTGCGCGTCGCCGTTCGAGATATAAACGCCGTCCAGGACGAGATCCGTCAAGTTGAGTTCGGTCGGAGTCGGACTGTCGACGCCCCCGAACGTACCCGAGACGAGGAAGCCGCAGATATCGTCCGAGATCTTCGGAACGTTGCCCCGCAGCGTCAGACCGGGCGTTCCCGTTACGGTGAGATCGCCCGCGGCGTCAAGGAACAGCGCCGCGTGCATCAGGTAATGCTGGCTTGCCGAACGGGTCGACCGGGTGCCGGATTCGCCCGCGTAGGCATACTTGACGTTCGCCTGCATCGTGATATTGTCGAGTTTGACGGTCGCTCCCGAGAAAGTCACGTCGGTCGAAAGATCAACGGGATAGTAAGAGATCCCCGTCAGGTCGATCAAGCCGGTAAAGGAGGACGAGGGGCTTCCGAACCACGCCGCAAGCGACGGGTGCGCGTATTGCTTGACGCTCCAGGCGTATAGGTTGTATTTCGGCGTCGCGGTATTTGCGACCGCGTAGGCGACGTTGTAATAATAGCGCGCGTTGGGGTTGGTCGCGCCGTTTGCCGTTTTGCCGTACGCGGTTTTGTTCAGATAACTGTTGTAATCCCCCGAAACGTCGAGAACGTCGCCGCTCGTCTTGATCGAGACGACCGAGTTCCCGCGCCGCTTGAGGTCCCGTCCGTTATAACGGGTGTCCGCCACGATCTCGTCGAAAGCGGTAAAGGTCCCGGTCGATCCCGTGAACGTCACGGCGTTCGCCCCGCCGATATCGTATTTGGTCCCGGTGTTGTCCAGTTCAAGGTAGAGAGCCCCCCCGTCGGCAGAGGACTTGTTGACGAGAAAACCGAAGGTCGAACCGGACGCCGTCACGCTGAAAGAGGCGCTCGTGACCGAAAGATCCGCGACGTTCCAATGTCCCGTCGCCGTCCGGACGAGTCCTCCGAAATCGGCGGAGCTGCCGTTCGACTGGGTGATCGCGGCGGAATTGATCTCCACCCCGTCGAGGACGACGTCGGCGGAGAGCCACTCGGTTCCGAGAATGCCGCCCATGATCCGGTTCGCCGCCGTTCCGGTCGCACTCATCTTGACCGTTACGTCGGTCAGCGTGATCGTGCGGCCGTTCTTTGCGTACGTACGGTTCGAGGTCCCGGCGACGGCGGAACCGAAACAGGATTCGCGATTTGCGTTGACCGTCTTCGTATAGGTCAGACCGAGCGTCACGCCGTCAAAGACGATCGACTGCTCCGCTCCGTCCCGGACGAATCCGATCACGCCGCCGACGTAGGTTTTATTGCTGCTGCCGTATTTATCCGCGGGGGTGAGATCGTTTACGATCGGACGGTATTCCCCGCCCGAAACCGAAACGGCGAGCGAATTGCCCGCGCACGCCCCGACGGCGCCGCCGACGTAGGTCGTATAGTTCGAATTGATCTGATAATCGAACGTGATCGCGGTGACGTCGAGACCGGTCAGCGTCAGGGCGCCCGTCGCATAGGCGGAAAGACCTCCGACGTAGGTCGCGTCGACGTCCTGGATGAACCGAACGTATCCGTCGAGGACAACGTTCGTAAAAGTCGCTCCCTGCGTTTTCGCGAAAAGACCGAGATAGAGGTGACGGCGGATGACGCCGTCGGTGCTGCCGGAGGGCAGCGCGCCGCCCGTAGAGGAAAGCCCCCATACCTCGCCCGTCGCAAGCGAAAGCGTGTGTCCGTTCCCGTTGAAAGTACCGCTGAACGCGCCGTTTTCGCCGTCGTCGCGGGTCAGACCCGTCAGACCCGTGCCGGAGAGGTCGATATCGGCGCCGAGCGACAAGTCCGCGGAGAGCAGAGTCGCGCTCTGGTTCGCGGTCTCAAACCGCAGGGCTCCCACCGCCGCCGTGCCGAGTTGGACGTTCAGCGCCGTTTTCGCGAAATGGGTCACCGTGCTCATCGCGGTCACGCCGCTCTTCACCGTGACGGTGTGCGCCGTCATATCGACGGTGAAAAGGTCGTCTTCGGTCAGAGTCGTGCCGTCAAGACGAAGGATCTCGCCCCAGGTATATACGTCGTCGATCGTATTGGGGACCGACGTGTTTCGTTTCAGCGTCCAAGCGGCGTTTTCCCCGCTGCCGCAAGCGTAAATCAAAGATCTGTCGCGCGTCCGGACGATCGTACCCGACGTCCAGTCGTTCGACGCGTTGTGCTGATTGTACGCCGACAGGTCGGTCGTCCCCCGGACGCGAAGCACGCCTTCCGGAAGCGTCCCGACGAGCCCGGCGTAGAAACGTCCCGTCACTTTCACGGACCCGTACACGTCGATAAAACTGCCGCCCTTCCCCGCGTTGGCGATCAAGCCGCCGCCCGGGGCGTTGCCGGCGGAAGTCCCGGCGGAGGTCACGTCGACTTCCGTGATCGCAACGTACGTCGGCACTTCCGCGATCACGCCGATCAATCCTCCGGCTGCGGTCGAATTCGCGGTCAGGGTGATCTGCGTATCGGTGAGCGTCAGAGCGCCGGTCAAACTCCCCGCGGAATACCTGCCCGCGATTCCCCCGCGCGCCGACCCCGAAGTAAGAGAGACGGTCAGCGCTTCTCCTCCCGACGCGTTGCCGTCGAAGGTAAAACCGCCGCCTTGATTGTTGAGGTAGCCGAATAAGCCGCCGGTATTCCCGGACGACGCGACCCGCATTCCGCTCGTGACGGAATACGTGCCGTTCAGATCGAACGTAACGCCGTTCGCGTAGGAACCGTAGTAGCCGAAAAGACCGCCCGCACCGGTAGTGCCGGTCACTCTGCCCGAAACCGTGTAGTCGGAAACCCCGGGAACGACGCCGGTCGTCGCCGTCGCGCGCTCGACGTATCCGACGATCCCTCCGGCGTATCCCGAGGAGGTCGTGACCGCGTTGACGCGGGTATTGTTCGCAGAGTTCAGCGTCAGGGTCGCGCCCTCGCCCATATAGCCGACGACGCCTCCGGCGTGACCGCCGGAGGAAGTGACCGAGAGGGCGGGACCCGACCCGGCGGTCGTCACCGTCAGCGACGCGCCGTCGCCCAGCGTTCCGCAGATCGTGCCGACGTTTCCGGATCCGCTGATCGCAACGTTCGCCGTATTCGTGAAGGTGACCGTCACGGAGCAGTCGTCCCCGATTTCCCCGATCAGCCCCTCAAAAGACGCCGACTCGCTTCCTTCGCTCAACGGAAGCAGCGTGACCGACCAGTTTGCGGGACCGGAGCCGGCGACGACGTGGTTGGCGAAAAGCGCTCCGGACGTCAGCGCCCCGTCGGGCGGAGTCTCGAGGATCTCCTCGCGCATAATCTTGATCGTCCCGCCGCCGATGATGGTCAGATCGGTCGAAACGTAATCGAAGAGAGGACAGTCAAACAAATGAAAGACGTCGATCCCGCTGGTCGGGATAATCAGCGTCCCGGCAAAAGGACGGTCCGCGGTCCCGAGACTGATAAACGCGTTGTCGGTGACGGTCAAGCCCGCCTGGATCGAAATGTTCAGCGTGTCGTGCGGATTGCGGGATCCCTCGTGGTACGCCGCGCTGTAGGCGGCGAAATCTTCGGCGGAGCCGATCTCGTAGGTCCCCGCCTCCTCGGTAGCCGCGACCGCCCGATCGGTCCGGGTGAAGAGGAAAACGAGCAGGCACGTGACGAACACGCCCCATGCCAGCAGCACGGCGCGCATCGCGTTCTTCCGTTTTTCTCTTCCTTTCCGCATTCCCGTTACCTTCTTCCCACGTTCCCGGCGTGGATCATTCGCTGAAGTCGAACGTGACGACGCTGTTCGTCATATCGCTCCAGGTTTCGTTCGTGATATTGACCTTGTAAAACTGCACGTCGTAGAGTGCCTCGACCCCGGCGTCGACCGGAAAACTGATCGAGTTTCCGACCTGCGTCGCGCCCTCGATATCCAATAGAGCCAAAAGCGACACGGCGCTGATGCCGACCTTGGCGGGATCCCAGCGAAGCGTGAATCTGCCGCTTCCGACCCCGCTGACGCGATAGTTGAATCCGTCGTACGACGCGGGAGCGTTCGCCGTCGAATCCATAAACGATCCCTCCCACGAACTCGAGGCGCCCGCCATACGGATCGCGGCTTTCAGGATCGCGTGCAGAGACGAAAGGTGCGTTGACGGATCCGGGGTCGCCGTTATTTCAAGAAAGATCTCGTTCTGGTAGGGGGTGAAAATCACGGTGTAGGCGTCGGTCGTGGCGGAAGACGACGGGAGCGTTGCGGAAAAAGTCGTGCTGTCGGAGAGTTTTTCACCGTTGAAAACGACCGTCGTGCCGCCCTTTTCGACCGAAATCCCGTAGCCGCCGACGTCCCCCGCCGTTGCAGCGACGTACCGTCCCTGCACCGGATCGTACCGGACGAGCCGCATCGTAAGAGCGTAGGGAACGTCGAGCGGATTGACGTACATCTGCCTGCCCTGTTCGTAGTTGCAGACCGTCACGATCGCCAGCGGCGTTTCGGAATCCGACGCAACGGTCACGCTGCGTACGTTGAAGCCCGTGCCCTTTTGCAGATAGTTGGAGGAGAACCGCTCGCCGAGCGTATCGTACGCCGCGACGGTGCGCTGCGCCTGCAGACTGTTCGTAAACTTCGCGATCGCGTAGATCCCGGAGGAGACGAGGAGCGAAACGAGCAGAAGCACGGTCGCCGCCCGCAAATAAAAGCGGGAGCCCCGATTACGGGATCCGGTTTTTTTTGACGGCGCGTCGTCTTTTTCACGGCGCGAGGGGGTCGCGGGTCCGCGTTCCATATCCTCTCTCCTTTCTTGTTTTTTCTCCCGTCCGCGTCAGTTTACGACGGTAACGGATTTTGCCGAGATGCAAAGGACGTCGGTCTCGCGGTCGTTCGACGCTTTGCCGTTGGTTTTGACGCGCAGGATAAAATAGACGACGAAATCGTCGGTCGCGTGTCCCTGGATCGGATCGTCCGTCTGCCAGTAAAGCGCCTCCGCGAAGCGATTGACGTGACTGTAATCGTCGTAGGCGGACGCGTGACGTGAAGCGTCCGCCAGAACGTATCCGTCCGCCTCGGTCTTGTTCAGAAAGCCGCCCTCAACCGGCTCCCCCCCGTTCACGTCCCCGTCGACCGAGTAATAGTAGACGTCGTTGCTTCCGTCGTGAACGGCGTACTTCACGGCGCCCGGCGAGGGGGTCGTGCTCTCCTCCGCGACGTAGATCTCGTACTCGAACTGATTGTTCGTCGTGAACGCGAGTTGAAGATAGAAGCCCGAAATCGCCGTCCCGTAAACGCAGAAAACGTGGTCGGAATACGCCTCGTTCGCGTTGACGCCGTTGAAATAGAGATACCGGATATCCTCAAAGGTACCCGCCTCCGCGTCGCGATGCCCCGCCCCGATATACAGCGCCTCGGGCGAGGAGACGGGCGCGTAGGACAGAAGCTGCTTGTTTGAAACGAACCAGGAAAGGACGGGCATGGCAATCGCCAGAACGATCGCCGCAAGCGTAACGACGAACGGAATAAATCTGCGTCCGGGCTTATTTCGCTTGTCGGGCGCGGAACGGTCCTCTTCCATCTCCGTCCTCCTTTCCTCCGTTTTCCGGAATTCGTTTCAGTTGACCGTGATCAGAGCGGAAATGAAATGCACCTGGTTTCCGATCTTCTGGTCGCCGTCGTCGTATCCCTCGCTGAGTTCGGTCTCGTCGCTGCTCGTCCGATTGATGGCGAAGAAATATTCGGGATGTCGGGAAACGTACTCGCCGAGTTCGGCGGGATACTTTCTCGTATGTTCGCCGTCCGACGTACGGCGGGAGATATCAAGGTAGGTCTCCGGCCATTCCCAGTAGAGCGTGACCTCGTAACATCCCTCGAGTTCTCCGTCGGCGATCGGACTGCGCCCGTAGGTATCGAAAACGAAACTCTCCTCCACCAAGCCGTCGTACGCGTAGTGCTCGTGGTCCGCCCCGGTACGCTCGGTAAAGAAAAGGATATGTCCCTTGAGCAGATCGAGCGTGCCCGACGACGAGACTTCGCGGATCACCTCTTCCTCGTCCACCGTGACGGTGCGGAAACCCTCGACCGAGAGCCCGAAGGTCTTTTGCAGACGGTCGATCCCCTCGAACGGTTTCAGATAAAAGGTCAGCGTCCCGTACGCGCCGGGCATCAGGAACCGGGTGGCGACCTGCCCTCCCGCGTATTCGTCGAAATCCGACCGCTCCAACTCGTTCACCATCTCGAACGCCAGTTTCGGCGCGGCGGCGGTGGACGTTTCGTCGTCGGCGTCGTAGCCGTCGTCCTCGATATACTCCTTCAGTTTTCCGATACCGGGATACCGCTCGATCGGGGGCGTTCCCTTCGTCTTGCCGTATTCGTTCGCCCGTACGACGATCAGGTCGCAATCGTCGCAGGAGACCGCCACGTGTATCCCGGTCGTCACGACGCTGCGGTTGTTCGCAAACCAGCCGAGCGAGGGATGAAACACGGCGGTCAGGACCACGGCGGACAGGATCAGAAAGGAAAGGCACAGGGGGATCGCGAACCGAACGCATATCAAGGTCGAACGGTCGATCTTTTTCATCTCGGTTTTCCCCTCCCTTCTCTCTTCCGTCGGGCAAATTAATACGAGTCAGCCGCGCTAAACTGCAAGCGGCCGACTCGGTAGATTCCCGTCGTTATGCTCACCACTTCGCAGTGAGTTTGCCAAAGCTATATTGAATTAAAGTCGCCGAACGGAAGCTGTCGCCTCGTTTGCCTTACTATTATAGTCTTTTCTATATCGTATGTCAAGTTTTTTCGGATCTGCCGTCCGATAAAAAGGGGGGCGGTTTCCGAAAATCGAGTTTTCATCGAAAAAATCGTCAAAAGCAGAGAAAATGACAAACGACCTCCCGGATGACCCCGGGAGGTCGCCGTGCGGGGGTTGGGGGATTTTGCGGTGCGGTTTTTCCGGTATATATAGGGCGGTCGCCCGCCCGCGGAAAACGGGGTCGTCCCGGCGTTCCGGGATCGCGGGGTTGCGGGGATTAGTGGTAACTGACCTCGATCGCCTCTCCGCTCGACGGGATCGTGAAGCCCGCCATCATCTGGAACGTGTCGCCGAAGGTCGTTTCGAGATACGTTCCCTCCTCACCCGTCGTGGTGTTGACGTAATGCACCTTGTACGCGTACGGGAAGGCGGTCAGGAGGTTGAAGTCGTCGTCGCAGAGGTAGACGTAGAGGGTCACGTCGGAGCCGGTCTTGTTCACGACGTCGATCGTGTAGAGACCGCTCGGATGGGGATCCTCAAGCGCCTCGGCGGAGGTCTTGTCGAAATTGACCGAGACCGAGAAGTTGCTTGTGGTCGATCCCGCCGGCGCGTCGTAGGAGAGCAGGATAACGCTGTGCGCCATCGTATCGGGGGCGTCGCGGAACTCGGTCTGGAACGAGGTGACGACGTCGTTGCCCGTGCTGCTGATCGCGCTGGCGAGTTCCTCACCGCCGTTCGCCGCGATATCGAGGTAGATCAGGTAGGCGCCGGTCTTGCCCGAAACCGAGCCGAGGCAGTATTCGCCGGCGTTACAGGGGATCTCGAAGAAGAAGATGCGCTTGCTGCCGCTCGAAAGCCCCGAGGGAGCGGTGATCCAGCTGGTGCGGAAGACGGGGGTATTCGTGTAACCGTCCGCGAGCGAATTCGCGCCGGTGTAGGTCCCGTCGGGGTTGGAGTAGGTGTTGTCCGAGAACTTGTAGACGTAGTTCACCGAGTCGCCGCCGGTCGCGTGCTTGTAGATCTCCGAGATCTGTTTGATGTGCTTGATGTCGTTGACCTTCTTGGTCCCGGCGAGTACCTCGGCGTCGTCCGCCTTGTAGCGGTAGACCTGATGCAGCGAGAAGAACGCGTTGTTGTTGGTGAAGTATTCACCCGCGAAGAAACTGATGGTACCGCGCTCGATAACGTGGAAGTCGACGCTGTCCTCGGGGAACTCGTAGTCGGTATACTCGGTTCCGAAGATGCTGGCTTGCGGCGCCGTAACGAGGTGGTCCTTGCTGATCGCCGCGTCCATAAAGTGCAGACCGTAAACTCGCGTCGACGAGGTGGCAAGCGTCTGCGACAACTGAAGCGCCGCCTGATAGTAGGCTTCGGTCTTCTGCGCGTCG
>JAEEGK010013971.1_pt1 | contig 18010 bp, 12 predicted proteins | sample 8958771 | NCBI WGS metagenome assembly JAEEGK01 (sample SAMN16246547, study PRJNA631951) | gut metagenome | biome: gut microbiome; feature: rumen; material: SC-attached | host: Bos | place: Iran: Karaj | collected 2018-10
AATTTTTCTCGTGAACAGTGTTTATAAGGAAAAAAAAAATTATTGGATTATTAAAAATTATAAGAAAAAATTAATTTACTGATAAAAACCTATTATTTCTTTATAATTATTATTATATAAATATTAAATTAATTTTAATTTTTCTTATTTATTTGAAAAATCTATCTCTGATATTATTTAGTATCCATTTTTTAATGGACAAATTTACTTTTTTCATTTATTATTGGATTTACAAATTCAAAGCATTTCAAAAATTTATTTTTTAATTAAAAAATCTAATATTATAATATTTATTTATTTAGATTGATTTTAGAATTTGAAGAGTAAAAAAATTAATCACAAAATTGAATAAAAATCCTAAAACACAAACAAATTTACTTTTAAATATTATTTTTAAATTAATTTCCTTTCAGAAATATATTCAAAATTTTCTTCTAATTCATTAGCCCTGATTTTTCTTTTTTTATTAATTGTTTTTATTAAAATACCAACAAGGATGACTATAATAAATAAGCATATTATAGTTAAAATTTTAAATAAGTCATTTTTTTTTTCTTTTGTAGAATTAATATATAAACCGATGATTTCTCTTTCTTGGTCAAATATAATTTGATATTTTTTTAAAAATATAACACCAAAAATCCAATTATCGCGGAAATCTTTAGTTCTAAAAGTAATTAAAAAATATAATTTATTATCTTTCTTTAAAAATAAATCATTATAATCAAACTCAAAAGTATAATTCATAATTTTATCATAAAATTTTAATTTTGGAAAATCAAGTATATTAATATTATCATTACATTCATAATAATTCATTAACTCATTATGACTAAGTTTAAATTCACATAATTTTTTATTAATATAATCATTGAAAAAAATGTGATTAATTTCTTCTAAATATTTTGAATTTCCAACAAAAGTTCCATAATTTATGGATATTATAATAGGAATTTTATTTTGTATTATTACATCATTATTAATTATTTGATCTATTTCAAATTTCCATTGAAAAAAATGGTCAAATTCTAAACTTTTAGTATATTTAAAATCCCCTGAAAAAAAATTATCATTATATTTATGTGGATAATCCCCAATGATAATTTCTCCATAATTTTCTTTATAAAATTTAATAGTGAAAGTATATGAAGAAATAATATTATTTTCTTTTAATTGATATAAAAAATTATATTTCTTTTTTTTTTCCAAAGTTTTTAACATTAATCCTAAACCAGAAGGAAAAAGATTTGAATTATTTTTATATTTAGTAGCATAAATAAAAGTTAAATTTGTGATTTTCACATTTTCTCCTTTAACATTTTTACATTGAATAATATCTTTTGATAGTAATCCACTATTAAAATCTTCTTCTAAATTAAATTCAATATTTGATAATGATTCAAATTTAAATGTAGATGATAAATTTTTATTGAATTCTTTTGGAATGTAAGAATCAGAAATATAAAATGTTCCTTTATTTAATGAAATAAAACTCTTTATTTTTTGCATAGGTGTTCCAATTAAAATATTTGTATATATTAAGTTTTCTATTTTATTTTTTGAAAAATTAAATGGCTTTTCATCAAGGATTTTTTCAAATTTTATTACTAAAATTTCAAGTTTTCTAATATTAATCAATAGGATAAATATGAAAAAATCCAGATTCATTTAACAGATTTTTTATTTAATAAGTTATTTTTTTTTTTTCAAAAAATCAAATTTAATTTACTTAAAGAATTAAAGAATTATTTTTAATTCAATTCAAAATAAATTTTTTTTTATTTTATTAATTTGTATTTAATTTCATTTATTTTCTTTTATTTTCAATTTATTCATTTAAATAAATTATTAAATAAATGAATTAAGCTTTGATTAATATTTTTATTTTTAAAAAATATTATATTTTATTTTCAAGTATTTTTTTTAGTATAAACTTTTTTAAAAGGCCATAATTCCATAACAAATTATTGTTATCTTAAATTTAATATTAAATCATTCTAAAAAAATCTATTTTTTAATATTTAATATTTAGTTTTGGGGATTTAATAGTAAATTTCACAATCAAGAAATTTAATTCAATAATTATATATGAATTATAAATTTAATGTATAAGATGAATGAAAATTTAAAATTATTAATTATTATATTACTTTTTTTCTATCATTTTGAAATTTTTTTATTTTTAATGAATATATGTTTAATTTCTTCATTTTATTGTTTAAATATATTAATTATTGATTTATTAATAGTTTGATTTTTGCATTATCTTTTATTACCAAATCAAATAAAAATACACAATCTTTTTTTCAAAAGAAACATGTATATCCCAAAGAACTTGGAAAAATACATTAAATTAATTTATTTTCACTTTTTTTAGACAATTAAAATTAAATATTTAATTAAAAATAGGAATCAAAACCTAAATTTGAGCCTTTTTTTAAACTAATATATTTTAATATATAATCAGCAAAAAAAATAAAGTATAAATAAGTAAAAAGAAATAAAATTATATGAAAGATAATAATATATATAATATATTTGATGAAGACAAAAATGAAAAAGAAACTGAAGAAACTGATAATTCAAACAATATAGAACAAAATTTTTTAGGTAAAAAAACAAATTATAGAAAAGATAATATTAGAAGTAGAATTATTAATCATTATTGCAATTTTATTATTAATTTCCTAAATGATTATGTGAAAAAAACTTTTGGTTTTCAAAAAATATTATTCGTAAAAATAAATTATGAAAGTAAAAAAAATGTAAATGTGACTTCAATTAAAAATTTAATGAATTTAACAATTCATCAATTTTGTTGTCTTCCAATTTCTTCAAAAAATCCTATTTTTCCTCAAAATCACAATATAAACAATTTAAAAATAATTCAAAATAAGTTTGATCATTCTTTCTTTAACAAAAAATTATCTGATTTTTACTCCAATTATTATCTTCAAGATAATAATTGTTTAAAAGATTATGGAATTACTCAAAATACAAAAAATTTTAATAAATTATTAGAAGAATTCCAAGAAAATGAAATTTATAAAGAAAAACTAAAAGATTCTGGTCTTCAATTAATTAATGTTTTTATGAAAAAAAAACCAAGGATTAGAAGAACAAAAGAGAGCAAAAAAAAACAAATTTTAATTTATGATCGATTAGTTAAAGAAAACATTTACGTTCAACCAAAAGATGAAGATGATTTTTTTCAAAATAAACAAAAAAATATAGACAACAATATTTTTAAATATGAAGAATTAAATGATTCTCAAAATTCTTTTGAAGAAGACTTTTTTTCTTTTCAAAACATTTAACGATTAATATAATAAAATAATAATTTAACTATTAAAGATTAATTAACTTATATAAATAAATAGGCATTTTTTTTATTGTTTTTTAAGTTTGCATAAATTCACAAATAATTATTATTTTTTTTTAGAAGAGGTAACAAAATTAATTATAATTATTTTATTAATGTCTAAAAAAAATACCAAAATATATTTCTCTAATTTATTTTAATTACCTTGATTTCTTTGAAATGATTTTATTTAAAAGTAATACGTATATAATTTATATATTAATAAATTAAATCGTTAGATTGTAAGATATATTTTTATCCATTAATTAAAATTAGAATTCCATTCTTTCTTTTTTTTAATTTATAAATTTCTTTTTTAAATTTTATATTTTTTCATAATATCTATTACTATAGAACTTTAATTTTAAATAAAATGTCTTATTCATTTATTTTCATTTATTACTAGATTTCTTTATAATATTTTTCTTATTATAAAATAGGAAATATTAATTATTAGTATTAGAAAATAAAGAAATAAAATAATTATAATCAAAAATTATAAAATAAATAAAATATAAAAAATAATAAAAATGGGTTCAAAAATAGATTATCCATTTGATCATGAAAATATAAATGAAGAAGAAATAGTACTTCCATTAAATAAAAACTATGAAACAATAAATAATTCACATAAATCAAATTCAAAATATGAATATTTAAAATATTATTGTGAAAGAAAAAATAAAAAATTTATTAACAAAGAAAAATTTACTTTATTTAGATGTGATGTATGTCTTTGTATTCCATTTATTAGGATTGAACCATATATTAATAAGATAAATATTATATTAAAATGTAATTGTGGTGTAAAAAATATTAGTTTATATAAGTTAATTAAACAATATAAATCAAACCCAATAATTAATTTATGTTGTTCAAAACATTTGGAAAATGAAGCTGATAAATATTGTGTAAATTGTAAAATTTTTTTATGTAAATATTGTAATCTTTGGCATTCGAAAAAATTTGAAAAATTTCATCAAATAAAATGCATTGATTCTATATTTATAAAATGTTTGAAACATAATAAATCTTATTTTGGATTTTGTAATTCTTGTAAAGTTAATATTTGTAATAGTTGTTATGAACATGAAAATCATTCAATTGTTGTTTTTGAAAGATATATGAAATTAATGAATATAAAAGAAAAAAAGAACAAAATATTAACTTTTGAAAATAAAATTATACCTTATTATTATGGTAAAAATGATATTTTAAATAATAAAGATGAATTAATAAAAAAGTCAAAACAAAGAAATTTGGAGATTATAAATTTATTAAAATTTCTGAATTTTATTTATGATTATAATTTACAAAATTTAAATTTTCAAATATTATATAATATAGATATGAATTCTGTTTTCAATGATAAATATTTTAATCGTATATCAATTAATTTTAACTTAAATTATATTATTATTCAAAATCCTCCTAAAATTTTAAATGCCAAACCACTTCAATATTATAATAATTATGAAATAGAATTGAAAAATAATACAGAAAAAGAAAAAGAAATTATAACATCAAAAACAATTGATTTTATATTATTACTTAAAAATGGAAATATATTATTATTTTCAAATAATATTATTTTATTATTTGAAGATGAAACTTTTTTGAAAAAAAAGGAAATTGAACTTGCTTCTGAACCAAAAAATATTGTAATATCAAAAGCATGTGAAATGTGTGATAATGGAAAAATAATTTATATATGTCATTTAAAATATGTTTTATTTAGTTTAATAGATTATTCAAATATAGAAAATATAAGAACCAATGTAATTATTAATATAATTTGCCTTCCAAATAACTATATCATTATTCAAGAAAATAATATATCAATAAATATTATTAAATCTGATATTAATGGGTTAAATATTTATGAGGAAAAAATTGAATTTGATAGACATTTAATAGGAAGAATAATTTCTATAAATTCATTTGAAAAGACTTTTGTAGTTGAAATGCTTAATGGAATATATAATTCATATAATAATGATACTTTAGTATTAAATAAAACTTTTTCTATAAATAATACACTTTCTTCTTCAATGCCTGCTATAAAATTTGATGAAAATACATTAATTACTTTTAATGGTGGATTGAATATTCATTATTTTAATATTCTAGATGTTAAAACTATGCAATTTATTGCTAAGATTTATTTAAATTATAATTATTTTAATAGAATAAATGTATTTAAATTACCTGATAGAAATATTCTTATTTTAATGAATAATATAACTTTCTCTGTTTATGATGGTGTCAGTTATAATTTATTGATGAAAAGAAATATTTATTATTCTTCTTCTTCAATGATAATGACAAATAAAGGAAAATTAATTTGTGTTACAAAACCTTCTGATTTGAAAATATTTGAATATAGTAATTTATATTATAATTAATTTATATTTTTTGATGATAAAAATTATTTAAGTTGAATATATGTATTAAATACTATATGAATAAAATTATAATAATTGTTATTTAATTTCTTTTTCCATATTATTTTGAGAAAAAATATAATTAACTAAATTTTTGTTGTCACACTTTTTTTCAATTTTGTGATTTTATTATTAGAATTAGCATTTTGAACTATTCTAATATTATATATTTAAATTATCCTTTCTACTATTAAAAAGATTATTTATCCTTTTATCTTAAAATCAGTTTTGAATTTATTCAAATAATAAATAATCATAAAAGAAATCACTTAAATAGAAACACAGAAAATTTATAAAAACAACTAAAAATAAAAAACAAGAATTTTCAGTTTTAACTGATATAAAAATATTAATTAACTGTTTATTTTAATACTTAAATTTTAATATAATTAAATAGAAATTGATATGTATAAATCAAATTAACAATAAATTAATAAATAAATAAAAAAAAAAACACCTATCAAATAAAAATTCAAAAAAAAAATGAAATCAATAATTATTCTAACATTATTAACATCAATATTTTCAGTTCATAAGAAATTTCATCACTTTTCTAACATGGATCAATTTCCATTTCCTGATAGAAATCCTGCAAATTTCAATATGTATTCAAATAAAAAAGAAAATGATAATGATTCCAATGAAGAAAAGTCTGCTCAAACTTCATTAGAAGAAACACCTGTTAATCAATTTAATAATTATCCTCAAAAAGAATTAGAAGAAAATGATTTAAATTTACCATTAATGAATAATTATAACATGGAAGAAATTATTCCTGAAAATGTTAACCCAGAATTAGATGAACCTTTAAATGATGTAAAAGATGATTTTGAAGAAGATAATAAATTTGATTTTTCTGGATATGATGTAATAAATAATAAAAAAGAAGAAAAAGAAAAGACTAATAATGATTTTGCTAATATTAATATTAAATATGGTTTTGGAAGAAATAAAAATTATGCTTAAAGAATTTTTTATTCTTTTTTTAATAAAAATATTCTGAATTTTTTTAATTTTTTTTTTATTTATTTTATTAAATCATTTATTTCATTAAAATACTTTTAAGAAGAGTTAGTAAATCATACTTAGAATCTTATTATCTTTTGAGTTTAATTCTTTTTTTAATTGTATGAAAACTAAATTTTATCATTAAAAATTAATAGACTTATTTTTTTTTAGTAAAAGTTCATTTGCTATTTGTTTTACTAGTTTTCGATCATCTACTTCATATTTTTTTATATATTCATTAAAAATATATTTTTTTTCGATAATCAAATAATTTCCCAAATTATTAATATCTTTATTAATTAATTTTTTAAGAGGAAAATTTATATAATCACCCTTTTCTTTTGTTTTTAAAAGAAATATTTTCTTATAAATATCAGAAAGTTTTAGTTTTAAAAATTCATTTCCCCATTTTGACTTAATCTTTTGTAAAAATCTTTTATTCATTTTCGGGTCATTATATCTTTTTATTCTTTTTGAAATTTCTAATTCACAAAATTGTTTTATATTTTTTTTCATCAAATTATTAATGGAATTTTTATTCAGTTTTATTGGGTTAATATTTCTAAATCTAATATTATGATTAAATTTTTTCGAATTTATATTTAAAATAGAAACAACCAACCAACAAAGTCTTCTCAAAATTTTATTTCTTTCAAGAGATGATTTTAAGGGCTTATTTCTATTTTTTTTTTTATCTTTAGAATCATGTGTATTATTTTGATAATTATTTTGCATATCTGAGGCACAATCTAAACAACTGTTTTGAAAATTTTCTGAACAAGTATGATATTTATTCTTATTTTCTATTTCTAATTCACTGTCAAATGCGTTGAAGTATAATTTTTCGTCGTTGTAATTACTGTTATCTCTTTCTGATGATTCCAATGATTTCAAAAGATCATTTCCTTTTTCAAATTTATCAAAATATGCATCGAGGTAAAATTTAGGCTCATTTAAATTTTCCTCTCTCCCATTTGAAGAGCTTTTTGTTTCATTTTCAAACATTCGTTTTTTTATTTATATTTTATTTTCTTTAATATTTATACAAATCAATTTCATCATAATAATTTTTCTGACTTTGAAAAAATTATAAAATTTTATATCTAAAAGATACGGTATTAGGTAATCAAAAAATATTAAAATCATTATATTTGAAGAAACAGCTTTAGATTCGAATCTAATATTTAATCATTGATGACTTTAATATTTCTCTGTGTGAGTATTAATATGTCAAATTAATATTTTTAATGATTTTTCTTGATTCATTAAAATTTGAATTATTCTTTCTATTTGAAAAGAATATTGTTCCATTTTCGTTTCTTTTAAAATATTTATTTATATGTTATACTACGTTTTTTTTATTGAAGAGATATATATATTTTAATCATCGTGAAATTTTGATTTCATAGTATATATCTATATTATGAAAATTCAATTCACTAATTCAAATTCTATTTGGTACGTTATAAAATATATGATACTTTTATTTCTAATTTGACACATTTGAAATTTTAATCTGATTAAAAAAATTTAAATCAAAGAGCCATTTTGTTTATGATAATTTTCTTACAAGAAATACTTATTTCACAATAAATAAATTCTCATTTAGAAATCTATAGGGTAAAAGATGATAGTTTTTGTTTTTTTAGAAGATTTTTAATTAAAAAATTTATATCTTGTTTTTGAAAAAAAATCCAAATTAATGCTTATAATGATATTTCTTTTGTTGAAAAAATAAGAAAGAATAACATCATTTTTTCTAATTCTTTGAATTAAAACTCTTATATAAATGTCATATCCTTTATTAAAATATGACAAACAGTCTTTAATTTTTTTTTTTGAAAATGAGAAAAAATAATTCTTGATTTAAAATTGAGTATCGTATGATACAAATTATTTTATCAATAAATATATTCAGAAAAATAGTGAACTAAAGAAAAGTTAAAAAAAAAAAGGGAAAGTGACATAAAAATGTTAATAATTTATAATATAATATTAATATTAAGCATAAAAAAGGTTCTTTTCTTTTAAAAATTAAAAAATTACTGATTTTATTTTTTAACTTTAAAAAGATTATTAATATTATTAACAATTAAAACAAATAACAAGCACAATGACATTTTTCATCATTATCTTTTTTTTGGTTTTCTTTTTTCTTTCTTTTTTTTTCTTCTTGTATTTTAGCTTGATTTAATTTTTTTTGTTTAATTGATTCTTTTAAACTTTCTAATTGTTTATTTTTCCTATCTAAAGAATCTTTTAAATCATTAATATCTTCTTCTAATTTTTTATTTTCATTTTCCATAGATTCTATTTTATCTTTATTTATTCTTTCTTTTTCATCAACAACTCTTTTTTGATTTTTTACATTTTCCATTTCAACTTGTGCTATTTTTAAAGTATTGTCAATTTTTTTAACATTTTTATCATTCTCTTTATGCATCATATTGTTTATATATTCTATAAGAATTTTTTCTTTTTGTAAAATAAATTCAAAAGCTACTTTTTCCTTTTTTGGTCCCTTGCTTTTTTCATTATAATCATTCAATAAATTAATAAAATCTTCTGTTATTTCATCTTTTACATTTGGTTTATATGAATTATTATATAATTTATTTTCCATTGGATGAAAACTTTCTGTTATTGTATTTGTACAAAATGAATTTGAATTTGTTGAATTTTGTTCTAATATTTTATTTTGAGTTGAATTAATTTGATTTTGTAATTTTTGTTTATTTTCGTCAAATAATTTTTTATAATTATTATGTTTAAATGTGTCTGCATTTAATTGAATGATAGAATCATAAATTTCTAAAGAATCAAATTGAAATTTTAATAATTTTTTTAATAAATCACTTTGATTGTAAACGTTGCTTTGAGTTATTTTAATTGAATTTATTTTTTCTTTATAATAGTTAATTGCTTTTTGGAAATTATCATTAATATCTTTTTCAATAACAGAATCCCAAGTATTATTAATATTAGGTATTTTTCCTGAATTAATTGTTTTAACAAATTCTTCAATTAATTTAGCTAATGAAGGACCAGTTAATTTTTTACCATTATATTTTTTAGGTAAAGCTTCTTTATATATTTTATCTTTTAATTTCTTAAATTCTAATTTAAATCCAGGTTTTAAATTATTAAAAGGTATTTCATTTAACTTTTTTAAATCACTTTCATTATCAACAGGTCTAATTAAAGTAACACAGTCTCTTTCAGGGAAGAATTTAATAATATTTTGTCTAATTAAATTATTATCATTACTATTTTTACCACATTTTTTATTTTTTAAACATAATTCTAAATATTCTTTACTTGAAATTTCTTCTCCAGTTTCAGGATGAATTTTTTCAAGAGTAAAATCTCTAATAATCCAAATAAAATTAGGAGCTAATTCAGTTAATAAATTATCTTTATCAATATCAGAATTAGTAGTAATAGCATTAGATAAATGAGCAGCTAAACTTAATTCAGAAATACCATGTTCATCAATATTTGAATAAGTATTATATAAGAATAATGAACTTATTAAAACTACTAAAGCAAATATTCTTGAATCATATGTTTTTGTACTTTTATCTGTACTTGATGTACCTTCAGAATCTAAAAATATTATTTTTGCATTTCCATTTAATGAATTTTTATAATTCCCCCATAACCATATTCCTTTTGTACATGATTGTAATGTTGATGCTACTTTAAATCCTGAATTTTTTTTTCCTATTAAATCCAAGAGAAGATTCATTAAATAACTTTTACCTGTACGTGCTTTTCCTACAACACTTACTATTATTATTTCTTCTGTTATTGAATTTAAAAATGATATTGCTTGAGGATTCACTTTGAAACCTCTTGAAAAATCTATTAATTGTATTGGTTCATCTATATATTTAAATTGATTTTTATTCATTTGATTCGTTTTTTTTTTTAGAATTGAATTTAAAGATTCATTTAAACTACTATCAGGATCTGCTATATCATCTATTTCATACATTTAATTCTATTATTATTTTAATGTTTTTATTTTTTTAAATTTAATCATAAATGAAATTTTGTTTTAAAGTAATTATTTTATAAAATTCCTTTATTGAAAGATACATAAAAGCATTTTGATTGTATCTTAGTGTATTTTTCTCAGTTTTTAATTTCTTAAACAAAGAAAATTTTTTAATTTTTAAGAATAAATTCACTAAGTCATTCAAAAAAAAGAAAAAAAATTCTTATAATGAAGAAATATTTTATTTCTTATATTATCTTTTTTCATATAATCATGAATAAAATTGTTAACTTATATTTCTCCTTTGTTTTTCTATTCATATTATTTTTATCTGTTTGAATTCGGATTTTCTTCTTTTTGAATTTGAAAAAATTTACTTATTATCATTATTTATTAATATTTCACCTTTATATCTTTTTAATCTAGAATCATATAATATTAAAAATTTAATATTTTTCACGAAAAAAATTTATTTTTCATTTCCTGAATTGTATAATTGCTGTTTTGAAATTAATATATTTTGGAAGAAACCTTTTTATAAATATTAAAAAATATGTTATGTTTTATAAAATAAGAGAGAATAATAACTAAAAAAAATCTTAGAAAAGGAATAATATATTATGTTAATTTTGAATTATTAAAAAAAAGGGAAAAAAGATTGTTTCTGTTTCTTTTTTAAAAATAAATAATTTTTATTAAAAATAATTATTAATTAAATTATTATTATTTATTAAATTTTTTGATTATTAAAAATTGATTAAAGCCTAATTAATATTTTAAAATATATATAAACTTTATATTTTTTTTATTTAAGTTGTTTTCTTCCATATTATTTTTAACTTTCAATAATCATTATTTATAAATTGTTTCCTAATTATTTATTTCCATTATTTTCTATTTCAATTTAAATATATTTTAATATATTTAGAAACAATAAATATAATATTAGAATAATTTTTATTATACATTTTACTTATTTTATATCTTTTTTATTGATTTTGGATATCCTTTTGATATTTCCTCTTAAATTCTTTTTATTTAGGGTAAAGATTAAATTATTTTTACTTTCTAATTATATATTTGTCTATGAGGAAATAAAATAATTATTTAATATATAATATTATTATTTTTATTTTTTTTGTTTTTTTTTTCATCATTTAGAACTTCTGATTTTTCTTGTCTTAATTTTGGTGTTTGAATAAATAATTTTGTTCTTTAAATAAAATTATTATACTTAATTTATCTTGAAATCATTTATTTAATATAAATTCAAACCTTAATTCCCAACCGTTTTTATTAAAGAAAGTAATCCTTTTCCTTTAAAAGAATAATACTTCATTTCAATTAAGTGAAAAACTTTAATCTTATTCTTCTCTTTTATCACATATTTATTTATTATCACTTTAATTTTTCCTTATTTTTAATATCAGTTGCTTATTTTTTCTTTTAATTCTTTTAATTTATTTATTTTATAAAATCTCAATTTTTTTTACCATAATTCATTCCTTCTTTTTAAATCTTTCTTTCTTATTTTTTACTATATTTTTAATTTCTTTTCAACTTTTCATTTTTGACTAATATTTCAGTTTATTTTTTAATTTTTTCTTTATTAGATAAAAAATAATTATTGAAAATATAAATTAAGAATATTTATTTATAAGAAGTGATATAATTAATAAATAAAAAGAATTATTTTTATTATTTTAATACATATTATTATTCAAAATTTTTTGAGAAATGGGATTTAATTTTATTCCTAAATTCATATATCTTTGATTTTGACTTAAATAATTATTTGGATTAATTAAATTTGGTTTTTTTTTGGAATTATGAATTAATTTATTTTGCGCATAAATATATTTTTTATTAATAGGTTCTTTAAAAGAAGGAGCATAATTTTTAATTAATCTATTCATTTCTTCTTCTTCATTATTAAGTAATAATTTATATTTTTTGCTTCTATTATATCCATTATAATTTTGTTTTTTTAAATTTAAATTTAAATTAACAATTGATGGATTATCATAACTATTTCTAATATCTGGTAAATTTATTTTATAATGTTTATTTACATTACTATTATTTAAACTTAAATTTCTTAATATATTTATCCTATTATCTTTACTAACATCATCTTTTTTATTTCTTGTTATTATATTATATTTATTTATCTCTTTTTCCCTTTCTTGTTCTTCTAATTCTTTTCTTAATTTTAGTTCTTGTTCTAATTTCTCTCTTCTTTCTCTTTTTTCTCTTTCTTCTTGTAATCTTTTTTTTCTTTCTAAATCTATTTTTTCTCTCCTTTTTTGTTTTTCTTCTCTTTCTTTTTCTATTCTTAATCTTTCTTTTTCTTCCTCATCTTCTTCATCTTTATTATTATCTTCATTATTATTATTATTTTCATTATTATTATTAACTTCATTATTATTATCTTTATTATTGTCGTTATTATTATCTTTATTATTATTATCTTCTTTATTTTTTTCTTGATTTTCTTCTTTTCTTTCAAAATTGTTTTTCTTTCTAATATAATTAGGTCCTGGTAAATTTCCTCCAAGAAACATTAAATTTTTAGGAATAACTATAGTTTTCAAAAGAGCTTGATCTTCACTTAAATCTTCACAATAATTTTTAAAAAATTGAATTCTTTTTTGAATAATATTATTTTTTAATAATAAATCACAACTAGGTCTTTTATCAGGATCAACTTGTAATAATAATTGAATAATATTACTTAAATCACTGGAAAATTGATTAGGAATTTTATTATATTGTCCTTTAGTAACTTTTAAATATAAACCTTCCATATTTTGAGCTTTAAAAGGAGGATGTAAAGTAATCATTTCATATAAAACACATCCTAAACTCCAAATATCACTTTTATAATTATATGGTTGATCTTTCCACACTTCAGGACTTGCATAATATGGAGTTCCAGTTTGAGTATATAATAAACCTTTTTTTGCTACTTTTGATACATTTAAATCTCCTAATTTTGCACTTCCATTTGAAAATAAAAATACATTTGCACTTTTTAAATCTCTATGTAATATTTTTAAATCATGTAATGATTTTAATCCTTTTATTAATTGAATTAATATTCTCCATATTTCACTTTCTTCAAATAATTTTGCTGTTTTTTTATTTTCTGTTATTTTCTGATATAAATCACCTTTATCTGCATATTCCATTACTATACCTAATATATTTTCTGATTCATCATAAAATGCTTCTTTGTAACTTATTACAAAATTACTTTTTATACTTGCTAATATACGAACTTCATTTAATGCATTTGTTTTTTCTTTTGTTGATAATTTAAGCAATTTTACTTTTTTCAATGCATAGATATTTCCATCATATAATCTTCTTACTTTTAATACTGTTGAATATGCTCCTTCTCCTAATTTACTTAAAATTTGGAAATCATTCATTTTTTTTTTTATTAAAAGTTTAATAATAAAAGTTCAATTAAAATATTTATTATATGTTTTTTTTTTGGAAAAGAATGATTAATTATTTTATATAAATTTATTAAATGATATTTTTAATAAATTCTATAGATGTTCATACTAAAATTATTTTATTAGAAATTAGGATTCTTATGTATATTATATTAGGAAAATTATTTTTTTCCTTTTTATATAAAGAATATCCTATAAAGGAAGGTTTTAAATTTATATAAGTTAACTTATATATATAAAATAAAAAAGAAAATATAATTATTATTAACATTTATGCCGGTATGAAATTATAATTTTTTGATTTTTATTCAATTTTTTGAAAAATTATAAATTTATCATTCTTCAAAAGAAATAAAATATTAAAGAATGTTTTCCCAAATGTCTTATTATCAAAATTTATTATGTAAAAAAAGGGATAGATACTTTTTTGATTTCCAATGTCCATTAATATATCAAAACAATATAATTCAACCACAATTTATGAAAAATAAAATGTCCTCATCTTATGAATTAAAAAATAAAAATCTTGAATTTCATTGTAAAGATGGTTGTAATATTTCATTTAAATCTCTTCAAAAAAAAATTGCTCATCATAATAGATTAGATAATTATTGTAACCAAGAAAAAATAAATTTATATATTTTATTAAATGAGTTTCAAAATTGTATTAATAATTTAAATGAAAATAATCAATTTGATAATAGTAATGAATTTAGAGAAATGGAAAAACAATATACAAAAACAAAAAATTCAGTTTTTGATAAGAATCAATGGAATAATTTTTTAAACTAATTTATTTTATTTCTTTGAGAAATATATATTTTATTAACAATATAAATAAATAGATTTATTTTTAATTTATATTTTCTAGTTATAATCAATTTTTAAAATTTTTTTTATATAACATAAAGTTTAATTTATTTATTAAATAATTGAAATTAATTAAATAAAAAATTAAATATTTATAATGTTAAAAATCAATTTAGCAAATTATAAGTATTCTTCAGAAGCAATAGGAGATTTTGTGAAATCTTCAAAAGTTAATTTTATTTGGGAATTTCAATTAGATGAAATTTTTCATAGAATAGAACTTAGATATTCAAGATTAAAAGGAAAAAGAGTTATTGTCGTTGATGGACATGAAATTTCTAAAACTTCAAAATTTAATCTTGATTATAATTTTAATTTCCCTCTTGGTAAACATTTTATTGGAATTACTCAAATGGATATTGATAAATATGAATTAAAAATTGATAATATTGAAATTGAAACATTATATTCTGAAATTCAAAAAAATGAATTCATACATAAAATTGATAATTTTTATGAAGATTATTCAGAAAATAATAAGAAAGATGAAGGATTTTTTTCTGAAAGAAAAAATAAAAATGAGGATTTTGATTTTGATTTTGATAATGGAAAAAATAACAGTGGGAAAAAAGATAATATTAATAAATTCTATTTTAATTCTGAAAAAAAACAAAATGAAGAGATTAAAAAGAAAAAAGAAGATGTATTTGATATTTTTAATATTAATAATGATAACAATGGGAATTTAAAAAATGATAATAATAATAATCAGGAGATTTTTAATTTTTTAGAAACAAATAATCAAGAAAAAAATATAAATTCTTTAAATGAAATGAAAAATGAAAATAATATAAATAAGTTATTTGATTTTAATGATATAAGCACAAATAATAATAATAACATGTTTAATTTCAATTTAAATTCAAATAATATTAGTAATAATAATAATTCAAATAATTTATTTGATTTTAAATTAAATGAAAATAAAAACAATCAAAAACCATTTAATTCAAATAATAATAATTTTGATTTCTTTAATATGAATAATAATAATCAAAATTTACAAAATGTAAACATAAATCAAAAAACTCCTTTTGATTAATTTATAAAAAATCATTAAAATAAATTTCAAAATATATATATAAATAAAAAATTAAGTTTTAAAAGAATAAATAATTTAATCAGTCTAAAAATTACTAAAGTAATTCTTTTATTTTTTTTTCATTTAAATTTCCTAATATTGATATTTTATTATTAGATAACATAGAAAGAATTTTTGATTTTTCATTATAATTAAGGGAATAATTTTTTAATTCTTTTATATTATTATTTCTATATCTAACATTTTTTTTACTTTGATATAATAATCTAATTTCATTATAATCTTTAGTAAAAGCAAAAGGAAGAGTTCCTAAATTTTTTTTTTCTCTTTTCATTTTTTCAGCGTAAGCGTTGTAACCATCTAATGATAAAATATTAGTTTTTAAATTATATCTTTTTTCTTCATCTATAAAATTTAATTTTTTCAATTTTTTTATTTTTATATTTATTGGAAATCTTCTTCCAGTTGAGTTAATTTTACTTGGAGTCTTATCTATAAAATTAGTTGATAAATTCCTTGAAAATGTAGGTAAGGAAATATCAATTGTTTTTTCTAAAGCAACACTTGAAGTTATACTTTGATTTTTATTGGTTTTTTTATCTTTATCTTTTTCATTTATTTTTAAATTTATTTTTGGTAACTTATTATTTTCAATTAATTTTGAATTAATTAAATAAATATAAATATTTATTTGAGTTCTTACCCATTTATAAATATGATTCATTCCTTTTGATAAAGGAATAAATCTTGGAAATTCTTTTCCTGTTGATAATCTATTTAAATAATAATTAAATTGTTTATGAGAGAAATTTTCATATTTTATATCTTTCATTTTTTCAATTAATGCTTGATAATTCATTTTCTTTTTAAATAAGGACCAATCCATATTTACATTTATTAAATAAGAAAATAACTCAAATGTATGTTTTTGGATATTTATTAATTGATCATTTGAAATAAAATTTATAAATAACTCTAAAGTAAATGCTTCTATTAAAATGTCTGATTCCTTTTTTGATTCTATATAATCAAATTCTGAAATTTTTATTTCTTTAAAAAAATTAATATTAACTTTTTTCCCTAATAATAATGATTCTTTTATTTTTCTTTCAGTTTTAAAATCTTTAAATTTATAATTATTCTTTCTTCTAGTAAAAGGATTTAAAGAAAAGGAAATTGAAGATTCATGTTGATTAATTTGCATTAATTAAAAATAAATAATTTAATTTTAATAAGAATTCAAAATATAAATAAATAAAAATAATATATCCTAAAAGCTTTTATAATATTATTATTAATTTATATATTTATTAAAAATTAATTTTTTCTTCATTGGTTATTCTTTCATCATCTAAATTATTAACTGTAGATAATAATAAACATAATCGATATTTTTCATTTACATTTTTTCATTTTTTTAATTCTTCTATACTTTTAATTTCTTCTAAATTTTTTGTCAAATTCACAAAAAGGAAATTTTTTTTCAATAAAAAAAAATCAATATTTAATTTTTTCCTTTTAATAAGTTTTAGATAATGATGAATATCAAATTTAATTGTCTTTCTTTTTTTGTTGATATATTATTTGATAAATGAAAGATTTTTAAATTTCTTTTCCTTGAAATTTCTCTTAATTGTAGATTTTTTTCATCTTTATTATTTGTGTTGTTAATTAATTTTTCAAATAATTTTTGTCTTATCAATTATTTATTATTATTAAAATAATAAATCATTATTTTCTCTTTTATTTCTGATAATTTATTTTTTCAAATATTTAAATATATATTATCCACCATGAAATATTAATCAATAATTTTAACAC
>JAEEGK010013973.1_pt1 | contig 18005 bp, 10 predicted proteins | sample 8958771 | NCBI WGS metagenome assembly JAEEGK01 (sample SAMN16246547, study PRJNA631951) | gut metagenome | biome: gut microbiome; feature: rumen; material: SC-attached | host: Bos | place: Iran: Karaj | collected 2018-10
CCCTTCTGGCACTCCTGGTCATATTCCCGGCCTGTGAAGGAAAGCCCGACAACCCTGACCCGGTAAAACTCACTTCGCTTCCTGCAGAACTCAATTTCGAGGCGGCAGGCGGAACCCTCGAGCTGACGATCACCAGCGGCATCAAGCCCACGATCAGCTGCTCCGACACCTGGATCAGCCTCCAGGAGGGAACCTACGCCTCCAACGCCATCAAACTGAGCGTGACGGCCAAGGAGAATACCGGCACCAGCAGCCGCTCGACATCCATCCGGGTCATCGGGGACAAACAGAGTCTGATGATTCCCGTCAAACAGGGCATCGCGCAGGTCAAACTCTCCGTAGACAAGACCTCCGTGTCGTTCGACCGCTTCGGCGGCGAAACCACACTCACCGTCACTTCGTCGGAACAGCCTTCGGTCACCTCAGACGCTTCGTGGTGCATCGTGGAAACAGGAACTATCTCCTCCGCACGGGAGACGAAAGTCACCATCCTGGCGGGGGCCAACCGGACGGCGTCGGAGCGCAAAGGCAGCATCACCATCAGCTGCGGCAGTGAAAAAGTCGCTGTGAGCGTGTCCGGAGAAGCCATGGGCAGCATCGCTACGGCCAACACGACCGTCCTCACGCCGGAAATGGTGTTCAATGCCATGGGACCCGGTTGGAATATGGGTAACCATATGGATGCCATCAGCAACGGTGTGGCCGGCGAGACGGTTTGGGGCAATGCCAAGTGCACCCAAGCCACCTTCGACGGAGTCAAGGCTGCCGGCTTCAAGGCCGTCCGCATCTGCACGACCTGGGAAGGCCACATCGGCGCAGCTCCGGCCTACCGGCTGGAAGACAAGTGGCTCGACCGCGTCGCCGAAATCGTCGGCTACGCCGAAAAAGCCGGTCTGGTGGCCATCGTCAACACCCATCACGACGAGACTTACTGGCTGGACATCAACAAGGCCTACAACAATGCGGCCAACAACGAAAAGGTAAAGGACGAGATCTTCTGCGTATGGACGCAGATCGCCAACCGCTTCAAGGACAAAGGCGAATGGCTTGTTCTCGAGTCTTTCAACGAGATCCAGGACGGCGGCTGGGGCTGGAGCGACGCTTTCAAGAACAACCCGGACCCGCAATACCGGACGCTCAATGAATGGAACCAGGTGTTTGTCGACGCCGTCCGCGCAACCGGCAGCGTCAACGCCACCCGCTGGCTGGGTGTCCCGGGCTACGCGGCCAGTCCCGGATTCACCATCACGGGCCTGGTCCTGCCGAAAGACTATACCAGCGCCAACCGGTTGATGGTGGCCGTCCACGACTACGACCCGTACAACTATACGCTCAACAACCCGCTGGTCCGCCAGTGGGGCCACACGGCTGATCCAACGCTCCGTTGCAGCAATACGGACGAGGCGAACGTGGTGGCTGTCTTCGACCAGCTCAAGGCCGCCTATTTGGACAAGGGTATTCCCGTGTACCTGGGCGAGATGGGCTGCTCACGCCACAGCGAGACCGACTTCCCCTACCAGCTCTACTATATGGAATATTTCTGCAAGGCGGCGGCCGACCGGATGCTTCCGATGTATCTCTGGGACAACGGCGCCGTCGGTGTCGGGTCGGAGAAACACGGTTATATCGACCACGGGACCGGCGCATTCGTCAACGAAAGCGCCAAAACCATTATCGGCTTGATGGTCAAGGCAGTCACGACGAAAGACCCCGCGTACACGCTCCAGAGCGTCTACGATGCGGCGCCTTAATCCGACCAGCGGAAACCGAACTTCACGCGCTCAGGAGCATTGATGGCCTTCTGGGCGCGTATTTGGTCGAAAGGAACCGGGCCGGTCACGAATTCCGGCACATTGTAAGAGCGGAACAGATCCTCGTAATAGTGCTTCGGATCACGCTGCGGAAGCATAAAAGGCTTTCCGGCCACGCCGTTCTCATCAAAATGCGCGATGTACAGGCGCGTGAACAGACCATCTTCCCGGCGGCTGGAGAAGACGAACCAGCGGGAATTGCCACTCCAGTTGTGGTAACTGTCCGTATCGTCGCTGTTGACCTCATCCATCGGACGGGTCTCCCCCGTCGCCAGATCCAGCAGCCAGAGATCCGACTCGTGATGCCAGATGGGGAACGTACCGTAATCGCACAAGGTGAACATCAAATACCGTCCGTCATACGAAGGACGGGGAAAACAGATGCTGCCCTCATAATCCGCCGCATCGAGAACCATCTCGACATCCTTGCCGATGGTGCCGGTTTCGGGATCGAAGGAGACCTTCATCAAACTGTAGCGCGACTGCGTCAACGCGCCGGGTATCTCCACCTGGGCGGCTGCCGTGAACCACAGCGTCCGGCCGTCGGGGGAAAACACAGGGAAAGTCTCCCAGATACCGGGACGCTTGACCTGCGGTGCGGTAATGACCTGGTTGTTGACCACGTCGTAGATCTGGACGTCCGAATCGAGATCGAACACTTCGATCAGCTTGTCGGGCTGGGCGTGGAAACCCTGGCGGGTATTGTTGGTGGAATAAGCGATGTAGTTGCCGGATGGATGCCAGTACGGATACACGCAGAAGCCCAATGTGTTGTCGGTTTTCGTATCGTAGGCTTTGATCTCTCCGTCACGCGTAAGCAATGTGGCGCCATGGGCACCGCGGATGTGGACCGTAAAGGCGGAAGGATCGCCCCGGAAACTCGCATGGCAGTTCACGCAGCCGGCGAAACGCGTGTTCTCAAGCAGGGCACGCTGACGGAAGGAACCCAGTTCCCGCTCATACGTACCCATCTTGCTGTAGATCTGATAGCCCGGTTCAAGCAGACGGTACGTCAGGCCATAGTCGATTTCATCTCCCGAAACAAGGATCCGGAAAGGTTCATAACGCCGCCAGGCGCCGTCAAATCGTCCGCTGACCGTCACTGTGAGGGAATCACCCGCACTGCGCTGCAGGAGCGCCTTCCAGCCCTTTTCGGAAAAGCGGGTGGCGCTTTTTCCGCTGCTGCGAAGCGAAGTTCCGTCCGGCGCGGTCACCCGCACGTCCAGTGCCTCAGCACCGGGAAGCGTGAAATCCAGAGGCGCGATCGTCGCGGGAACGGTCACGCCCACATAGTCGGGCCAGATGTCCGGCAGCCCGGGGACCGGGGTGGCATTCCTCTCCCGGGGGCCGCACGAAGCCAGCGTCAGCAAAACCGTCACAAGGCACAGGAATCTTTTCATAGCAGGATCATTGCTGTTGGTTACGGTAGCGGAAGATGAAATAAAACCAGTAGGTATTCCCATAGGTGGCTTTCATCACGGCCTCGCTTTTCCCGGCATTGGCGTCGGCCATGAAACGGTTGATCCGCTGCACATTGACCGGTGCGATCGTAGGGGGCAGGCCGGTGAAATCTTCATGCGTGAAAACCCACAGAAGCAGGAGTGCCTCCTGATAGACCTGCGGAAGCGGCGAGATATCCGCCATCTGCAGGCATTCCGCAAAACGGTTCAAGTCCTTGCGCAGAAGACACCAGGACAGAAGGTAATCGACTGCCATCCTGTTTTCAGGATGCTCCAGGCTGAGGAGACCCAGCATGGAATCCATCTCCGTCTCACTGAAGAGATAATCGTGCTCCCTGAGACGGAGTTCGCGGATGCGGGCCAGTTCCGGACGCTTTTCGAAGAGCGTACCGTCGGCCACAAGCGCAGCGGTCTCGCGAGCCCAGGAGCGATAGAAAGTAGTGTGCTCCAGAACTTTCAGATATTTCATCGCGACGAGCGTGTCGCCGTTCACGAGATTCGTTTCAGCCAGACGCCGGTAGAAACGGGCACTTTTCTGGAAATCCGGAATGGCTTCCTGCGCCTCGAATACGTAGCGCTGGGCGGTATTGACCATCCCCAGATGCCAGAAAATCTCTCCGGTCGAAACCGGGTTGGTATAGTCGCCTTCATAGGTGGGCAGCAGTCCGTCCGGGCCGTTCTGGAAGTAGGAGAACTGGTTGTCGGCCAGGCGTCCGGTTTTGGCAAGGGCCAGGTTCAGGCAGGAGACGGTCTTGGGATTGTCTGGATTGCGGCGGTCGGCCTGCTGCTGGATACGGTTCCACATCTGCATGCGGACCATGAAATCGTAGCGCATCCACTCTTCCTTGGCGGAATCGGCAACGCGCAGCGTCAACAAGATACCGGCAGTTGCCAGCATCCCGAACAACGCTATCGGAAGAACCGATCCCTGCAACGGCTTGCGAACCTTCAGGCAGGAAAACAGGACCACCAGTGCCGCAGCTGCGGCAGCCGCATAGAGCATGCCGGGCAGGATGTTATGGAAACGGTAGTAGTGAACGCCCTGCACCAGACGGTTGAACGGATACGGGAAGATGCGCCAGGCTGCCAGGAGACAGAGCGCAGCGACGGCCAGCATCCCGATCGCGAAGAGCCAGGGTCTTCCCTCCCCGTCCGCCACTTCGCAGCAAACGGCCGCGATGATGAACAGAAGACAGAGCGGACCGCAGGCCATATATACGACTGGGACGAGAAGCAATTCCAATAGCCGGCGACCTTTCCATGCACCGACACACCGGCACAGGGCCGCCACGCCGAGCGACAGCGCCAAGCCTACGATCGGACCCGTAAGGGCGTTATCATCGCAGAAAAAAGCTGTCAGCAGCAGGACCGGAAGGAAGGAGAGCACATAGGTCAGGAGCGTCCGCCGTCGGCACGCCGCCCAGACGATGAGCTGTACGCCACAGAGCAGGATCGCCAAAAGCGCCGAACCTGCCGGCGCGTGATAGAAGAACTGGGTATGGCAGCGCCCCAGCCAGTCGGCCAGGCCGCCCGGCACGCAGGACACGTCCGCAAAGTATTTCCATGTCCACTCAAACAACTGGTACTGCTCTTGGAAATGAAGATGATAGGGATACCTGAACGCGAAAAAAAAATAGAGGGCAATCCCGGTCAGGACTGTCATCGAGAGGGCCGATATCTTCTGGAAACGGGACATTCTGCTGCGGCCAGTTTAGTAAGGCAAAGTTATCTTTATAATTTGAAATAAGCGAAAAAAAACGTAAATTGTGCTCCGGATTGAAACATTTCCTACCGAATCATACCTAAAAAACCGACTATGAAACATATCCTGCTTCTTACCATTACCCTCTTGTGCCTTTACCTTCCCGCCCGGGCCAACAAAACATACATTCTCGTTCAGACAGACCACACCCAATTGGTCCTGACCACGGACGACGCCGGGAATCTGAGAACCCGCTACTACGGATCCCGGATCGACGCCCCCTGGACATTCCTCAACGACGACAAGCTCTTTACCGGGCCTAACGGTTCCGGACCGATGACCATCCCCACTACTGGCGGCGTGTTCATCGGCACCCCTGCCCTTCACGTGCGCTATGCCGACGGCAGCCACAACACCGAACTCTACTACACCGGCCATACCTCTGAATACCGGGCCGGCGTCTTCACGACAAAAGTCATGCTCCGCGATCCCGTCACGGCCCTGGCGGTCGTACTCATCTACGAAGCCTACGAGAAAGAAGATGTCATCGTAGCCCATACCGAAATCATCAACGGCGGCAAGAAACCCGTGGAACTGATTGACTACGCCTCCTCCGCCCTGCATTTCAATGCCGACAAATACCTGCTCACCCACACCTGGGGCGGCTGGGCCACCGAAATGCAAGTGGATCGCGAACTGCTGGGACACGACACCAAGGTCATCGAATCGCGGCGCGGCGTCCAGGCCACACAGGGAAACAACCCTTCGTTCATGCTGAGTCTGAACACGGCTGAATTCAGCGAGACGGCCGGCGAAGTCATCGCCGGCGCCCTGGCCTGGAGCGGTAACTTCCGCCTGAGTTTCGAACACGACAACGCCGGAAAGCTCAACGTCATCGCCGGCATCAACCCCCATACCGCCACCTATTCCCTGGCTCCCGGCAAGACTTTCATCACGCCGGACATGGTCTGGACCTATTCCAACACCGGGGCAGGACAGGCCTCCCGCAACCTGCACCGCTGGGCCCGCAACTGGGGCGTTTACGGCGGAGGCCAGGTCCATCCCACCCTCCTCAACAGCTGGGAAGGCGCCTACTTCACCTTCACGACCGAAACCCTGCTCAGGATGATCGACGACGCGGCGGGCATGGGCCTGGAGATGTTCGTGCTGGATGACGGCTGGTTCGCCAAAGACTACCCGCGCAACGGGGACGACGCCGGCCTGGGCGACTGGGAAGTCAACACCGCCAAATTGCCTGAAGGCATCGACTATGTCGCATCCTACGCCCACGACAAAGGACTCAAATTCGGCATCTGGATCGAGCCCGAAATGGTCAATCCCGCCTCGAACCTGGCGCACAGACATCCCGAATGGGTGGTCAAGAGCCCGGGACGCGACATCTACCAGGAACGCAACCAGTGGGTCCTCGACCTCTCGAACCCGGCCGTACAGGACTTCGTGTACGGCATTTTCGACGGCGTGATGCAACTCTCGAAGAACATCGACTACGTGAAATGGGACTGCAACCGCGTCATCGAGTCGTTCGGCAGCACCTATCTCGGCAAGGAACAGGACCGCTTCTACGTGGAGTATTGCCAAGGCCTGTACAACGTGATGCGGCGCATCCGCGAAAAGTATCCCCGCGTGCTGATCCAGTGCTGTTCCTCAGGCGGCGGACGCGTCGACTACGGAGCCCTTCGCTACTTCGACGAAATCTGGACCAGCGACAATACCGACGGCGACTGCCGCGCCTATATCCAGTACGCCACGAACCTCATCTACCCGCCCTTCATCATGGGCGCCCACGTATCGGCCGTTCCCAACCACCAGAGCGGCAACGTCACGCCGCTGAAGTTCCGTTTCGATATGGCCTGCGCCGGACGTCTGGGGCTGGAACTGCAGCCCAAGCATTTCTCAGAACACGAACGCGCCCTGGCGGAGCGTTGCATCGCCTCCTATTACCAGTACCGGGATCTGGTGTTTACGGGAGACCTGTACCGCCTCTCCTCGCCCTATGACAGTGATTACTACGCCTTGATGTACGTCTCGCCGGATAAATCCCGGGCCGTGGTCTATACCTACTGCATGCGCTACCAGCACCGCGCCGGAAGCCAGCACAGCTTCCGGCTCGACGGCCTCGATCCGAAGCGCAACTACACCGTGAAGGAACTCAATGTGAACCGCTCCTGCTGGTGGGGCGACGGCGATGTCTTCTCCGGCGAATTCCTGCAAAGCGGCGCCTTCAACCCCGACCTGCCGCAGAAATACAGTTCGGCCGTCTTCTACCTGGAAGCCAAATAGCCTATTTCCTCCCGGTCAGGGAATACGGTTTATCGGATACAGCCTGGCCGCGTCGGCGGTCGGGGCGGTCTGACATCTCGAATTCAAGCGTACAACCGGCTGCCAGGTCGGCGTGGGTTAGATATAGTTTGGTGTACGGCTTCCCGTTCAGCTTCACGCTGCGCACATAGCGCTTGCGGTCGCTGACGCCGGGCGCCTTGATTTCGATGACGGCGCCATTTTCCAACGTGACTTTCAGATACGGCAGATACGGCGCGCCGAGCACGTACTGGTCGCAGCCCGGCGCCACGGGGTAGAAGCCCATGAAGGAGAAGATGTACCAGGCGGACATCTGCCCGCAGTCGTCGTTGCCGCCGAGGCCGCGGATGTCGTTGCGGTACATCTTGTTCAGGATGGTTCGGATCCGGTCCTGGGTCTTCCAGGGCTGCGTAGTCCAGGCATAGAGGTACGGCACATGATGGCTGGGTTCGTTCCCGTGTACGTAACCGCCGATCAGGCAGTCGGCCGTAATGTCTTCATTGTCGGCGTAATACTTCTCGGGAAGGTCCATGTCGAAGAGTCGGTCGAGGCGCTCTCTGAAGACTTTCTCGCCGCCCATACAGGCCATCAGGCCGTACGGGTCCTGCGGCACGTGGAAGGAGAAGTTCCAGGAGTTGCCTTCGATGAAGCCTTCCCCATAGGTCTGGAGCGGATCGAGATCTGGTTTGAAGGAACCATCCCTGAAGCGGGGCGAGGCGAAGCCGAGGGAAGGGTCGAAAGTATTCCGGTAGTTTTGGGCACGATTCCGGAAAGCATCGGCCACGTCCTGACGCCCGGCGACGAGCGCCGCGTGATAAATGCTCCAGTCGTCGAAAGAATACTCCAGCGTGTTGGAAGCGGCTGTCGCATCATTGTCGTAAGGCGCGTAGCCGTAGGCCGCATAGTCGCGGGCCGAGGTCAGGTGTGGGCAGTTGGCTGTCGCCACCATCGCGGCGAAGGCTTCGTCGCGGTCGATGTCGGCACCTTTCACCAACGCATCCGCTACCACGCTCACCGCGTGGTAGCCGGTCATGCACCAGCCCTCATTGCCCTGCAGGCTCCACACCGGCAGCATTCCCACGGGATTCTGCCGCCAGTGGGCCAGCATCGAGCGGACCATGTCGGTGTTGCGGCTGGTCTTGAGCAGCCCCAGCAACGGGTGCTCGGCGCGGTAGGTATCCCAGACGGAGAACACCGTATAGTTGGTAAAGCCTTCGGCCTGATGGACTTCCCCGTCAACGCCGCGGTAGCGTCCGTCCATGTCCATATAGACGGAAGGGTTGATCATCGTGTGATAGAGCGCCGTATAGAGGCTCGCCTTCTGGTCGTCGGTGCCCTCGCACAGTACGACGCCGAGTTCGCGTTCCCAGGCGCAGGCGGTCTCGCGCCAGATCGTCTCGAAAGATTTGCCAGCAGTCTCCGCAGCCAGGTTCTTCAAGGCTCCTTCCGTAGAAACAGCCGACAGGGCTACCTTCACCTCGAGTTCGGGCACCTCAGCGTCGAACTCGAAATAGGCCGTGACGTCACGCCCGGCAATGTCCGGGAAATTGTGATGCAGGTCGAACTTGCGCCAGAATCCCCGGTACGCCGGCTGCTTGCGGTCGGCATAACCATAGTTTACGACGGGCTTGGAAAAGGAGATGGCAAAGTAAGTATAGTTGCCTCTCGACCAGCCGTCCGTAATCCGGTAACCCGTAACAAGGGTATCGTTCACGACCCGGATCCGCGACCAAAGCACTTTGCCGTCATAATTGTAGATGCCGTGAAGCAGGTCCACTACCAGACGTTGGGTGCTGCCCTTCGGGAAAGTATATTGGTGGACGCCCACCCGCTGCGTAGCGGTAAGCCGCGCGCGGACGCCGCTGTCAGCGAGCGTAACTTCGTAGAGGCCCGGCTCCGCATGCTCCGTCTCGTGACTGAACCGCTGCCGATAACCTCCGTCCGGATCTTCTTTCGTGCCGGGGTTCAACTGCAAAGCGCCGGTCTGGGGCATTAGCAGGATGTCACCCAGGTCGGAATGGCCCGTTCCGCTCAGATGGGTATGGCTGAAGCCGACGATCGTATTGTCCGTATACTGATAACCAGCACAGTAGTCATACGCGCGGGGCTGATATTTCCCTCCGACATTGTGCGGAATGGTATCCGTGTCGGGCGAGAGCTGCACGGCTCCGAACGGGGCGCACGCACCCGGAAAACAATGCCCCATTCCTGTCGTTCCGATCATCGGATTGACGTACTGCGACACTTGGGCGCTGGCCAGGCATCGTATGCCCGTCAGGCAGAGCAGCAGGAGGAGTATCCGTTTCATTGGATTTCAGTCAGCGCGCCGGTCACCGAATCGATGATGAAACCCCGCACCACCACGTCTTTGGGCACCAACGGGTGATTCACGATGGTTGCCACGGTCTTGCGTACCGACGCTTCCGTGTCGTGGAAGCCTTCCAGCCATTCGGCAACTCCCCTGGCCTCCCACACGGAGAGTGTCTCTTCGGAGATGCCATGCTCCAGCATGTGGGGACGGAAGGCATCGTAACTCATGTGGCAGGCGCCACAAGTGGAATGATGCACCACCATGACTTCCTTGACACCCAGCTCATAGATACCTACCAGCAGCGACCGGATGGCCGAATCCGTTTCCGAGAGGATGAGGCCGCCCGCGTTCTTGATGATCTTGGCGTCCCCGTTGCGCAGGCCCAGCGCCTTGGGAAGCAGCTCTGTCAGCCGCGTGTCCATACAGGTGAGCACCGCCAGTTTCTTTGCCGGATATTTGTCGGTGACGTAAGGTTCATAGCCTTTTTCTGCCACGAACTGTCGGTTGAATTGAAGGATCTGGTCTATCATTTTTCTCAGTTTTGATCGTTAGTGGCTGTCACGCCTGATGAATTCCGTAACCAATTTGAAAACAGGGATATAACTGTCGAAACAGATGGTTTTCATATCGTCGGCCGGCGTGTGATAGTACGGGAAGGCGTCCCCTTCCTGGTTTTCCAGGAAAATGCAGGGAACGCCCCGGACGGCGAAGGGATAGTGGTCGCTGTTGGCAGCCAGTTCGCCCCGGTTCAATGTCTTGAAGAGCCCCAGCTCCCGGTTGACCGCCTCGAACATTTCGAAACGTAACATACCCGCCTCGCTGACTTCGCAATACTGCACGGGGTTGTTATCCCCTATCATATCCAGATTGAACAGATACCGGATCTGGCTGAGCGGCACGACAGGATGCTCCACGAACCAGGTCGATCCGCGCAGGTTGGCATCTTCACCGGAAAAGGCGATGAAGTACATATCATATTCGGGCTGATGCTCCGCATAATACTTCGCCAGCGTGATGATGGCGGCCGTGCCGGAAGCGTTGTCGTTGGCACCGGGATAATAGACCTTCCGGCCGAGATTGCCCAGATGGTCGTAATGCGCCGTGAAGACATAGCACCCATCGTGGCGGCGGCCGTTGACCTTGGCGATCACATTCTCCGTCTGATAGCCTTTCAGGAATTCGTTGTCCACATTCACTTTGACGGACTTGACCCACGCGATGGCCTCCGGGGTGACCCAGATAATGGGTTTGTCCACCACTTTTTCGCCATAAGCCTTGTAGAACTTGATGGGCGAAGTCCATTCGTAGAGCAGACCGGCATTCGTGCAGGCACCGGCCTTCTGCAGTTTCGTGAATGCCTCCTTATGCCGGTAAGTAAACCAGAATTCGCAGGAAACCAGGCAGTTCGCATATTCGGGACGGGCCAGGTCGGCAAACATTTTCTCGGCGTCGAAGTTCAGGGTATCCACGTGGTAGACCGGGAATTCCCCGTGCACGCCGGGCGAGTATTCCCGCATCGAAAAGTCGAAGCCAGGGGACAGTTTGCGCCCGTCAGCCCACATCTCCATCTTGCCGCAGAATGTATTGATGTCCAAGGTAAAGGGCTGCAGCGACACTTCGTCCGCGCCGGATTTTTCAAATTCCCGGGCAATGTATTTTCCCGCCTTGCGGACGCCGTCGCGCGCATACCCGCGCCCCTGGTACCGGGCACTGCTGAGTTGACGGACCATTTTCTTGAAGCGGGGCAGGTCCTGTGCCTGCATGCACGGGACCAGCACCAGGGCCGCTACGGCGACCAGACACAATTTCCGAAATGCTTTCATACGAATGAGTTTCAGCTTATCTTTGTAAAGATAGCGATTATTTGTCCAACCCGGGCAAATTGTTTACTTTTGCTCCCCATGAAAGAGAATACCCGCACGCTGCTCATCCTGCACACCGCCGTTTTCCTGGCGGGGTGGACGGGTATTTTCGGCCGCTTGATCTCCCTCGGCGGCCTGCCGCTCGTGTGGTATCGCATCCTGGTGAGCGTTGCGACACTAGCTCTTGTCCTGGCTGTTTTGGGACGGCTGCACAAAGTCGGCGCCCGTGCCGTACTGCAAATAGCCGGATGCGGCATTCTCCTGGCCCTGCACTGGACCGCTTTCTTTGCCAGCATCCAGGCTTCCAATGTCTCGATCGGCGTAGCCTGCATCGCCACGACCTGCTTCTTCACCACACTCGCGGATCCGATCATCAACCGGAAGAAACTATCCTGGCCGGAGATCCTCATCAGTTTCATTTCCATTGCCGGCGTGCTGCTGATCTTCAGTCTGGACGTCCGTTACCGGCTCGGCATCGCACTGGGTCTCCTATCGGCTGCCATCTATTCCGTTTTCGCCGTCTTCAATGTCAACGTGGCCCGGCGGACCGGCGAACCCACTGATACGATGCTTTTCTATGAGCTGATCGGAGGCGCGTTGTTCCTCTCTTTGTGCATGCCGCTTTACGGACATATCTTCCCGACGGAAGCCCTGGCTCCCTCGGGTCGGGATTTCATCTGGCTCCTGCTGCTGGGATCTGTCTTTACCATCGTTCCCTTCCTCTTCCAGCTGCATGCCCTGCGCAAGTTGTCCGCCTTCACGGTCAACCTGACCTACAACCTCGAGCCCGTGTACAGCATCGCCATCGCCGCACTCCTGTTCGGCGAGCATCAGGAAGTCGGCTGGTCTTTCTGGATCGGCCTCGTCCTGATCGTCGTCTCGGTTTTGCTGCAGACCCGTCGCATAGCGCAACCCTGAACGGTCACAGCTGCCGGACCACCGACATCATCGAACTGAAACTGGATACACTCCGCTGAGATACCGTCTCCGCTCCGCCTCAGGAAACCGTTCGATGGCGTAACGGAGCATCGTTCGAGGCATGGATCTATAACGGGGCTCCGCCCCGAACCCCGCCGCTACGACCTCGCTATTCCTCAAGGCCCACCCTGCCCGGTCTCCGTTAGCTCCTGATGGCGCTTTCCTCCCCACACTAGGTGCACAGTCCGAGGGCCTTTCAAGATATGCCTTGAGGGCGGCTTCGTCGCGCTTGCCGGCTTCGCGAAGGAGCCAGCCGACGGCCTTGTGGATCAGATCGTGGGGATGGTGAAGGAGGATGTCGGCGATAGCGAAAGTATCGTCTGTCTGCCCGTGTCGGACAAAAGTCATGGTGCTGACGATACCGATGCGCTGCTCCCAAAGGGTCTTTCCATTGCGGGCAAGATCATACAGCAGATTTCTGTCCTTATCGAGCAGCCACTCCCCCAGCAAAGGATAACAGGAAAGATCGACCAGATCCCAATTGTTGATATACGCCGTATGCGAAAGATAAAAGTCGACACAATCCTGCTGTGAGATGCCCGCTCGGGCCTGACATGGCCCGTTGGCCGTCATACCCGTTTTGACGACTGACAGGCCTCGCGCATCGGCCGTCATACCCGGCTTGACCGGGCATCTCTTCGCGTGCGCGAAAATCTGGACCAGGGTCAGCAGGGCGGCCAGGCGCACCTCGTGATACTCGCTGCGGATGCAATCTTCCAGCTCCTGGAGGCCGACTTCGCGCCAGCAGGCTTTCACCACCTGTCGTGTCACCGGAACCTTGATGCCCAAGAACTTGTCTCCCTCTCCATACTGCCCCGGTCCCGTCTTGAAAAAGCGGGAAAGGCCGGCGACCTGCGAAGGATCTGCTTTCCGCAGCATCTCCTCATAAAGCCGATTCTTGCGCTGCAACGGACGCATCTGAGAATCAGCCGGTTGCACAAGTTGATCCCCCTCAGAACAAAGGGGATCAGCTTGTATAAATCCCTGATAATCTGATGCGTACATTGCAGCGAAAAAAGGGGGCAACGAAAAAGAAACGCGGCAGCGGAAAAACGTGGTGACGAAAAGTGGCTGGCTATTTACGGCAGCAGGCACAATCGCCGGCGTCCTCAGTTCTGTGACAGCTGTTGAGCGCCTCCTTGATGGCTTCGACGACCAGGGGTTCCATCACTTGATAGCCGGCGACGATCGGATGGACACCGTCTTTGGAGTATGCCGGATTGAGGGCGCGGGACGGGTCGGAGACGACCATCGGCGTGTAGTAGTCGACATACGGAATCCCCTGCTCTTTGGCGTAAGCCTTGATGCGGACGTTGAGTGCCGCAATTTTGTCGGCGGCATCGGTGATGGCCGGACGCCAGCGGAAAGCGGCGGCCGGAAGGACCGAGGTCAATACGACGGCGATGCCGTTGGCACGAGCCAGCTCGGTCATCGAGATGATGTTGCCAAGTGCGAAGTCTTCGCTGTAGGGGCCTTGATTCTCAGCCACGTCGTTGGTACCCGCGTTGATGACCACCACCGCCGGCTTCAAATCGATGACATCCTGACGGAAACGAACCAGCATCTGCGCCGAGACCTGGCCGCTGATGCCGCGGCCCACATAACCGTTGGCGGAGAAGAAATCCGGCCGCAAACGCAGCCATTCTTCCGTGATGGAGTCTCCCATCAAAACGACACGCGGCTGCCCTTCGGCGGGCGCTGTCAAAGAAGCGTTCGCTGCAGCGAAGCGCTGCAGTCCGCCCCAATCCTGGGCATAGGAAAGAAAGGCCGGCGAGACCAATCCGAAAGCCACAATCAGCGTGGCACATAATCTCTTGATATTCATGACTTTGTCAATTATCGTCTGCTCACTTTGACGCACACGATTTATTGTAAATAATTGATAATCAACTATAAGTCCGACACGGGTCAAAGCCTTCGCTTCGCGATAGGACTGGTGAGGCGGCAGGATGGGACCGTCGTCATTGAAGGACAACGGTTGTCGAGTTCTTGTCTTTGCCGAGTTTGACCTTCAATTTCGAGCCGGCAGGGATACCTTCGATGATGACCTCCGAGACGGGATCTTCGACATAGCGCTGGATGGCGCGCTTGAGCGGGCGGGCGCCGAACTTCGGATCATAGCCTACGTCGGCGATGAATTTCTTGGCTGTCTTGTCAATGGACAACGTGTAGCCCAGCTCCTTCATACGGCCCAGCAGTTCGCGCAGCTCGATATCGATGATCTGGTAGATGTCCTCCTGCGTCAGGGCGTTGAAATAGATCTGCTCGTCGAGACGGTTGAGGAACTCCGGCGTGAAGACCTTGCCGAGTGCCTTGTCGATCAGGGCGTTCTGCGAAGCCATACGGTCGTCGGACCCCGTGGAGAAACCGATGCCGCGTCCGAAATCCTTGAGTTCGCGGCTGCCCACGTTCGAAGTCAGGATGAGGATGGTGTTCTTGAAGTCGATGTAGCGGCCGGCACTGTCGGTCAACCGGCCTTCGTCCAGGACTTGCAGCAGCAGGTTGAAGATGTCGGGATGCGCCTTCTCCACCTCATCGAGCAACACCACCGAGTAGGGTTTGCGGCGGACCTGCTCGCTGAGCTGGCCGCCTTCGTTGTAGCCCACATAGCCCGGAGGCGCGCCGATGAGCCGGCTGGAGGAGAATTTCTCCCCGTATTCACTCATGTCGATCCGGATGATGTTGTCGGCCGAATCGAACATGTATTCCGCAATCTTCTTGGCCAGATGCGTCTTGCCCACACCGGTCGGACCCAGGAAAAGGAAGGTGCCGATGGGCTTGTTGGGATCCTTGAGTCCGGCCCGGTTGCGCCGGATGGCCCGGACCACCTTCGAGAGGGCCTCATCCTGGCCTACGACCACGCCGCGAAGCACGTCTTCCATCTTGCGCAGCCGTTCGCCTTCGCTTTCGGCCACCTTGTAAACCGGAATGCCTGTCATCACCGAGACCACGCGCGAGACCGTTTCCTCATCGACCGTCCGGTATTCCTCTTCCCCGGCGGAAACGGCCTTCACAGCCTCGGCTACCGCCTGTTCTTTCTCCTGCTCGAGCCGGTGGAGTTCCGCGGCGCGCTTGAAGTCGCCCGCTTTGGCTGCGCTCCGTTTCTCGGCGCGGATCGGCTCGAGCGCGCTCTCCAGGCGGACCGCCTCGTCGGAACCTTTCATATCGCCGATATGGACACGGGCGCCCGCCTCGTCGAGCACGTCGATTGCTTTATCGGGGAGACAGCGGTCTGAGATATAGCGTTGTGAGAGCGCGATACAAGCCTTGATGGCCCCGTCGGTATAGCGGACGTGATGGTATTCTTCGTAACGCGACTTGATGCCTTCGAGGATGGCGAGCGTCTGGGCGTAATCCGTGGGTTCTACCAGGATCTTCTGGAAACGGCGTTCCAGGGCGGCGTCTTTCTCGATGTGTTCGCGATATTCGTCGAGCGTCGTGGCGCCGATGCACTGGATCTGGCCGCGGGCCAGGGCAGGTTTGAGCAGATTGGCCGCATCGAGCGAGCCAGGCGTGCTGCCGGCGCCCACGATGGTGTGGAGCTCGTCGATAAACAGGATCAGGTCGGGATTCTTCTTGATTTCAGCCAGGATGGCCTTGACACGTTCTTCAAACTGGCCACGATATTTCGTGCCGGCCACGAGCGAACCCATGTCGAGCGAAATGATCCGTTTGGAAAGCAAGGACCGGGGGACGTTCTTGGCGGCGATCCGCAGGGCCAGGCCTTCCACCACCGCCGACTTGCCGGAACCCGACTCGCCGATGAGCACCGGGTTGTTCTTCTTGCGGCGGCTCAGGATCTGGGCCAGACGCTCGATTTCCATCTCGCGGCCCACGACCGGATCGAGTTCGCCGCTGACGGCGGCCCGCGTCATGTCGTAGCCGAACGATTCGACCATCGATTTCTTCTCGGACCCGTTTCCGGACGCAGCCGCACCTTTCGGTGCCGCCTCTTCTTCTCCTCCGGCGTCTCCACCCTCGGCAGCCGACATCATGGCCTGCTCCATCACCTCACGCAGCTTTTCGGGCAGCTTGCCCAGGTCTATGTTGCTGTTTTCGAGCGCTGTAGTACAGGCGCCGTGCCACTGCATGAAAATCTCGGCCATCAGCTGCGCGGGCGTCACATCGCCATGCATCCGCTGGCAGGCCATCAGGATGTCCTGGGACTTGTCGCTAAGCGAGATGGAGCCCCGCTGGCCGTAAGGGATCGGCGCCGGCGAGGCGATCTTGTCTTCGATTTCCTTCTTGACCTTGCGGACGTCGACACCCAGGCTCTCGAGGATTTTCACCGCATCGGACTCCCGGTAGCGGAGGATGCCGAGAAAGAGATGGTCCGGTGTCGCTATGTAACTGCCCAGCCTGGCCGCTTCTTCGAGCGCATAGTTGAGCACGATCTTGATTTCGTTGGAATATCCTTTGTTATTCATGTCCTGAAAAAACGAATTGAGGCGCCAAGTTAACAAAAAAGTAGGGAAATAAATAATTTGCCAAGCTCATTTATTATTTGTATTTTTACACGATATTTTGGATTGAAACCGTTATAAAAAATGGATTTTGAAGAGAATGGCGGTAGGATCATTCCTATCAACATAGAAAACGAGATGAAGTCGGCCTACATAGACTACTCCATGTCTGTGATCGTGGCCCGAGCCTTACCTGATGTAAGAGACGGACTTAAGCCCGTCCACCGGCGCGTGCTCTTCGGCATGAGCAACCTCGGTGTGACCTACAGCGGCGGCGTCAAGAAATCGGCGCGTATCGTGGGTGACGTCCTCGGTAAATACCATCCCCACGGCGACTCCAGCGTCTACGACGCCATGGCTCGCCTGGCCCAGCCCTGGAACCTGCGCTACCTGCTGGTCCACGGCCAGGGCAACTTCGGCTCCATCGACGGTGACCCCGTGGCGGCCATGCGATACACCGAAGCCAAGCTCCAGAAGCTGGCCGAGGAAGTGCTCGCCGACCTGGACAAGGACACGGTCGATTTCAAGCCCAACTTCGACGAATCGCTGCAGGAACCCACGGTCCTGCCCTCCAAGGCTCCGCTGCTGCTGATGAACGGCTCCAACGGCATCGCCGTCGGTATGGCCACCAACATGGCCCCGCACAACCTCTCCGAGTGCTGCGACGCCATCTGCGCCTTCATCGACAACCCCGACATCGACGTGGACGGCCTGATGCAGTATATCAAAGGTCCGGACTTCCCTACCGGCGGCATCATCCAGGGCGTCCGCGGCATCCGCGACGCTTTCGAGACCGGCCGCGGCCGCATCGTCATCCGCTCCCGGACCAACATCGAAGTCTCGTCCTCGGGCCGCGAGACCATCGTGGTTACCGAGATCCCCTATACCATCAACAAGCGCGAACTCATCGAGCGCATCGCCGAACTGGTGGAAGCCAAGAAGATCGACGGCATCGCCTACATCAACGACGAGAGCGACCGCGACGGCATGCGCATCGTCATCCGCCTCAAGCAGGGCGCTCCTTCGAACGTGGTGCTCAACACCCTGTTCAAGATGACCCCGCTCCAGTCGAGCTTCTCGGTCAACAACATCGCCCTGG
>JAEEGK010013975.1_pt1 | contig 18003 bp, 17 predicted proteins | sample 8958771 | NCBI WGS metagenome assembly JAEEGK01 (sample SAMN16246547, study PRJNA631951) | gut metagenome | biome: gut microbiome; feature: rumen; material: SC-attached | host: Bos | place: Iran: Karaj | collected 2018-10
TCAATCCGAAGAAATCAAGTACCGCGTCGGCAACAGCCCGATTTATTCCGTTATTAAAATGCCCGGCCTCATCAAGTACAGCAATGTCACGATGAAGAAAGGCATTTTCAAGGGCGACAACAAGTTCTGGGATTGGTTCAAACAAATCAAGCAGAATACGATCAAGAGAATCGATATCACCATCAGCTTGTTGGACGAAGCGAATGCTCCGGCAATGACTTGGACACTCAAGAACGCATGGCCCACCAAGATTTCGGGATACGAGCTCAAGGCCGAAGGCAACGAAGTCGCTGTCGAAAGCATTGAAATCGTTCACGAAGGCATGGAAATCTCCAACAGCTAAGGTTCCATATGGGTGATACAGTCGAATGGCCGCTTCCCGTCGTATTCCACTTTTCAGTAAAGGTGGGCAATTCGGAGATTGCTTTCAGCGAAGTCTCCGGCTTGGAAACCTCTATAGAGACAAAGGAAGTTCACAGCGGTGGCGACAATTCGACTGTTTATCATTTACCCGAAAAAGTGAAACATGCCGATTTGGTTCTGAAACGGGCTTTACTTACTGAAAGCGATCCATTTTTCAGATGGTGCATAAGTAGCATAAATTCCGCAACAAACGCTTTCAAGGTATCCCCCAAAACAGTCGAGATAAGCCTGCTAAATGAAGAAAACGAACCTCTAGCAACCTGGAATTTTGACGGAGCATACCCTGTCAAGTGGTCTTTCGGCACACTAAACGCCATGAAAGGCGAAATCATGATAGAAACAATGTCGATGAAGTACTGGAATGTAAAAAGGACTCTTTAACATGTCATTAGAAATCAAAAACCTTAGCATCAATGTAAAAATCGAGTCAGACGATAGGAACCAAGATATTCCAGAAGCACTTAAAGAAAATGTTTTAAGAGAATGCAGGCGTTTAATCGAAGATTCTATGCGCCATAATCAGGAGCGATAGCTATGGACGGTTTAAGCAAACTCACTTTTAAGGCATTTCGCGAAAATAAAGGTGAACTGTCTCCCATTAGTGACAGAGACCCATTTACAGTTATGTTAAATCCGGAAAGTTTGGAATTAGCATCCTCAATCACCTACAACAAAGCAAGAAGAAAGGCCTACACACTCTATCAGTCGCAAGAGCCCACAACCATAACGATTCCAACACTTTATTTTGACACAACGGGAACCATTCCCCAAGCAGAATGGCCCAAAGGCTGTTCTACCGTCAAACAGATGGTTGACAAGCTAAAGAAAGTCGTTTACGACTTCGATGGAGAATCACACCAGCCGCCAATAGTAAAAATATTCTGGGGTGACAACACTTACACAGTCCGAGTAAACTCATTCAAAATCAAGTACACCCTGTTCAATATGGTCGGAGCCCCCATTCGGGCAGAAGTTTCCATGAATGCAGCCTATTTTTATCTAGAATGGAAGCTCGCCAACAAAAAAAAATCCCCCGACCTGACGCACCTTGTAGAAGTCAAGGCCGGAGATACTTTGCCGCTGATGTGCGCTCGTGTTTACAATAATTCCTCGTATTACCTCCAGATTGCAAAAATCAACGGACTTACCAATTTCAGAAACCTTAAACCAGGCACCATGCTAGAGTTTCCACCAATCAGGGATTAAACCATGCCAGAATCTCCTTTAAAAGACACCGGTGGAATCGTCGAATGCGCAATCTTTTGCAAAGGCAAATCGCTCGCCTCAACATCAGAGATTATTTCAGCCGATGTAGAATACCGCATCAACAGCATTCCCAAAGCGACTATCACAATTACCGATGGCGACATGCCCACCGGTAAATTCGAACTCTGCGAAGGAGACCTACTAAAGCCCGGCGAAGAAATCGAACTTAAGGCAGGTTATTCTACGAACCTCAACTCCGTCTTCAAGGGCGTTATAACCCGTTTGGGAATTTCGGTTTTAAAAGATGGATCGAGCTGCACAAAAATCGAGTGTCGCCACAAAGCCATAGCACTCACGGAATCGAGACACAACGCCAATTACCAAGACAAAAGCGATGACGATATCATCGGAGCGCTCGCATCAAAATACGGAATCAGTTCTTCGATTGGGGGCAGTCCCCATAAGGAGCTGATGCAATACTACTGCACCGACTGGGACTTTATCATGACCCGCACCGAGGCTAACGCATGCTGGCTTTTAGCCGACCAGGACGGGATGTCAATAGAACCCATCAGTTCCAAAGGGAACTCGGAACTTTCACTTACTTGGGGAACCGACATCATTGAGTTCAATGCCACGGTCAATTCGGAACACCAAGTAAAGAATGTAGAAGCCCGCGCCTGGGACCTTACCAAGCAACAAATGATTTCCAGTAAATCAGGAGCACAGTCTGTTCAAACTCAGGGCAACTTAAGCTCTAGCGACCTCGCCAAAGCGCTTTCGATTCCAGACCAGGTACTACAAATAAATTCCCAAGTCGACAAAGGGATTTTAGACACCTGGGCCAAGGCCGAACAAATGAAAAACGAACTTTCTCGCATTAGCGGAAGTGTCACATGCACCGGCAACCTAAAAGCAAATTTGGGCAAAATGGTAAAACTCGATTATCTTGGAGCGCGATTCAACGGAGATGCTCTCGTATCGGGAATACACCACCACATGGAAATCGGTTCATGGACAACGACACTTTCGTTCGGAATGAAAAAAGAATGGTTTGTCGAAAAATTCAACACCATGGCTCCAGTAGCATCGGGCTACAACAGCGGAATCACCGGCCTTTTGACAGGCATCGTATTGCAAATCCACGATGACCCCGATAATTTAAACCGAGTCAAAGTTAAGATTCCGATAATGCAAAATGAACAAGAAGGCGTGTGGGCTCGCCTTGGCACCCCCTATGCCTCGAATGGTGTTGGCGGTCTATTTTTCCCAGAAGTAGACGATGAAGTTGTTCTTGGATTTTTCAACGGAGACCCTTCTAGTCCTGTCATTTTGGGGAGTCTCTACAGTTCCAAGCAACAAGTTCCCCAAAAACTGGAACAAAAAAACAACATCAAGCAACTGTTGACCCGCGAAAAAATGAGCGTCACTTTTGACGAAGAAAAAAAAATAATCACAGTAACAACACCAGGCAACAGACAAATCGTATTGGACGATGACGGTAAAAAGATTACGCTCGAAGACCCCAGCGGAAACAAAGTCGAAATGTCCGATAGCGGAATCAGCCTCGAAGCAACAAAGGACATTGTCGTCAACACAAAAGGAAAGTTCAACGTAGACGCCAAGGGCGGTATCATGCTGAAATCAGCAGCAGATTTAAAGGCAGAAGGACTGAACGTAGAATTCAAGGCGAACGTAGGCCTAAAAGCGCAAGGCACCGCCACGGCCGAAATTTCAGCATCGGGACAGACAACCGTAAAAGGTGCCATGGTCATGATCAACTAAGGAACGAGAATGCCTCCAGCAGCTAGAATCACAGATATGCATACATGCCCCATGCAAACACCAGGAACGCCGCCCGTCCCCCACGTTGGCGGACCGGTCGTCGGTCCCGGAGTCCCGACGGTTTTGATTGGGGGCATGCCCGCAGCTGTCGTGGGAGACAGCTGCGTATGCGTGGGGCCGCCCGACACCATAATCAAGGGTTCCACAACAGTCATGATTAACAAAAAGCCGGCCGCACGCATGGGCGATTCTACCGCGCACGGCGGCACAATCGCCCTGGGATGCCCCACGGTGCAAATAGGAGGCTAAGTGAACTCGCTGACGTTTCTTGGACGCGGATGGAAATTTCCGCTAAAGTTCGAAAATGGGACCGTCGCCATGTCCGAAGCCGAAGAAGATGTGGAAGAAAGCCTACACATTTTGCTCGGGACGTACCCCGGCGAACGCCTAATGCGCCCCGACTATGGCTGCAGACTCCGCGATTATTGCTTTCGCAACTACGAAGAAAGCACCATTGTTCAGCTCGACGAAGAAATAAGGAACGCCATCGACAACTTTGAACCAAGAGTTACTGTAGAAAACACCGACTATAAAATGGACGATGTGAACGACATTCTGCAAATTATTATCGACTACAAAGTCATCGCCACTAACAGTCGTCGCAATTTAGTGTACCCCTTCTATATAAACGAAGGCACCGACATAAGCATCTAAGGAATTATTGTGGAACATCGTATTTTTGTCAGCGAAGGTTTAAGCCAACAAGCTCGCAAGTTCAAAGAACTCGCGAAGACTTTTGTCGCTGTCAACAACATGACTCTGCAAGAATTGCTCGAAGAAATTTGCAAATACGAAAAACAGCAAGATTGCCCGCTCGTCATCGATGAAAAAGATATACCTAAGCTTGCAAAAGCAATCGAATTTGATTCCGATGGCAATATAGAACCGTCGGCAGCTCTGTACACCGTTTTCGCAAAGCTCCTAAATCGAATTCAAGAACGAATAAACGATTTACCTAATCAAAGAATCGATTTCTATTTCCGCAAAATATTGGGAGAACGTCCCAATAAGGCGCACGGTGATCACGCCCATGTCATTTTTCCCATTGAACTAGAAGGTTTCAAGCATAAGCTCAAAAAAAGAACAAGGTTCATTGCCGGCACAAATGAAGATGGCGAAACCATCGAATTTGAATCCATAAACAATGCCGAATTGAATGACATCCAAGTCAAAAAAATCTACACCCTAGCCGTTCCTGAAAAAGGCGCATCTACAGTATCAGAAATTCCTGTCTACACGCCAAATCAAGCCATTGAAATCAAGGACATGGTTCCGTATCCGTTATTTGGAATGACAAGATCTGGAGACCGCGCCGTCAACTCCGAATTTACGCGGCTTGGGCTTGCCATATCGTCGCGCCTGCTATATTTAAACGACGGCGTCAGACAAATCAAAGTAAAGCTCGTATTCGAAGCCGAAAGTGTTAAAGGAACACTTTTAGAATGCGGACAAGCTCCTGAGCTATTCCTTAAAGTATTCGCAAACGCCTTTCAAATTTCACTTACAACTGCTGAAGGCTGGTACGATGTAGACGGATACCAAGTGGAATCCCGCGTCTTGGATGAACATTGCGACGCAAACTGCATCGGGCTTATATTGCAACTTTCGGACATGGCCCCGGCTATTGTCAACTGCGACCCAAACATACACGGGACTGAATTTAATTTAAACAGTCCCGCAATGCGCATTATAATCAAGCCCCACGCATCGTACAACCCATGGGAAACCTTAAGAAACTTAAAGTTACGAAAAGTCCTGTTGCAAGCAAACGTGACAAACTGCAAGCGACTTGCTTTAAGCAACGACATCGGGCCGCTTTCAATGAACACTCCGATACAACCGTTCGGCCCGATACCTGCCGTAGGAAATTCCCTTGTTGTCGGCTGTGAAGAAATTAGAGGCAAGAAGCTTTCATCATTTGAGATCCATGGGAATTGGCGAGGACTCCCCCGTTCAAAGGATTTTTGCTACTGGTACAAACAATACCCCAATGCACCGCTAACCCGCGACTTTAAAGTTTCTGTAACGGCACTTCTTGGCGGATACTGGTACCCGTTTAACACACAAACGCCACTGTTGCAAGATCTATTCCAATCAGAATCAGATGCAATTTCAAACAAGCTGACCATCTCTTGCGATAAGGCTCTTGGCGGAAGAACATTTGAGCCACAATACGATGCAGAAGATTTTGTATTTACGCCAAGTTCACGTGACGGTTTTTTCAAGATAAAGTTAACCTCGCCCGAAAACGCCTTTATGCATCAGGAATACACCAAGATTCTCTGCGGAAATTTGATGCAGCAGGCCATTCGAAAGAATCTCGGAAAAGAACTCGAACTACCAAACCAGCCGTATACGCCGGAATTAGAAAACCTTTCTGTCAGCTACTCGGCTACGGCAGAAATAAATCTGAGAAGCCCCGACAACAGCGACGGCAAGATTTTATTCCTACGTCCCTGGGGTGTTAGTGAAAGGTCCCATTTAAAACTCGAAGACGGAGCGCTTTTCTTGGGACTTTCCCCCACAAAAAACGCCAATAGCGTGAATCTTTATTTTCAACTGAACAGAGATTCCGACAACATTCACAAAGATGGCGAAATCGGATTCGTTTGGGCATACCTCGGAGTAAACGGTTGGACCCGTATTCCGTCTGACAGCATCTTATACAATACGACTGCTAATTTCACGACTTCAGGCATCGTATCCATTTCAATGCCTAAAGACTTCATAACCGATTCAAAACTAATGCCACAAGGCCTCTGCTGGATCCGTTTGGAACCGCAAGGGAACTGGAGTCATTGCAGCCGCCTGTTCTCGGTATACGCGCAAGCTGTCGAAGTCGTACGCACCAAAGGCTTCGGGCAAAAAAACACCTTCAAGCATTGCAAACCGGGTAGCATCAACGAAATTGCGCAAAGCATCGGCGGACTTTCTGCGGTATACCAGCTAGAAGAATCTTTTGGCGGAGAACCAGAAGAAGACCGAGAAGAAATGCAAACACGAGTAGCTGAGTACCTATACCACCGCAACCGCATCTTGACTGCAAGAGACTGCGAACGGATGATTCTTGAAGAATTTCCCGAAGTACATCTGGTCAAGTGTTTCGCAAGTCTATCGCCAGAAAATCCGAGCCAACCCACCCTAGGGCACATGCTCATTGTACCTGTATCCCCTTTATACGAAGATGGTCGGTACATTTGGGACCCTCGCTTAAGCGGGAAAACACTCGAAGACATCAAGCAATTTGTAAAGCAAAATTCATCCCCATTCGCAAAAATTTCCGTTATGAATCCGCAATTTGAAAAGATTCAGGTGCGTTGCAATGTGGACTTTGTAAACGACAACGACGAAGGCGAACACCTTCAAGACATGAACAGGCAAATAAACAACTATCTCTCGCCATGGAATAGCGATAGTTCTTCCCGTTTCTTTGGTTGGTCACTCAACAAAGAACACCTACGGATGTTTATCCAGAATTTACCCTATGTCGAAGAAATCCAAGACTTTTCGGTACTGCGCATCAGTTCCAGAGACCATTCCGAATACAACATGGAAGAATCCGGCGAATCAAGCAGCAACTACATTCGCGGAACAACCCCATGGAGCATTCTTACACCAATGAAAAAGCATTTCCTCAATATAGTCGAAAAAAATGAAGACTTCCACGACATCACCGTCGGTTTCGGGAATCTCGAAATAGGCTCCACTTTCATTATTCAAAGGAGAAATAATGGCTAAGCTCAATCGTTCACTTCTGAAAAATAGATTCAGGGCAGGGCAAATGCCTTGCGAAGAAGATTTCCACGACCTCATCGATTCTATGGTGAATGTGGAAGAAGAGGGAATTGAAAAGACCCGCGAAACGGGGCTGAAAATATCGCAGATTACAGACTCCGGCAAATTGATGAGTTTCTACGAAAATTCCACCGAAGGAAGCCCTCTCTGGCACAGCGAAATTCGCAAAGATGTAAACGGAAACCGCAGCGGACTTCACCTGAGCACCCCAGGCATCGACGATTCCTCTAGCGTACTTTCGCTAGTGGGCCCCATGCCCGACGGAGAGAGCGCCCCCATCGGAGTCGGCATCGGGACGCGTGAACCCGAATGCACCCTGGACGTAAAGGGAATCATCGCGTCATCGGGCCGCATCGGTAAAGAAAACGCCAACTTCAAGGTTCCTACCGACGGCAAGTGGCATGATATTACCGAAGAGCTTAGCGGATGCCAAGCATTCGAAATCGTGGCAGGTGCCGGTGGTCAAGAAGACGAAGGCCGATTCGCCTTGACACACGCAATCGCAGTAAATGTATTTCACGGACGCCCCAGAGTAAGAGCGACCCAATCATATTATGGCGGACGCGGTTCAAGAATCGATGTACGCTGGATTGCCGGATCTGAAAAATACAGATTCAAATTGCAGCTGCGCGTACGTTGCGCCTACAAAAACGGTTCGTTTGTACGATACCGCCTAACAAAACTCTGGTACGACAACTTCATGGAAACCACCCTTGATTAAGACCGTTTCCAAAAATACCGACGCGCAAGGGCTTGATTACGAGACGCTTCGCCTCGAAGGCATCCGTCTTATTCAAAAACTATGCGAAAACGTGTGGACAGACTTTAATCCGCACGATCCGGGAGTCACCATCCTGGAGCAGATCGTCTACGCCCTGACCGATTTGGGCTACAAGGCCAGTTTCGACATAACCAGTTTCCTTGCAGACCAAGAAGGTCAAATCAACTACAAGCGCCAAGCCCTTTACACACGCGAAGAAGTCTTGCGGCAGTTTCCCGTCACCATCGAAGACTATGAGCGGTTCTTTGAACGTGAACTAGATTGCGAAAGAGTTGACTTTAAAGTAACCGAACCGGGGCTTTATTCGGTACAGCTATGGCCACACGAATCTTCTACGGAGACAAAGGAATCCCTTATAGGCCGCTTTACCGCCCTTTGGCGCGAATGGCGAAATCTTGGTGAAAGAGTCACACAAATTTCCGTCGAAAGAAGCAACGAAGATTTAATCAAGCACATATATGAATCTCCTTTCGAAATAGATTGTCACGATTCGCAGAAATTGCCGACAGGCGCACCCTGCGACTTCATGGACTTTTCGCCAATTATCGAACAATTCCCTTCGATTTACCGCTACGGCACAGGAGCTAACGAACTAAAAAAATACCTTGGGCCCATAGAACACCTATTCAAGCTCTTTTTGCAGGCAATGCAAGACTTTTCCGAGATGTTTTCGGTGTATTCGCTAAAAACCGATTTACACCGCTACAACCGCATCTTGAATCAGATGTTGGCTATATACGGCGTTCAATATCCCGATGCGCTATTCTTGCAAATGCGAGAAAACAAATGCGACAACGTTGAAAACACCATAGCTTTCCGAAGCCTGTTGCGCTCGAAAATAAATTACTTACGCCACTTACCCGAATTGCATATGCACCGATGCGGAAAATGGTGGAAGCAACGAATCGAAATGATGCTTGGCCTAGAAAAACCGTCCCATCATTCGATGCATATACATGTCATTGATGGAATTTTCCTTAAAGAAGGTTTCGGAAAAGTTTTCGTAGTATTGTCAACAGAGACCCCGTTTACCAACACCCAAGAAAAACGCGATGGCATTGAACGCTTTATCCGTGACGAAATTCCGGCTCATCTCGTTCCAATTTTTTATTGGGTTCCGCACAGGAGCATGCATACATTCGACCTCTTCGCGCACAATCCGACAGCATTAGAAAAGTGGTTCAAGTTCCATGAAAAATTCACTTCGGGGGCACTATGGCTATAGCAGGAATCAACCGAATTGATGATTTTACATTGAATATCACATGCCCCAACAGCACGCAGGCATCAGCTATTGAAAAAGAACTTTACGATTTCGCCCGCAACGATTTAATGGAATCGCTCGACAAAACCTTAATGTCTCTAGCCCCAGAAGAAGATATCATTTTAGACAATCTCACCATCGATCTTGGAACCGTTCCCGCACAAAATTCACTCAATCACATTCTTCAAAATTTACCCAATGAGCTAGAACGTACATTACGAATCCATTTACTAGAAAGGCAATGTTTACCCGTCGGTCAGATATTGCAAGAATCATGCGAACGAAGGCTCCCTTTGCAGAAATCGGCAATGCTCGAAAAAGAAATTAACAATCAGATTTCTGAATGGTGCCGAGAACATTCCGACGAAAAATTCGACCCGTTGCGTATTGCAGAAGTTATCTTAAAGCGCATCCAATCGCAAGCGCCCGGCCTAGACATCCGTCAAATCGCCTGTAGCGTATTCGAGAAACTAAAAAAACTCAACGAAAAGAAAAAGCCAGCCCCGGCGGCGCGCATCCCGCACGCAGGAGACTGCGGCATCGTATTGCTCGCACCTTACATCCCGATGCTTCTTGACAAGGCCGGCTGCACGGCCAACAAGACATTCAAAGATGACTCCAGCAGGGTTCTCGCCATTTCGTTACTGAACTACACCGTTTACGGTTCCTACACGGTTCCCCCAACCGAGATATCGATTGTACAAATGCTCTGTGGACTCGATCCCGCCATCGGTCCCGTAGAAGAATGCGAACTTTCTGACGAGCAAAAAACACTGGCCAACAGCCTGCTGGCAGGCGTCATCGCAAATTGGAACGCTATAGGCCACTCGACTCCCGACGGACTACGCGCCTCGTTCCTCATCCGCCAAGGCGCCTTAAACAACAGCGAAGAAGGCCCCCTGCTTGCGGTAGAAAATTCGGCATACGATATTCTGCTTGACAAATTGCCATGGGGTTACTCCACCGTAAAGCTCCCCTGGATGAAATCACCGTTGCATGTAAAATGGCGCTAGAGGTAAACATGGAAGAAACTCTGAAAAACGAAATCGACTGGTGCCGTCAAATCATCGATTTGCGATTCGAACAGTATTTCTGCGCCGAAGACGACGAGCGTAAATTGCTGGACGTACACCTCTGCACACCGCCGGAACCCGACACAGAATCTCCCTACGGCGAAACCATTTTACGCCTGCAGCTCAGTTTTGACGAACGCCTAATTCTAACGCTTGCGCTACTACCCCACCTGTGTCCACAGGCACTCGACTCCTTTTTCTTGAACAACAAAGTACTTGGCAGGCCCTACACCGAATTTGGCGGTTGGCACGGCAAAAGCCACTCGGGATTCTTGCCCACCTGCGAAACAGCGCTATTCTTGCTCGCCGGAGACAATCTAACGTTAAGGCTCCAAATCATGAGGCTTTTCGAAAGCGACCAAAAACTTGTGTCAAGTCGACTTCTGCAATTGGAATACGGCGAACCCGGAGAACCCAAGAATTCAGCGGCATTGCGTCTATCTTCGGAATACCTGGAATACTTGACCACCGGCGTACAGAACAAGCCCGATTACAGCCTACATTTTCCGGCAAAGCGCATTACATCGCGCCTAGAATGGGAAGACCTCGTTCTCGCCGATACAACTAGGCGCGAAATAAACCAGCTAATCACCTGGATAAACCACTCCGAAGAAATTTTAGACGGTTTTGGGCTCCGCAAGAACCTCAAAAACGGCTACCGTGTACTCTTTTACGGACCGCCGGGTACAGGCAAGACGCTGACCGCAACACTTATCGGGAAAAAACTAGGCATGGATGTCTACCGGGTAGACCTGTCGCAGGTGGTGTCCAAATACATCGGCGAAACCGAAAAGAACCTCTCCAACATTTTCGACCAAGCCGAAAGCCGCAACTGGATTTTATTCTTTGACGAAGCCGATTCACTCTTTGGCGCAAGGACACAGACCAACAACTCCAACGATCGCGCTGCCAACCAAGAAATATCATACCTATTGCAACGAGTCGAAGATTTCCCCGGCATTGTCATATTGGCAAGCAACTTAAAATCTAACATCGACGAAGCCTTTTCTCGAAGGTTCCAGAGTTCGGTCTATTTCCCGATGCCCGAGGCAGAAGAGCGCTTGACATTATGGAAAAACATCTTCGAAAAGACTCCTGTCGAAAATCGCGAAGAAATTTTTGAGCACTTTGCCGAAAAATACGAATTGGCTGGGGGTGCTTTGACAAATGTAGCCCGATATGCAGCTATTTCAGCCATTATGGACAAACACGAAGTTATAAACAAATTAAATTTACAACAAGCTATTTCTAGAGAATTGCTTAAAGAAGGAAAAATTGTATGACAAACGTGTTTCGAAATATTACACGCATTTTAGCATTTTCGCTATTTACAACCTTGTATGCGCACACTTGCGAACTTTGCACCTACGAGGTTACTCCTGAAAACATCAAGAGCTATGAAACTGGTGGCAAACTCAAAGATACCACCGAAGCATTCAAAATTTTAGACAAGTACATCAACTGGTATTTCAATTCTCGCGATGACATGATTCTCCAACTGTCGCAAGAACTTAAAGATTACCCCCACTTTCTAAAAACCGTCAATAACTTCGTACTAGAAAGTTGGATGGTGCGCGAAAAGAAAATCAAAGAAGAAGTCTGGCTTGACTCCATTGTCGACAAGGTATGGCTCACCGCCGTCGGTATGGATTCTCTAAAGAAATACATGGTTTTGGGAATACGCGGCGACCAGTTCTCTACGACCATACTCAAGTTTCTAAACGAACTGCAAGGGGTCCGTTTTGCAGATTCATTGCTTGCTCGCCGATACGCCTTGAGCCTATTGGCAGCCTCCCTCGCCATTTGTTCCGACACATCCAAGGCTTTTGCCATTTTTGACACCGTTCATTGGAATGACGAAGAAATACAGAACCTCATGAAATTGGTAGACAATGTAAAACTACCACAATTATCTAAGCCACAGACAACCACCAAGAAAAAGAAATCGAACAAAAAAAATACCGAACAGAAGGAATCGCAATCTGAGCTTTTGACAAGATTTTTCAGTCGGTATCGCGGTCGGTCCTGTAGCGACGAACGCTGGAATCTTGTATTCACTAGGCTAGACTCTCTTTATTCGCACCTATTTGAAAACGTGGTCAGTATGGCCATGTACCAAGATGAAACATTCGACGATTCAAAGCCCATCGAATGGGGCGGTGCAGACTGTGGTTGTAGCCGAAAAGATCAGCTCAACGGAGATGTCATTGGCATATATCCCTACTGGTTTGCAGGCGATACCACAAAATGGGTCGACTTCAGCGCCATTACTCGCATATCGTTCTACGGAATATACGCCAACATAGACGGCGTTCTCCAAATGCCCTCTGGGATACCAACCCTGACATACCTAGGCAAAAAGGGCTTTTCGAAGTTTGTATCCGAAGCACACAGGCACTATGTCAAAATGGACTGGATTATTGAAAAATCCGATTGGCGAGGAATCAAGAACCACGAATCACTCGGGAAATTTTTCGCCAAACTCACAAAAGAAATCGATTCCCTTGTAAGTACGCCGAACAACACGCTATTCCAAAAGATGGTAAACAAGCTCAGTTTTTCGGGTGACGATTACGGCAACCGTGGTGACGGAGTTACACTCTATTTCAAGAACTACCCCACCGATTCCCTTTCTACTGCCATGTTCAATAGATTCTTCAAGGACTTGCACCAGTTACTGCTTTCGCGAAACCCAAACGCCTACCTGAATATGATGGTCAACCGCCTCGACCTCACCGAAGATATTTACGCACACCATATTGATTCCGACGCCGTCAAGGGCCCCGAAGGAATCTACAGCTATGCGAACTTCCGCAAAATCATTACGGAGCCAAAAACCGAAAAAGGCGTCAGTCCATCTTCGGACCAAATCGTCGACAAATTGAAAAACTTGTTGTTGGTCATCAACGAAGAACCCCTTTCGCGCAGCAACCGGCTTATCCACAGCGACTTGAGTCTACAGCTCAAGGGCGAAGACAGACACATTGTATTAAAGGCACTTGCACCCGTCATTTGGTTCGACAACCGCCAATGGGACCAACTGAGCGACGACGCCACTTACTACAACGATTCCTACTACAGCCTGGGCATTGCCCCCTACGCCACCGACATCGACGCAGCCGAAATCTGCGGTAACAAGGGCAATATCGGAGTATGCCTAAACGAATACTTTAAAAAGGACGACAAGGACATCACCTTCAGTTCCCAAATCCGTTCAGAATTTCCGTTTTTCTGCATGTACCGCTGGGCATTCCGCCTGCTGAACACCTTGGTATACATTTTCGCCTTGGCACTCCTGCTAGGCTACTTCGCTTCGTGCACCACCAGCGCCTTTTTTGACAAACATTTGGCCCTGCTCGTCGGCCTAGTCGTTATTCCGCCTGCATTCACCACGACCATACTCGTTCTATTCGACCCCGTGGCCACCTCGCTCGCCGGAGCATTCCGATTCTTGCCCATCATCGTGCTAGTCCTTTCCGTAATCACCGCATCGCTTATAAAAGTGTACCGCAACGCCGACTTTCCTAAAAGGAAAATCAAATAGTCCCTTGTCATCCCCGCGAAGGCGGGGATCTCCCAACGAAAAAATTAACAGGAGAAAAAAAATGAACACCTACGCACAAAAATCTGAAACCGCACAGCGCGTCGCCAACAACAACGCTGCCAACCTCATGGACACCTCGTTGCAAAATGCAAGCCTGCAACGCAAAGCCGACCTCATGGGAAATGCAATCCAGCGCGCCTCCCTCGAAGAAGAGGAAGAACCCGTCCAGGGCAAGTCAATCCAACGAGAAGCCATTCCCGAAGAAGAAGAACTCGCTTAAAAGGAGAAAACCATGTCCACAACCTACGCTCAAAAACAAGCCCCCGCCCAAAAGAAGGAGACAACCACCGCCTCTTCCGTTCTCGACAATTCCCCGCAAAATGAGGGCTTACAAAGAAAAGCTGATTTGACATCCCAGAAAACACTTCAATGTTATAACGCCGAACCCTGGTTTATAAACAATCACACCTGCTTTCCACATCCTACAACTAGACTAAGAGCATGGCAAAAATCCAAACTTAGACGCGTCCCATTTAATTCCGTTTTGACAGATATTTCTTTCAACAGAATACTGAATTGTTGGAATAGGGTAAATAGAAAATTTCTCAAGATTCATCACGTTCCCAGTTGGAACGCCAATTTAAACCGTAAAATGATACGAAAAGGTTTTTGCACCGTTTGGTGCGTAAAATACAACCGATTACATCATCCTTGGATGTATCATATAGGCAATCATTTTGATGGAGCAGACGCTAATAATACAAGGGTAAAAAATTACCATTATTTGTAGTAAAAAGACGAATAAATGTTATTTACAAAACTTCATTCCTCCCAGATAATATCATTCCATGCCCACCATCTATACACACAAAAAAAACACTGTTCATCAAGAAACAACTGCCTCAAGTGCAATGTCTATTCTTAACCACTCTTCACAAAGCGAAGGGTTACAAAGAAAGGCGGACATGGCAAATAATGCCGCCCAGCGAGCAGAAGCTCCGCGCCCGAATAACACGGGAATGCCGGACAATTTGAAAGCTGGTATCGAAAGCCTTTCCGGTTTTTCGATGGATGATGTACGTGTACATTACAACAGTTCTAAACCCGCTACCGTGCAGGCACTCGCCTATACTCAAGGCACAGACATTCACGTTGCCCCCGGCCAAGAAAAGCATCTTCCACACGAAGCATGGCATGTTGCGCAGCAAATGGCCGGCCGCGTATCCCCCACCACAAATATCAACGGCATGCCTGTGAATGATAATGCAGCATTGGAACATGAAGCTGATGTGATGGGGGAAAAGGCTGTACAATGCAAAATGGATATTGGGAAATTAACGAAACAATGTAACGCTTTTCAAAACACAATTCTTCAACGAAAGACGGACCACTTATTTAACGATATACCCAAAACCATATCAAGTTTAACGATAAACCAAAATGGTGAAGATTTAGATTTAATAAAATCAGTACGTCAAGAAGATGGCCCAAACATATACCAAACACTTAATGATGACATTTACAAACATTACAAAGAACTAAATGAATTACGAAATGCTTTTACAAAAGAAGATGTTCATGCTCCAGGTGTCACTGATAAAAACAACGATGCGTTTTCTAATGCAAGCAACTCTCTTAAAGAAAATTTTAAAAAACGGCGTACTGACTTAATAAAAAAATCCGCAGACGATTTATGGAAATCTTCCATTGATCCTGATGTAGAAAGAAAATTCAAAGAAGAAGAAGAAAAAAAGGAAAAAGAAAAAGGAAAAGGAAGGGGGAAGGGGAAGGGAAAAGAATCTATTGACGGTAAAATAACCGATTGGAAAAATCATTCCGACCCCGTTGCAAAAGCACTATGCAGAATAGCAGCCGGATTGAAACAGAATTCAAAACTAGAATACATTAACAAAGGTACGATTTAATCATTTTAACGAGGCCATAAGCCAAACTGAATCACACTGCTAATAGTACAAAACAACACTACAATGTCGGGAAGGGACTGTAACAATAACAAACAAAGAATCAGGCTCCGTAAAAATAAACACCAATAAATTTTCAACGAGAATTTAATTTATGAATATCTCCTACGCACAAAAACAAACCTCCACACAGCAAAAGACTTCTCTTAGCACAGCATCTATTCTCGACAATTCCTCGCAAAACGAAGGGTTACAAAGAATGGCGGACATGGCGAACAACGCAGCCCAACGTGCTGAGGCTCCTCGACCGAACAACACGGGTATGCCGGACAATTTGAAAGCTGGTATCGAAAGTCTCTCCGGTTTTTCAATGGATGACGTACGTGTGCATTACAACAGTTCTAAGCCTGCCACCGTGCAGGCTCTTGCCTACACCCAAGGCACCGACATTCACGTCGCCCCGGGCCAAGAAAAATGCCTCCCGCACGAGGCGTGGCACGTCGCCCAGCAAATGGCTGGCCGGGTATCCCCCACCACAAACATCAACGGCATGCCCGTAAATGACAATGCTGGGCTTGAACATGAAGCCGACGTGATGGGAGAGAAGGCAGAAGAACAAAGAAAACCTAAAGGATATTCTTTTCAACAATCAAATCAGCTTTCTAATATAGCACAGTGTTTTACTTTAACAGAGGATGGAAGAATATTGGGTGATGATATACGCGATGTAGAACAATTTTGTCGTGAATTTGATTCTAGTTCAATTACAGACCCCTATTTTAGAAAAAAAACAGGAAAAATAAAAGATATATTACAAGAAATGCTGGAAAAAGGTCATCAAGTAGTAAATTTTGAAGGAATTAATAATCCATGTTCAATTCATGAATTTATAATAAAAATTGAGAAACAAATGTCAAATGCAGAATCACAACTGAAAGCGTCCCTTGTTAATACTAAAGATTATCAAACGGTTGAAGGTGAAGACCTTTATTTGAGAAAACCCAAAAATGGAAAATCCATTTATTGCAAAACGGAAGATGAAGCACGTAATAATGCTTACACATTTGCAAAGAATAATTTTAAAGCTAATCTTCCCCACTTTGGAAAGTGGAAAAGTTGGGATGAATGTGAAGATCGAGAAATCGTAACACATGGAGCGCGCACAAAGATAAGGGTCGCCAATAATGGCCATAAGGGAAAAGCCTCCTGTCCAGTAGAGCACACAATACATGATCAAAAAGGGAATCCAACGACTCATACTGGGTTTCCTGCTTGTGGATATGAACTTCATGGTCCTGAATATATTGATGTTGTTAAAAAAATAAATGGAAAATATTATAGCAGAAAAGCCAGACATTTTCACGCTGTAAAATATAATGCAAATTCTGATGCAACAACAGGTAATTTGAAACTCGATCCAGATGACATATATGAAAATATCAATAATGAGGATAATCATTTTTTGATAGATCCATTTACGGATACATAATTTTGCTTTTATCATTAATAGAACTTTATTTCTTCACAAATACCCTTTGCAAGCAGCTTTTTATATACAGATTTTGGGGTGAAATATGAGTAATGCATATGCTCATAAAAATGCAACCGTAGTACAGACTAGACATAAAAGTACTGTTTCAATCATTGATTTCTCTTCGCAGAGCAAAGAGTTACAAAGAAAGGCGGACATAGCAAATAATGCAGCCCAGCGTGAAGAAGCTCCGCATCCAAACAACACTGGAACGCCAGACAACTTGAAAGCTGGTATCGAAAGCCTCTCCGTTTTTTCAACGGATGATGTGCGCATGCATTACAACAGTTCTAACACCGCCACAGTGCAGGCTATAGTACATCTAAGGCACAGACATCCATGTAGTCCCCAGGCGAGGAAAATATTTCCCACGCAAAGCATAAAGAGCTAATATAGATATTTATATTTTTCCAAGCATCTTATTTAGAGCCCATCAATCGTCGTATTCTCTTTTTTTTACTAATTTATCCTTATCCCACACAAAATAAACTATAAGGAGAAAACATGACCGAAAACAACAACTGCCAAGATAAAAAGAAGTGGCTTGACACCTGCGGGCGCTTGATAAGCCTGTTGCTCGCCATTTGCGGTACGGCTACAGCCATATTCTCCTACCACG
>JAEEGK010013977.1_pt1 | contig 18003 bp, 18 predicted proteins | sample 8958771 | NCBI WGS metagenome assembly JAEEGK01 (sample SAMN16246547, study PRJNA631951) | gut metagenome | biome: gut microbiome; feature: rumen; material: SC-attached | host: Bos | place: Iran: Karaj | collected 2018-10
GACAGGGTTATGCCCAGATGCTCGATTCTTTTGTAAGCAAGAGCGAGCGTGGAGAAGCAGATCCTGTTGTTCCTGCAAACCTTGAACGCCTTGAATCTTTCTTTGAATATAATTCTTTAATGATGAGACATTTTGTATTTCCTTCTGTGGTAAGTGAACGTTTACGCGAAAAAGCTGCAAAGGAGCTGTTTATGAAATACGGAATTTTTGCAGATCCTGGAACAGCAAGTGCTTATGCTGCCATAAAGGGAGACGGGCTTGCAGAACGCTCTGATAATGCAGATGGAACCTTTGTTCTTGTTTCACAAAATCATCCGTCTTTGAGCAGTGACTATTGCCGTCATGTAATAGGAGAGGTTCCTCAGATGCCGGACAATATTGCAAAGAGCTTAAAACCTGTAAAACTTGACAGACCTGTGCTTTCTGATGCTGCTGCCCTTAAAAAGACCATACAAGAATTTTTAAAATAAATTCGGGGTTTTTTGTTGATAAAACTGTAAAAATGGGTTTATAATAGAAATAGTTATGAAAGTAGAGAGCGAATCACTGAGTAAAGAGGAAATTTCAAAAATCCGCGACGCAGTCAAAAACAGACAGCCTGTTGATTTTTATTGTTATACTCTTTCTCTTGAACAAAAACAAAGATTCCAGGAAATTCTCAATGTCTTTTTAGATGCTTGCAATGAGGCAGATTTATTTAACTGTCTTTCATATTGTCTGTTTGAGCTTCTTGATAACGCAAGTAAAGCTAATGCAAAACGTATCTTCTTCCAGGAGCAGCATCTGAATATTAATGATTCAAAGGATTATTCTAACGGAATGAAAAATTTCCGCGATAATCTTTCGGATAATACAGAGCATTATAAAAATGAACTTGCATCCGGAAAGCTTCAGGTTCATTTACAGCTTTCTGCAGATGATGTTATCTGCGTTTCTGTAAGTAACAATACAAAAATTACTACCGAAGAATATAACCGTATTCAGACTAAGATACAAAAAACAAGAGCCTATAAAGATGTTTCCGACGCATTTACAGATATTGATCAGACAGAAGGCTCAGGTCTTGGTCTTATTACAATTGTAATTATGCTCAAAAAACTTGGTCTTGATACAAATTGTCTTAACTTTAGCACTTCAGACGATGAAACAATCGCTTCTATCATCATTCCAAAAGAGAATCTTGTTGATCTTTCTGAGGTTGATGATCTTGATGAACTTTAATCTTTAATCTTAATTAAACATTCATTAAATCTTTAATTGTTACGCTGTCCAGGTAGGTTTCTACCAGACTATCCAGTTTTGTCCACATTTTTATTGTACGGCATTGTTTTTCGCGCGGACAGGCTTGGGCATTTTTTTCAAGACAGGCTACAGGGGCAAGAGTTCCTTCTGTAATTCTAAGGATATCTCCAACCTTGTATTGATCAGGGGTTCGGTTTAATTTGTAGCCGCCGCCTTTTCCATGGACAGCGTCTACAAATCCGTTTTTAGAAAGCAGTGTCATGATGGCTTCTATGTATTTTTGCGATATGTTCTGACGTTCAGCAATTTCTTTAAGCGGGATTCTTTGTGTGTCTCCAGTTTTTGCTTCCTGTTCTGCAAGGTCTGTAAGAACTCGCAGCGCATATCTACCTTTTGTCGAAACTATCATGTATCTACCTTCCTTCCTTGTATGTATATAGATAATTATAGTAGTAGATGATTTTAATTGCAACTGTGAAATGTGCTGCGACAGATTTCTTCATCTGGCGCAGTACATTTCCCACGGGAGGGCATAGGCTTTTTCTATTTAGATTGCATTAAAAGCATTTTCCAGATCTGCGATGATATCATCTACATGCTCTGTTCCAATGCTCAAACGGATGGTGCTCTGTGTAATGCCCTGATCTGCAAGCTCTGCATCGCTCAACTGGCTGTGAGTTGTTGTAGCAGGATGGATTACAAGAGACTTAACATCTGCAACGTTTGCAAGAAGACTGAAAATCTTGAGGTTGTCAATGAACTTCCAGGCTGCTTCTTTTCCGCCCTTGATTTCGAAAGTAAAGATTGAACCGGCTCCAAGTGGGAAGTACTTATTGTAAAGTGCATGTGCCGGATGATCAGGAAGAACAGGGTGATTTACCTTTGCAACCTTTGGATGATTCTTAAGATATTCAACTACCTTGAGTGCATTTGAAACATGGCGTTCAAGACGGAGGCTCAAAGTTTCGAGTCCCTGAAGAAGGATGAATGCGTTGAATGGGCTCAATGTAGCACCTGTATCACGCAGGAGTACGGCGCGGATTCTTGTTACATAAGCTGCTTTTCCTACTGCTTCTGTAAATTTAACTCCGTGATAGCTTGGGTCACCATCTGTAAGAAGAGGGAATTTTCCGCTTGCCTTCCAGTCAAAGTTTCCGCTGTCTACGATTACACCACCAAGAGAAGTTCCATGTCCGCCAATGAATTTTGTTGCAGAGTGAACTACTACGTCTGCTCCATGTTCGATAGGGCGGAAGAGGTATGGTGTACCAAAGGTGTTGTCTACAATAAGAGGAATTTTGTGTGCATGTGCAATCTTTGCAATTTCTTCTACATCTACAATGTCGGAATTAGGGTTACCAAGAGTTTCGATAAAAACTGCTTTTGTGTTTGGTTTGATTGCCTTTTCTACATTGCTTACGTCGCTTGCGTCTACGAATGTTGTTTCAATTCCCTGACCTGCAAGAGTGTGTGCAAGAAGGTTGTAGGTTCCACCGTAGATTGTCTTTGAGCTTACGATGTGGTCTCCGTTGAATGCAATGTTCTGGAATGCATAAGTAATTGCTGCTGCACCACTGGCAACTGCAAGACCTGCAACTCCGCCTTCAAGGGCTGCAACACGTTCTTCAAAAACGCCCTGAGTTGTGTTTGTAAGACGTCCATAAATGTTTCCTGCATCTGCAAGGCCAAAGCGTGCGGCTGCATGTGCTGCATTGTGGAAAACATAAGCTGCAGTCTGATAAATTGGTACTGCGCGTGAATCTGTTGTTGGATCAGCGGTTTCCTGACCTACGTGTAACTGTAAAGTTTCGAAATGATATTTAGACATAATAATACTCCTGAATAAGCCCGCTGGCGGGCGGTAAAAAAAAATTGATTAAACGCAACGCGTTATAAAAATGTAAATGATTAAAGAATTTAGCGGCGGGCGCCACAACAGAGGCACATGCGTCCAAAACGGAAATTTGCTCTGACAAGCTTTTCAAAAAATTCTATCATACCGGCCTCCTGTGTGTGTGTGTGTTGTTATTACCTATCAAAACAGTGGGTAATAACTATATTAGTTATATCGGACAAAACCTATTATGTCAATAGGTTATTTGAAAAAAAAATTAAATTTTTTTTGGAACATTGTAGATTGCTTCGTCGCCTCCGGCTCCTCGCAATTTACAACTTTTTCTTAGATGTCGTCTTCTTTTTAGAAGATGTCATTTTCTTTTTAGAGTCTGCCTTTTTTGTCGTAGACGCTTTCTTTGTCGCCGCTTTCTTCTTCGCAGCAGTGCTTTTCTTAGTTGTCTCAGCCTTCTTCTTTGCGCTGTCTGCCTTCTTCTTCGCAGCCGGTTCAAATGCCTTGGCAAAAAGCTCGCACTTGTAGGCGGCTTTGAGCTTGCTTGCGCGAAGATTCTTGAACAGCTTAAGGACGTTTGGAACGTCTGCGGCTTTTGCGTTTATTAACATAAGAAGTTCAACTAAGTTTAGACTGTCATCGGTAATTTCTTTGTTGAACCACCAGATATTATCAAACAGGTTGGCACCGCTCAAAATCCTTCTGTATTTGCTGATTACGAGCAGCTCTGTAATGCGTGCGGCACTGGCTTTGGCACCGGCCGGAGTTGCAAGTTTAGAAATATCACTTACGCGGGAAAGCAGGAGCACCTTGGCCAGTTCCGGTCTGAGTCCTGTATCAGTCTTTGTTTCTTCAATAATAAACTGGTTAAATTTTCTTGCAAAATTCAAAAAGTCAGCCAGACCCGAAACAGCATACTTTCCGCACAATGCACGGCAAATTAAGGCAGTTTCGAGCTTGTAATCATTAAGCTCCATGAGCTTTATAAACAAAGGAATTTCTTTTGCATTTATAATTGCCTTCTGCATATCAGCAGGTTTTTTTGGAGCTTTGGCATTGTGAACCTGAACAAGCAGCTTGAGTAACTGTGTTGCATCCTTTGTAAGAGTACAGGCTTTTGCGGCCTTCGCAGGTTTTTTCTCTTTAAATGTTCCTTCCGAAGCCTTTTCAATTTTTTCACATTCGGCTTCAAAGGCAAGAGCCTGTTTTTCGGCTGCTTTAAGAATTGCAGAAATTTCTGCAGCGCCTGGCTTATCATTAAACTGCTCCATAATTGGAGGAAGCACAGCCTTTACATAAGATTCCATTGCGGCATAAAGATCTTTGTAGATGATTTCCTGCCAGGCAGATTCTATATCTTCGCAGCCGGCACCGTTTAAGTGTTCGCAAAGAATTCTGTAGCGGCCGTCGGCTTCGTCAGTTACCTGATGAATATCCATATAAACCTGGTATTCAAAGCCGTTGAGCATTACAAAAAGACCTTTTTCGCAGATTTCACGGCTCTTACGGATAAACCAGAGGCCTGAGCGGTGTTCGCGGAAGATACAGTATTTGTCGTCTTCGCCATTGAGGTTGAGTCCTTCCGAAATTGAGCGGGAGGTGAGCTGTGTTTCTTCACCATTTCCTGTTTTTACTGCGTATGGGTCTGACTGTTTGATCCAGCCGTAAGCGCGGTCGTACTTATTGTTGTAAACTACAAAGGTCCGCTCCTGGCCGGCTCCGTTTGAATAGGCAAATACGTTTTCGTTTACAACACCGTCCTGCCAGAGGTCGTAGAAGAGGAAGTTATCTACACCGCTAAAGAGGTAGCGCTTTTTCATCAACGGGAATATCTCGCGCCAGTGACGGTCTACAAGATACTGACTTGGTTTTTCGTCCTTGTAGGCTTTGGTGTATTCCATGCCATATTTTTCGGTAAAGCCTTCTATCTGACCGTGACCAAACATAGGCAGGCCCGGCATTGTAATCATGAGGGTGCAGACACCAAAATATTTGTCTCCGTCACCAAACTGGGCAATTGCAGTTTCTTCATCCGGGTTGTTCATAAAGTTGACGTAGCGCTTAAGAACCTGCGGGTCAAAGGTGATGGTATTTTTTACAGTTTCCCTGTATTTCTGGTTTTCTTCTTTTTTGAGCATGTTCATAAAGGCAGAGTTGTAAACACGGTGCATGCCAAGAGTACGGACAAAGTAGCCCTCCATCATCCAGAAGGCTTCGGCTAAAAGAAGGGTGTCCGGGCATTCTCGGGCAACACGGTCTACAACTTCGCGCCAGAATTCATTTGGAATTGCATCGTTGAACTGCTGGGTGCTGAGTCCTGTTTCGCTGCGGGTAGCAATGTCTCCTCCGTGTCCAGGCTCCGGATACCACAAGCGGCGGATAGATTTTTTTGCAAGAACCATTGCCGCATCAAATCGGATAATAGGGAAGTTTTGTGCAACGTGTAAAATTTCCTGCATAACTGCTTCGCGTGCAGCAGGGTTCAAAAAGTCTATCTGTGCGGTGTCGTTCCATGGCAGGCCTGTTCCGTCGTTTCCGTGGTAGATGTAGCGGGTGTCGCCTGTCTGATTGTCTACGCGTTTAAATACTACGGCACAGTCGTTTTTGCTGTAGTAGTGGTCTTCAAGGTAAAGGGAAACTCGTCCGTCTTGAGAAAGGTTTTCTCCATTAAAAGTATAGTGTGGGAAAGGGCAGTCGCGGCGCTGAATAAATAAATCAGGCCTGTTGATTACCCAGTCTCCGTCCATACCTGTGTGGTTTGGAACCATGTCCGAAGCAAGACGGATTCCACGCTGCCACAGGCGCTGGCGTAAGTTTGCCAATGCGTCCCAGCCACCAATATTTTGTGCAATGTTATAGTCGTAAAGAGAGTAGGCGCTGGCTGCTGCTTCGGGGTTACCGCAAATCTGCTTGATGCGGCGGCTTGCCTTGGAGCGTTCCCAAAGTCCTATGAGCCAGAGTCCTGTAAAACCTTCGTCCCGCAGTTTATCAAGTTCCGGGTCCGGAATCTGGTCCAGGCGGGTGATAGGGTAGCCGTACTGTTTTGTAAGCTGGTCCAGCCATACAAGGACAGTTTTTGCAATAAGGATTACCTTTGGCATCCAGTCGCTGTCCGGGCTGTAGCGCTCGTATTCGTTCATAAGGTTTTCAAAAGAGTAAGCAGACATATCCGGAAGGTCGCCGCCACCAAAGCCATGCCATGCAGCTTTTTCTTCTTCTGAAATTGTGTCCATGCCGGCAAGGATTCGCTTGAGCCATTCGCCAAGGAATTCTCCCCAGTATTTCTGAATATATTCAAGCTGGCCCTTAAGACTGTCTGGAGCAAATGCCTGTGGTTCTTTAAGGAGATTTATAAGGTCGTGGTCAAACGGCCCGAATGTCGGCTGAGCCTTTGCATATTTTTTTATAGCAGTCCAGGTTTTACCGTAAAGCTTGTTTTTGGCAAGAGCGGTATCTTCAAAAAGCAAAAGGAAAGGTTTGAAGGCTGCGTTTTCGTTTGCAAGATGAAGAAGTACGAGCTCTTCAAGTGTCTGTTCGCGGTTTGTTCGAGGCTTGTTTGTTGCCGGGTCAAGAGCTGTGCGTGCAAGATAATCTGCAGGAGTGCATTTTTCTTTGTAAACTTCAACCGGCGGGAACTCTTTTATAAAATCCAGGAGCAGGGTATCAATTTCTTTTTTTGTAAACTGTTTGTCCAGGTCTGCAAGAAGGTCTGTCATAAAAGTAGGTACCTTGTTGCGGCGGTAGAGCATGCAGACATAATGCAGGATTTCATCTATGAGTCCCATTGCGTTGAGCTGGCCTGCGCTTACTTTTTTATTGTCGTCTCCAGTTACGTTTTCTATGTAATTGTTATAGAGCACTTGGAAATTGCGTACGTTCCTCATATTTGCAAACACAACGTTTCCGCTGGATGCAAAGAGACCTTCTTCGAATGAGCAAAGGTCACGGACTTTTTTAGAGATATGGAATTCGTTATAGGAATATTTCATTTTATCTCCTGCTGATTGTCTTTATTTTTTCGATTAAATCTTTGTTAGCTGTCAAATCTTCTACGGCGCACGGAATTCTCCAGGTCCAGTTAAAGGCTGTGACTGTGCCCGGAATGTTTATGCGTTCGTCGGAAGCGTTCGGGAGCCAGAGGGATTTATCCATGTAAAGCAAGTCTTCCAGCGGCGGAATGAACCACTGGCTTGCAGATGTAGCGGCTGCCTGTAAAATGTTCTGGGCAAGTTCCGGAGTAAAGGTGGTCTTTGCAAGCTCGGTGGCCTTTGCGTCCAGCTCAGATTTTTTTGGGGCAAATAGCGGGCCTGCTTTTGCTTCGTCGCCTACAAGACCAAATCCTTGAGCGTTTGCAAGAATGAATGCTTTTACGCTTTCTTTTTCATCTTCCCACCACTGGCGGAGTGTGCTTGAGTCGTGAACAGAAGTTGTTGCAACAGAAAGAGGAGTGTAGTCTTCAAACGGGACAAACGGCTGGTCGGGTTTGCTCCACTCCCGGCACCAGCGGATTACGCGCAGACCAAGGATGGAGTGTTTTTCCATTGTGGCAGGCACGCATTTTATACCCACGCCTAAGTCTTCGCCGCACGGAATCATCTTTACGCTTTTTGTAATTGCGGTAAATATTTCGTCAGCCTGTTTTTCCCAGAGCTTGAGGTTCTTTTTGTCCAAAGATTCAAAGAGTTCAGTGAGAGCTTCTTTTTCTGCTTCGTTGAGTGTGCCCCAGGAAGTTGACTGCCCGTAGGTCCAGAGCGGGATAAACTTATTTTTGGCAACTTCCAGAAGTGTTCGGTCGGACCAGTATTTTACAAGTGCTTCACGAACACGGTCGGCGGCCTGCTTGTCCAGAAGCTCGCCAAAGTCTGTGTTTAAGATATCGCAGCTGCCTTTTATTTCATCTTTGAAAAGCCAGAGCTCTTCTTCGTTTATGCGGTTGCAAAGGACTTTTAAAACATTGTGGGCAACCTCGCGGTTCCAGGTTATGTCTTCTACAACTCGTGTTGGAATGTGCGGTCGGCTCAACCAGCGGATACGGTCATCGTCAAAGCCAAGCTCGTAAAGGTCATCAATTTTAAAGGAAGCGTAAGGCTCTGTGTGCCCTGTGAGTGCGTTGCAATCTACCTGTGGAATTGCCCAGATGCGGAAGAATCCAAGAATGTGGTCAAGTCGGTAGGCATCGTAGTAGTTAGCTGCAGTCTTGAGACGGTTTTTCCACCAGGAGTAATTATCTTCTTTGAGCTTTTTCCAGTTGTAGGTTGGGAAACCCCAGTTCTGGCCTGTAGGATTATCACCGTCTGCAGGAGCACCGGCGCGCAGGTTCTGATTAAATACATCGGGGTAGGCCCAGGCGTCACAGGAATCTTCGTTCATGAGGATAGGCATGTCGCCCTTGAGCAAAAGTCCCATTTCGTGAACAGCCTTAACTGCTGTGCTAAACTGTTCGTCTGCAATCATCTGGCACCAGGCGTAGAAAAGGTGTTCTTTTTTGAAAGCCTTTTTGTTCCAGAGCTTTGTGATTTCTTCCGGAGTTTTGAGCTTGTCGTCATCGTGCCAGCTTTTCCAGCTTGCCTGCATGTAGTTCCATTTGAGGTTTTTGTAAACGGCGTAGTCTTTAATCCACGGGTTGGATTTAATCCATTTGGTGAGGGAGTCGCCTGCTTCGCCAGTTTTACCTTCCGGAGTTGTGTCGTAAATCATTTTGAGCAGTGTGTTTTTTGTGTTCAAAATGCAGTCGTAATCGTAGCGGCCTGTGTATTTGTTGGCTGCTGTAAAGTCGTCGTATGTTTTTTTGAATTTTGCGTCTGATTTATAGAGGACATCGAACCCTGGCACTGCATTTATGCGTATATAAATAGGATGAAGCGCAAAAGCAGAGAGGCCTGAGTATGGGGAGCTTTGTGTTCCTGTGTCGTTTACAGGGAGGAGTTGTATGAGCCCGAGCCCCGCCTCCTTACAAAACGAAGCAAACGGTACGAGATCCGGAAACTCCCCGATAACCTGATTTTCCTTAGTATATAAAGCGCCCAACGGCACTGCAACGCCAGTCAATTTCTTTTTCTGCATAGTTTCTACATTATATCACGGATTTTGCAAAAAAAATGAAGAATTTTTAAGTTTTTTGCGGAAATTTTGATATATTTAAAAATTCTTTATAAACCTCAGCTGCGTCTTTTCGTCGGTGTAACCTTGTGCGCGGTAAAAGTCGTGGGCTTGTGTGCGGGTGCAGCCGGAGTTGAGGCGCATGCAGGTGATGCCGTTCTGGCGGGCCCAGGCTTCTGCTTGTTTCAAAAGGGTCGTGCCTATTCCCTGGCGGCGGAAGTCTGATGCAACTGCAATGCCCAAAATATTTGCCATTGGCGGGAAGTATAGGACGTTGTATTTTTCTACGTGGATTACGCCTGCTATGCGGCCGTCACACTCTGCAACAAAAACGGCTTCGCGGGTGAGGTCCAGGCCTGCAAACTGATTTTTGACAATTTCCAGAGTGCATTCTGCGTAGCCAAGGTCGTTGCGGAAAAGTTCGTTCATTTGAGGAATATCAGAGGCGGTAGCCTGTCGGATTATAACTTTTTGCATTGTGGCTTCCTTCTATATTTTATGCTGGCAGTGCCAGACTGGAGTTGCCAGTTTATTGCTGAAGGGCTGCAGTCGTCTGAAGTCCGGGAGCCAGCTGGTGTCGTCGGTGAGTTGTTGATAAAACAAGTATTCAAAATCGTAGGCTTCAATCAAGTCCTGAATGTCGGAGTCTTCCTCTGGTGTGACGAGGCGGTTTTCCAAAGTTGAAAGCGCTTTGCGGCGGGCGGCGAGTTGCGGGGCTTCTTCTTCAAACGGCACCGGCGTGTATTGATTCATAAGCGAAATGATTGCGCGCCCGTCTGCATTTTTCTTGAGCCATCCTAAAACATCTGCCGTCTGTTCAAACTTGCCGGGCATAAATAAATGGCGCACAATAACACCGGACATCATTTTGTCGCGTGGCTCGCCAGGTTGGGCCCATTCAGCAGGTTTTGCGTCTGGTGGTTCCGGAAGGCTTACAATTTCAAGCGGATTATTTTCTATCATCCAGCGGATTGCGGCGGTGGCAGCATTAGGGTAGTCTGGGGCGGCAAAGAGTGAGCGTGACAAATCACTATCAAGAGTTTTCAAATCAGGCAGCCAGATTGTAACCAGCCCCTTCAAAAGCTCCAGCATTTCCACCGACTCGTAAGCAGAACTGTTCCAGCAGAAAGGCACTGTAACTCCGCCGTCGCGCGCGGCCCTCAAAAACTCTGCAATTTTTGGAATGTGGTGGCTTCCTGTTACAAGGTTTATATTTTCTGCACCGGCGGCCTGGAGCTTAAGACAGATGTCTGTAAACTCTGCGGAATCAACTGCTCGTCCTAAACCGTCCTGGCTTATCTGATAATTCTGACAAAATGCACAGTGCAGCGTACAGCCTGTAAAAAAGATTGTTCCGCTGCCGCCAAAAACTGTTACGAGAGGTTCTTCGCCAAAATGAAGGCCCGCAAAGGCAATGCGAAGGTCGGAGGACTCGCGGCAAAAGCCTGTTTGAGTGCGCCCTTCGACAGGCTCAGGGACCTCTCGATTCACACTACATTTTCTTGGGCACTGGCGGCATTCACGGTAAAAAGCCTCGTAAGACAAAATCAGTATGCTCCTTTGGAAACAAGAACGGCCATGAGCTGCTGTAGGATTTCAACCGGCAAGTCTTCGGCTTCAAAATTAACTAGGCGGCCAATTTCCTGCCAGTCTTCATTCGTTAATGTGTCAAAATATTCATCGCTGTCTTCAAGCAGGGCAAGCATTGCGGCAAGCTTTTCGGCATTTTTCTGCTCGGGCTCCCAGGTTAAATCGGCAGCTGTAAAAATATATGTGTTTTCCCAATATTCAAAAAGTGAATGAGGCAGATCGGTCGGGCAGGTGGTTGCATTTTCAAAAAGCCTCGCAAGATCCTGGCGAATGCTGTTGTAGCCACCCAGGGCTCCCTTTTGTCTGGACACTTTTTTTATTCTTTCTACATCACTTAAAAATTTCTGAATGACTGTCATATTTTTTGAGTATATCAGTTTTGCAGGGACGAGGAAAGATATAAGTGTTGGCAGATTTTCATGCTACTTGCTGTTGCCCGGGTTTCGCACAATTCCTGTAAACAGATTTATGCCCTGCTGTTTGTCGCAGATAACATAACAGAATGGGTGATCTGCTTTAAAGATTACAGGTGTTTCCGGCATGGCAGAAGTTGCTTTGAGCCCAAACATTGTTACTGCGGCGGCTTTTGTTTCTTTTTCGTTTACGGTGATTCTAACCTCATGAATTGCGCTGTCTACAAAAATGTCAGTGCTGTCTGTAAAGATTTTTGAAAGGTCTGCAGAAGCGGGATTAAATGCGTCTGTCATACCAAGGGCCTGCAAAACTGGCACAAGGTCATAGCGGCTGGACAGATCAAATTTTGGGAAGGTGAGACGTACGTTTCTGCTTCGTTTGCCGTCTTCGAATTTATGTGTGAGCGCATTTGGATTTGTTTTTGAAAAATCGTATGCTATGTCTTTTGGAAGATAAATAATCATTGAGTAGCGAGAGTCTTCGTAAGCAAGTTCAATCATCTGAAAGTCTTTGTCTTCAAAATAATTGTAGTGCGCAGTTTTGTGCATCATCTGTGTACTCACTGTTGTGTCTTCAGTTTTGAAAAATTTTTCTTCGTAGGTGTTTTCTTCATCAAACTGGTTTTTCCATTTCTGATTAAAATACAGAGTGTTGAGGAGTACGAGTCTTGTGCTGGCAGGCAGATCCTCGGAAAGAAAATTTTCTATAAGCTTTTCTGTCTTTTTAGAAATAAAATCATTTATTTCTTTTCGGACTGCGGGACCTTTGTAAAAATCGGTTGGCTTTGTAATAAAATCAAAGTCGTTCATAAAATGTTTGTAGTCTTTGTTAAAGGCGAGCGATTTTTTATACCAGACAGAGTTTGACATATTTTCTGTTCCGGTGATAAGGTCTTCCATCTGCTCGTTGAGTGAGTCAGAAGGTGTGTAGGAAATTACATCCCTGATTTGTTCATAAGTCTGTCCGTCGGAACCCTGGAGCAGGGCATAAAGCAGGCTGTAAATTGAAAGTGCCGAATAGTTTACGTTTCCTTCTGTATTGCAAAGGCTTTCAAAAAGTTTGTCGTCAAATGAATTAACTGAATCGCTTGCCTCATTTGAAAATGCGTTTATTGCTGTAAACAAAATCAGCATGAATGATAAAAATGCTTTTCTTTTCAAAATGAACTCCTTGGTTGTAAAAGTGTTTCTGTATAAAAAACAACTCTTACAACACAAAGGTTTCATTTATCTTTTTTGTTCAAACAGACCGTCCTTGTTGCAATAGGCAAGGAGCTTTTTCACACGGCTGATTTTGAATCTTGCCTGAGCGGGGCCTTCGGGGTAAAGCTTTTCAAACTGTATCCCGTTGTCGGCAACGGCTGCAATAAACGAAATATGATGTTCCTTTGTCATTGGGTGATTGAGCGAAACAAAGAATTCATCTTCGCATATTTCAACATTGATTTTGTGTTCGTCGTCGGGCTGTTCGGGTACTTGAGGTGGAAGCGTAATTCCACAGCAGCTGATTACCGCTTCACCTGTTGATGTAATCACATTACCGCAGACAGGGCAAACGTAAAACTTGCTTTTTGCAATATTTGCGTTTTTATTCTGATTACGGATGCAGCTTCCCGAAAGCAGTTCGATTACAGAAATACCGAGAGCTGCGGCAAGCGGTTCCAGCAGGCTTATGTCTGGGAAGCCATTCCCTGTTTCCCACTTGCTAACAGCTTTTGCCGTCACGTTTATTTTTTGAGCAAGCTCTTCCTGAGTCATCTTTTTATTTTCACGCAGCATTTTTATCTGCGTACCTGTTACATAATTGTCTATCATATTTGTACCTCTTTTCAATTGGGCCCTTTTGTTTTGATCTATTGAGAGTCTAGCATAAGTTTGGAGGGATTGGTACCTACGGTTCGTGGAGATTGAGGTATGTGTGTGGGACGGTGGCGATTTATGTAATGGAGTTTTTTGAGTTTTATGATATTATGGAATTAAGGGAGATTTTTGTATGGAGCTCTGGGACGCATATAATTCTAATTTTGAAAAAATCGAAGGAATGACTCTGGTTCGCGAAGAGCAGGATAAGATTCCGGCTGGCGTTTATCATCTTGTCTGCGAGGTTCTTGTAAAGCATGTGGACGGAACTTATCTTTTGATGAAGAGAGACCCGAGCAAACCTCTTTTCCCGAATATGTGGGAAGCGACGGCGGGTGGTTCTGCTCTGCAGGGTGAAAGTGCTGTTGAAGGGGCGCTGCGTGAACTTCGGGAAGAAACTGGAATTGTAGCAGAGACACTTGAGCAGCTGGATTGGACTTTGGGTAGAACTTGTATCCATTGCCGTTTTTTGTGCGTGACCGACTGCGCCAAAGATTCCATCAAATTTCAGCAAGGCGAAACCTGTGATTACCGCTGGGTAACTGCGCAGGAGCTTTTATCAATGCCAGATACAGAACTGATTGGTCAGGAAATGCTTAAACATGTGAGGTGAGAAAATGAAAAACATATACGACGAATGTCCAACATTTGAAAACGCCAACTGGCTCTTACGCTTCGTCGAAAAATCCGATTCAGAAGATTTGCTCAAGGTTTACGGCGACAAAAACGCTCTTCCGTTTTTTAACAGCGACAACTGCGACGGCGACAATTTTTATTATCATACAAAAGAGCTCATGGATAAGGCCATAGATTTCTGGCTTTATTCTTACCGTGAAAAATGGTTTGTACGCTGGGCAATTATAGATAAAACAACCGGCAAGGCTATTGGTACCATCGAGTCCTTCAAACGGCTTTCGGAAGATGATTTTAATGAGTCTGGAGTTTTGCGGCTTGATGTTGGAAGTGCTTATGAAAAGGCAGATGCGCTCAAAGAAATCATGTCTCTTATTGTTCCTCACATTTTTGAAATGTTTGACTGTAAGCAGGTGGTGACTAAGGTTCCGATTTATGCGGTGGAGCGTGCAGCGGCTGCCAAGTCTTTTGGCTTTGAAAAAACAGATTCGCTACTTGTTGCAAAAGATGGCGTTGCGTTTAACGGGTATTGGATTTATAAATAGAGGTTTTTATGATAACAATCAAAAAGGTAGACAAATCATATTTTGAATTATACGACAAAATTCCCATGAATGTTGATGTGCGCTCGGAATTGCAGCTCCGCAGAATTGACGGCGGGCTTGGTGGAATTGAGTTTGAGGAAATTCCTGTTACACCTTGTGTAAAAGATCTTGCTAAATACGAGCGCGCGACTGAATACGAAAAAGAATTTGATATTTCCACCTGGCATTTTTTTATGGCCTTTGATGATGATAAGCCTGTTGGAGCTTTGACTCTTGCGGGGCCTACTCCAAATCTATACATGCTTGGTGGAATGAAAGAGTCTTGTGTTCTGTGGGATATCCGTGTTGATGATAAGTATAAACATCAGGGAATTGGTCAGAAGCTTTTTGATGAAGCAAGGGTCGTGGCGTGCGGAAAAGGCTATAAAAAAATGATAATCGAAAGCCAGAATAACAATGTGACCGCCTGCAGATTTTATAGAAAGCAGGGAGCCGTTATTTCTAAAATTGACACGAATGCTTATGCGTCAGAGCCGGGACTGGAAAATGAAGTTCAGTTAATCTGGACTTTGGAATTAAAATAATTAACGAGGAAGAAAAAATGCCATTAGTAAAAGTTAATATGCTTGCCGGGAAAACTCCCGAATTTAAAAAGACAGTTTTTGATTGTATTCACGAAGGCTTAATTGATGCTTTTGGCATTGCCGACTGGGACAGATTTCAGCGTATTGAAGAATATGATAAGTCCTGCTGGGAAGCGCCGGAAGGTAAAACCGAAAACTTTATGATTATTGAACTCACGATTTTTCCCGGGAGAACCCGCGAACAGAAAAAATGTGCAATTGAAAAAATTACGGGACTCTTGTGCGAGCGACTCCAGATAGCCGCTACCGATGTCTTTATAGTGATGAACGAACCGCCTCTGGAAAACTGGGGAATGGGAGGAAATCAAAAATGAATCACAAAGGAACAATTCAATTAGAAACAGAGCGACTGATTTTACGCAGATTTACAATTGATGATGCGCCGGCTATGTTCAAAAACTGGGCGTCGGATCCGGAAGTTACAAAGTTTATGACCTGGCCCACTCATAAGGATGTTGGGGTGAGCAGATGGGTTTTGGACAGCTGGATTCCTTCTTACAAAAAAGATGATTATTATGTGTGGGCAATCACCCTCAAGGAAAACGGTGACGAACCTATTGGAAATATTCACGGGTTGCCAAAGGACGAAATTGAGGCTGTTGAGTTTGGTTATGCACTTGGAAGAAAATGGTGGCATCAGGGAATTATGACAGAAGTTCTTCATGCAGTGATTGATTTTTTCTTTGAGCAGGTTGGTGTAAACAGTATACGTGCTTATCACGACCCGAATAATCCGCATTCAGGAATGGTTATGAAAAAGTGCGGCATGAAATATGAAGGGACTCTCCGCAGCGCCGACAGAAATAATCAGGGCATTGTTGACCAGTGCTGGTATTCAATTTTGCGCAGCGAGTGGGAGGAGTTGTAAACTTTTTATTACAGGGATTTTATGGAAATTAAAAAAGCAGAAATCGACAAAGGTCAGGCTTTTGATTTTGGGCGTACTTCAGAAATCTATGCACAGTATCGCGACATTTATCCGGAGTGTATGTTCCAGAAGCTTGCGGAACTTGGATTTGGTATTCAAGGTCAGAAGATTCTTGATTTGGGAACAGGCACCGGTGTAATTCCACGCGGTATGTACAAATATGGCGGACAATGGCTTGGAACCGACATTGCAGAAAATCAGATTAAATATGCAAAAGAACTTTCGGCCGGCATGAACATTGAATATCTTGTGTGCCCGTCAGAAGAGCTTGATTTTGAAGAAGGCTGCTTTGATGTTATTACAGCCGCACAATGCTTCTGGTATTTTGAACCGTCAATCATAGTTCCAAAAATCAAAAAGTTTTTGCGCAATGGCGGCACTTTCTTAAAAATCTACATGAGCTATATGAAAGAAGAGCAGATAACTCACGATTCAAACGGACTTGTAAAAAAGATAAACGGCAACTGGAGCGGCGGAAATCCCGGAATAAAAGATTTGACAACTCATTATTTTGAAAATCCTCAGATGGACAGTATGATTGTTGATTTACCTTTTACAAGAGAAACCTGGCACGGCAGAATGCTTTCGAGCCGCGGAGTTATGGCCGCAATGAACGAAGAACAGATAAAACAATTTGATTTCGAACACAAAAAAATGCTTGAAGAAAACTACCCCGAAAGCTTTTTCGTAAAACACAAGATTTTTTTGACCTGGTATAAAATAGAAAAATAAGAAGAAGGAGCACCGTATGACCGACCAAACCATAAACCGAATCAGACAATTTGTTAAAGACCGCGACTGGGGCCAGTACCACAGTCCTGCAAATCTTGCAAAGTCAATTTCGATTGAAGCCAACGAACTTCTTGAATGCTTTCAGTGGAGTGAAACGGACTACGACCTTCAGCATGTAAAAGAAGAACTTGCCGACGTCCTTGTTTATTGCCACGACCTTTTAGACGTGCTTGGCTTAGACGAAGACGTAATCGTAAACATGAAGATGGACATGAACGAGAAGAAATACCCGGTGGAAAAAGCACGAGGCAATAACAAAAAGTATACGGAGTTGTAGTTTGAATATCCAGATTAAAGCCGCCACAATCGAAGATGCCCAGGTTCTCGTTGATATTTACAACAAAGCCTTCTACGAGGATTTTGTAAAATATGGCGAATGTCCTGGGTACGGCAAATCAGTCAGCGACATGGAAAAATCAATTAATGAGACCTTAAAATATATAGCGTATGTCGGTGAAAATCCTGTTGGGGCTATATCTGTTTTGAAGAAGGATGACGGTTTTTATTATCTGGGGGCTCTTTGTGTGATCCCCGAATATCAGCGGCAAGGAATTGGTCATAAATTACTTGAGTTTTTTAAGGAACAAAACAAAGACTGGAAAAAAATTGAATTAGTAACTCCGGCAGACAAAGAAAAGAATATCAACTTTTATACAAAAAAGTGCGGATTTAATATTGATTACGAAGAGATAGATGGAAGCGTCAAACTTTATCACTTTAGTTTGTCTAGCGAAAGATAGTCTAGGTGAAGGAGAAAAGATGAAAACAAAAGAAGTAATTATCGAACAGCAGAAAGATTTTATTCAGGAAATGAAAGATAAAACATCTGTCTTTCTTAATTCAATTGATAAATCAGAAATTGAAACTATTCTTCTTTCTGGAAGCGTTTCCCGTGCAGACTATTTTCCGAAGATTAAAGAAGACGGCGATATAAATGGCATGGTCGATTTAATCGTCATGCGTAAAAAAGGAAGCAGCGTTACGGCCGAAGATATTTTTGGTCCTGATCAGGATCCACCAATTCCATATCACTGTGTGAAAGTTGATGGTGTCTGGTATGCAATTTTGTTTACAGATTTTATCGATACGGAAATGTTTTCACACTTTGATGAGCCAAGAAAATTTTCTGTGATGGAATCTCAGATTTTGTACGACCCGAATAATTCCTATAAAAACGAACTTGAAAAAATAAATCAGTTTGTAAAAGAGGATTTAAAAAAGAATCTTGACGGTGCTCTCGGCTACATTCACTACCTCATTTCTGATTACAAAAAAGACCGTTGGTATCGCCGCGAAGCATTCATCCAGATGCATGAAAATCTTAATACTGCAATTCGTGCCGGAGTTTGCGCACTCTTTTATCTGAACGGATTTTATTCTCCGGCAGAAGACCGTGCAATTTATTATTCTC
>JAEEGK010013978.1_pt1 | contig 18002 bp, 11 predicted proteins | sample 8958771 | NCBI WGS metagenome assembly JAEEGK01 (sample SAMN16246547, study PRJNA631951) | gut metagenome | biome: gut microbiome; feature: rumen; material: SC-attached | host: Bos | place: Iran: Karaj | collected 2018-10
GTTGACGGAAACATTTAAAAACTTTGCGATTTCGTCAGGCGACATTCCCTTGGACGCCAAAGCCTTAGCCGAGGCAGAGAGCATTGCTTGAAGTTCGGTGTCTTTTGCTTGCAACTGAGTGTCTTTCGCTTGAAGTTCGGAGTCTTTCGCTTGCAACTGCGAGTCTTTTGCTTGAAGTTCGGAGTCTTTTGCTTGCAACTGCATCAAAAGTTGCGCCTCCTTGCGGTCTCTATATTCAAAATCTTCGTTGAGTTCGTCCTCCACATCCATCGCACGACGAATTTCTTCATCCACACAAGCATTTTGCAAACGACGGACAATCAAGTCGTAATCAGCATCGTCAGTTGTTTCGGGAACTCGCAAAAGTTGAGCATTTTTGCGGGTTTTGTCTATCAGATGCATTTGATTGAGGAAATCCAAATACTTCTCCACCTTGGTCTTGGCGTTGAGTTTCAAATACGGAATCTGAACTATTATCAATTTGTGTATCAGACCTTTAATAAAATCGCTTCCTTCATATACCCCTTTGATTTCTTGATGTTCTGCATTGTAAAACACAGGGTTGCCATAGATGACAGGTTCCTTCTTGTCGCAGCACGGATGCCCCAAGATGTAAATGGATATTATCGGTACAGGTATTTTCTTGCCATCCTTTTCTATCATATTATACTTGTCCTTGTATTGCTCCGCCAAATATTTTCTGAAACGAATTATCTCACTCCTAAGATATGCGTTTTGCAACTCTATGGTTATCACTTGTTTATTGCCGTTGCTGTCGATGATGGATGCCGAAAAGTCAATGCGCAACACGTCCAGCCCGTTCTTTACCGTTCGGGCATACTCGTTGTTTTTCATTTCGAGGCTGTCTATCTTCGCACCAATCAACGCACCCAACAAAACCTTTGCAGCCTTGTTGTCCTGCATCAAATACTTGAACACAGAGTCGTATATTGCATTCGCTATCGTTACCATAATAGTAATAATTAAAGTTGCAACGGCAAAGATAAAAAAAGTTTTTTGGGTATGCAAATTTTTAAAACACCGCCGCACATTTTTTACGAATGGCGTTAATCCGCTCAATTTTTTCAAAAAAGCAATAACAAATCCTGACAAATTGAAAGTTGAACTTTCAATTTGTCAATAAAGCACATATTATACTGATTAATAATAACATACAAAGTCACTTTTTCAAAATCATTAAACTTTTCTTGAAAAAATTTTTCCTTATTCCAATAATTATCCTTACTTTTGTGACAAATTGAAAGTTGAACTTTCAATTTGTCACAAAAGTTTGTATTATGCTGATTAACAGAGAAATAAAAAACATACTTTCGTCGGTGTTCGACTATCTGCCGGTGATAACGCTCACGGGACCAAGACAATCGGGCAAGACGACACTGTGCAGAAAAATTTTCGGCGACCTGCCATACGTCAACCTCGAAGACGAGAGCATCCGGTCTGAAATCGAATACGATCCAAAACGTTTTCTCGCAAAATACCCTGACGGCGTCATCATAGACGAGGCGCAACGTTTCGGCAAAATTTTTTCGTACCTTCAAGTCGCTGTGGATGACGACAGAATGACAGATAAAGCCAAACGTCGTTATATAGTAACGGGAAGCAGTAATTTTGCACTGATGCAGAATGTGTCGCAGTCGATGGCGGGACGCACAGCCGTATTGACGCTGTTGCCGCTATCTAACGAAGAAATCATAGGACATTATGCCAACGTGGAAACATCGCGCCTCATCCTCAACGGCGGCTACCCAGCAGTGTGGACTTCCGGCGACCAAGCGCGGCAGTTGTTGATTTCCAACTATTACAATACATATATCGAGCGCGACCTGCGCCAACTAATCAACGTCAAAGACCTGCACCTTTTCAATACATTTGTTCGGCTGTGTGCGGGCAGAATCGGCACAGAGTTCAACGCATCGGCATTGGCGGGAGATGTCGGCGTGAGCGCAACAACAGCAAGGTCGTGGATTAGCATTTTGGAGACATCATACGTCATCCACTTTGTGCCACCGTACTTTGCCAACATCAACAAACGGCTCACCAAGTCGCCCAAAATGTTTTTCCACGACACGGGACTTGCAACGTGGCTGATGGGCATCAACACCACCGAGCAACTTGACGTGCATCCGCTGCGCGGTTCGCTTTTTGAGAATATGGTGGTCAACGAGTTAATAAAACAGAAACTCAATCGAGGACAACAGCCTCAACTGTACTTTTACCGCGACCAACAGCAACACGAGGTGGATATTTTGGAGGAAATGCCAGACGGAAGCCTCAACGCCTACGAGGTAAAATCGGCGATGACATACCGTCAGGATTTCTTTAAACACCTCACGTACATCCGCGACATACTCGGCGACAAGATTGTATCAACCAAAGTGATTTATGACGGCACACAGGAGAACAATCAGGATTTTGAGGGAATAATCAATTTTAGAAATCTCCGCGCCAAATAAAAAGTCTGACAAATTGAAAGTTGAACTTTCAATTTGTCAGACTTTCACTTCGTCAACTATCATCTTTGCTGTGTTAGCGGAGGCGAGGCCGTCGCCGAGGGTGGCGCGGATGTCGTCGTAGGATTTTAGAATAGAAGCGCGGTAATCGGCATCGTCGAGGATATGACGGAGTTCTGCCGCGATGTCTTTGCTGAGGTGCGACTGCAACAACTCCTTGACCACCTCGCGACCGGCAATGATATTGACAAGCGAAAAATATTTAATCTTGACAAACATCTCCGCCAAGGCATACGTCAAGCCACTCATCTTGTAACAAACCACCTGCGGCGTGCCAAGGAAGGCAGTCTCCAAAGTAGCCGTACCAGACGTAACCGCCGCTGCCGCCGAATTGCGCACAATATTATAAGTGTCGCCAAAAATAACCCGCACACCGCTATCTGCCACATATTTGTCGTAAAAATCTGTCGCAATGCCCGGCGCGCCGCAGATAAGAAATTGATAGTCAGGAAAATCAGGCACAATTGCCAACATCTCGGGCAGCAACTTATCAATCTCGTTGCGCCTGCTGCCCGGCACAAGGGCGATGATTGGGCGGTCGGGCAACGAATATTTTTCACGAAAAGCCTTAGCATCAAGCATTTGCGATTCAGTTTCTTTCATTGCATCAACGAGAGGATTGCCGACGTACTCCACATTGTAATCGAATTGCTTGTAAAAATCTATTTCAAACGGAAAAATCGCAAACATCTTGTCAACATACTTTTTGATGGTGTATGCGCGTCGTTTTTTCCACGCCCAGATTTTTGGCGATATATAATAATAGGTGCGCAATCCGTGCTCTTTGGCAAAACGTGCCATCCTGAGATTGAAACCCGGATAGTCCACAAGTATCACAGCGTCAGGCTTATATTCCAACATTGCATCCTTGCAAACCTTGAAATTGCGCTTTACTTTGCCAGCGTTGGCGATGACCTCCCAAACGCCCATATAAGCCATTTCGCGGTAATGCACGAGCATCTTGCCGCCCTGAGCCTGCATCAGGTCGCCGCCAAGAAACATAAATTGGGCGTCGGGGTCATAGACCTTCAACTGCCTCATCAGATTGGAAGCGTGCAAATCGCCCGACGCCTCCCCCGCTATCAAAAAATATTTCATAATAAAAAAATGGAACGGTAATTGCAAATTGCAAAAGTGGTAACAAAAGTAACAAATAAATGTTACATTACAAAAACTAAAAACTAACATTATGAAAATACGACATATAATAGCCGGAGCGTTGTTGATGGTATTGCCGCAACTCACAATGGCTCAGCAAGAAGACGAGCAGCGCACATTATTCCAGAGGCCCGAGGGCAAGGAGTGCGTGGACGTAGGTTTTGAGGGCGGATTCACAATCGGCGGCGGCTCTGTGGATGGACGCGCAACATTCAATGGCAGCATCGAGGCTGGCGTCATCATCGGACACGGCGTGGAGCTCGGCATATACGGCAATGGATTCGTCACCGAAAAGGAGGCTGACAAGCAGCTCGACAACGAGAAATACCAGTTTGACTGCATTACGGGTGGCGTATTCGTAAAGCCAATCATCGCCTACAGGTCGCCGGTGCACATCTCGTTCCCGGTAAGGTTTGGCGTTGGCGAACTCTCCTACAGCGACGATGCGTGGGCTGATTACGATGGCGACAGGTATTACCGCCGTCAACGTTACAACCGCGAAGACCACAGCGTGGTGTGCGAAATAGAGCCCGGCGCAAGGGTGGAGATGAACATCACCAAAAATTTCCACATCTCACTCGGCGTTTCGTACAAGATTTTGCTCGGACACGACCTCGAATACTACGACACCAAGACACCAATCATCTCGTCTGACGGTCTCAATTCGCTGTTCTACGGCATATCGTTCAGTTTTGGACAATTCTAAGAAAAAACTCTTTTTTATAACTCGACTTATATACTTGGGGCTGTCGCCGGAAGATTTTTTGACCGGTGGCGGCCTTTTTCGTAGAAAAAATTGTTATCTTTGTCGCCGACACTCTAACCAAAAGCAAACCACAATGTCAAGAAGATTTTATATATTAATCACAATAATGATGCTCCTCGTGACACCTCTCGCCGCGCAGGACATCAACAACGTGCTACAATGCATTGAGAATCATCAGGTTATCACACTACCGAATGGTTTTCGCGTGCAGGTGGTCACCACATCGCAATACCGCTACTGCAACGTAAGGCTCAGCGCGGACGTATCGTCGCTCTCCGAAACGCCATACAAAGGCATCAAGCAGGTGGTGGCGGCAATGACGGGCAGCACACTCGCCGCCAACCAAGTGATGATCAAAAACATGATTAGCCACGACAAGGCCCTCGACTCGCTGCTCAATTTCATGCACGAGGTGATGTACGGCAACAATCCCACATACGTCAATTTCGACGACTACAAGAAAAAGCGCATCAAATACCTCAAGGACAACGGCAACCCGCTCGACTTCATTGCTTCCGACATCATCGGTCAACCCTACATAACCGCCGACGACCTCGCAAAAATCAATAAGAGCGACTACCTGAGCTACCGTCAACGCTGTTTTGCGCCAGACAAGTGCCTGATAACCATCGTGTCAGACACCGACGTCGAATTTGTACAGCCCTTGGTGGAAAAATATTTTGCATCCGCGCCCCGCTCCGACAACAAGGCGAAGCCAGAGCCGCTCGACATCAAGCCACAGGATTTTGTATATGCAATAGAGGAAGATTCGACGGCGGCGGGATTTGAGGCGGCGTTCATGGATTATTATCCCTGCGACAAGACCGCAAAAAATTACGTGGTCAACGACCTTGTGTACCACATTATGTACGATTCGTTGGCGCGGCGGATGGACAGGATTTCGAGTTTCAAGTATGACGTCAATACCATCAATATGGACGGCTCCAACAATGATTTTCCGGATTTTGCGACGCAACTATTTGATCGCCGCAGCGAAAATTATGACGTGAGCGGCGGTCTGCAATCCGCCAAGGAACGCCTCATCAGCACATTCCGACAAGGCCTGCAACGCCCCGACTACGCCGCCGAGATAGCGTCCAACTTGGTATTGTACAATTTTCCCAAGAATTATTTCACCAATTATGAGAATACCGTAAACACAGTCACAGCCGCCGAGGCTCAGTCGCACCTGAAGCACATCATCCAAAACGGCAGCTGCGTATTCGTCGTAAAAGGCGGACACAGGTCACTATTCTGCACATTGAACCGCATCGCAAAAGACCGTCAGGTGGACTTTGTGGACGGCAAGCGTACCCTCGTGGCGAGGATTCCAAAGGGATTTGGAGCATACACAATACTCAATGCATACGTGGAGGCGACTGGTCTCAGCAATCCGCCCAAAAATATGTCTGTTAACCTGCAATCGCTTTACACCTTTGACGACACATTGCAATACAAGGCATACGGGCGCATCCTCCGCAAAACTCCCAACATGTACCGCATGGACAACAACATCCGCAAAAACGACACGGTGAGCCTATTTCATTTCAAGGAAGTGTATGACGGCGCAATTGGCGCAGATTCCACGATGATATACGGATTCACCGAGCCCGACAGCGCGCGCGCCATTGTCCTGAGGCAAAAGGCGTCATTCCCGCAAGAGGCTCATTATGACGAACTTGGAATACGATACAAGCATTTTTGCGATTACGATTTATTTAAGAAAGGATATTACCGCATAGACGTCACCGACGCCCTCGGCAATCAGTACAGCGATTACTACGCCGCCGAATCGGGTCTCAAATCCAAATCTGTATGTTACGACAAGGACGGCAAGGCTGTCAAGGAAATCACATACGAATACGAGCGTCTCGCCAAATACGTAATGCCTGTCAAGGTCGTGGAATCTTCACCCGGACTGCGCATTGACATATCGCTCACCGACTACGACTTCTCCACTCAATTGAAGAAACAAGATTTTGTGATTATTCTCGATACTGGGAAAATGAAAAGAAGCAAGAGATAAGATTAAAGTTTATAGATGAAAGATTAAAGTGTGGAGTTTTTCTCGCTCCGCCACCGCATCCGGTTCCAAGAGGGACATTGGAAACCGAATGTACATCATCAAAAAAGGTTCGATGCTTATTTAATTAGAATTGAGAATGAAATTCCGGTTGAATTAGAGTTTGCTGCGATGCTCGAATGAGAGGTTGCGAATGTTGAGATGTCGATTAAAACATCCAAGATTCGAGGTTGAGTTGTTCCTCGTTGAGGAGGTCGATGCTTTCTGTCATCCAAGCCTCTACGCTGAGGTTTTCTTCGTTGAGGAGGTCGATGCTTTCGGTCATCCAGCCTTCTACGTTGATTGTCTCTTCGTTGAGGAGGTCGATGTTTTCAGCCATCCAGTTTTCAACGTTGATGTTTTCCTCGTTGAGGAGGTCGATGTTTTCCATCATCCAGGGCTCGAGCGGAAGAGCCGCTTCGTTGAGTGCGAGGTCTTCAGCCTCGGGAGAAGCTGCTGTAGCGTTCGTGCTGTCTACCTTGAGAGAGTCAAGAGGATTGATGGTTGCTGCGTTTGCAGTGTTCAACAATGTTGCTGCGGCAACCATAGCTGCCATTACTGCGTTGTAAACGAACTTTTTCATGATTCAAATGTTTTAAATGGTTAATACTATATTGTGTTCACTATCCTACTCCTTATGTGCGTTGGGGAGTTCCAATAATTGTTTGATGAATCACGAGCAAGCCATGCAAAACTTTTTTTCAGCGGATTTTCAAAGAACCTTTTGTTTTCGTTGCAACCAGATTTCCTTTCTGATTACGATGCAAAATTACATCGAATTCTTGACTCCGTATAATTTTTTCAATTAAGTAATCTTTAATTAATAGCGACACTAACGCAAAAGATGCCGCCCGGGAATGTTAACGATAATGATTGTACAAAATACAATTATCTGTAATTTACAGCGTTAATGGCAAAAAGTGACGAGAAAAATGTTAAGTGAAGGTTAAGCGCAATCACTCCGTGCGGGGCGCATCAGCATCCGAAAGCAGCTCCAAAAGCTCAGATTTGAGGTTGGCGAGCTCGGCTGTCTTGCGCTCAATCTGCGAAATGATGCCCTCGCGGCTCTTGACTTCGCACTCGTCGAGTTTGAAGAAGTCAACGGAGATATTGAGCTTCTTGACGAGAGTATCGAGCCGTTTGGAATAGCTGTCGAGCACTTCGGCGGTCTGACGGTTGTTATTGATGGTATCCATAAACTGCATCACGGCGCGGCTGATTGCCATAGTCATCGTAAGCTGCTGTGCGCACGATTCGGATATTTTGGAAACAATATCCGTGCTGTCGGTAATGCGCGGCGACATATCGTCGATGAGTTTGACGGCGTGGCGCGTATTGTCGAGGCTCTCTGCGGAGAGTGTATTGATCTCGGCGGCAACGGTCTGACAATGCTCGGCGAGGTTGCGGATTTCGGAGGCGACCACGGCAAAGCCCTTGCCATTCTCGCCCGCACGCGCCGCCTCCACAGCGGCATTGATGGCAAGCAGGTCGGTGCGCTCTGCTATTTCGTTGATGACCAGAGCCTTGGACAATACATTGCTGATACTGTCGAGAGTCTTGTCGGATTCCTGGGTGACGGTGCAGATGCTGTTGGAGATTTCGTCGGCATTGTCCTTGGCTATCTTTGCATTGTTGGTGCTGTCGCTGATTGTGGCTGTCATCTGCGACACCGATTCGGAAATCTCCTCCACGGTGGCGGCGCGGTTTTTGGCGTCGGCGGTGATGATGCCAACGGCGTCGCTCAGCGACACTGCGCCCATCGCTATCTCCTTGGTATATTTGCGGATGGATTCCACTGCGCCATACACCTTGCGCTGCATCGACTGCGCCGTGGTCCTCAGCTTGCCAAATTCGTCATCGTCGCTGATGCTGTCGGCCTCGTCGGAATACAATCGTCCCTCCGCGATGTCGGCAATGAAACGTGTGGTGGCGTCGAGCGGTTTCAATACCACCTTTTGGGTCACGTACCTCACCACAAGCACCACAAAGAGCACTGTCAACGCCGCCGAGAATAGCAGCAAAATCGCCATTGTGATTGTAGCCCTGTTGAGCTGCGTGTATGGTATATTGAGGGTGATGATAATATTGGAACTGCCAACTACAGCCATATAGCACTGCACCCTCGTCCCGTCGGGCCTATGATAATAGCCCTGCTGGTAATTTTCGGTCTTCTTGTGCGCCCAGCCATATTCCACGAGCTGGTCCACGCCACGGAATCCGGCGGCAACCAAGTCGGAGAGCGACCTCTCGTATATCGAATTGTCATATATGCGAAACACCATCTCATTGTCGCTCATCGTGCTGTAGCCCGCGCCATTAGCCTTGATGGAAAACATCAACGAATCTATCTCGCTGGTATGGAACACCGCGCTTATGATGGCAATTACAGAATCATTGTCGTTCCTTATCGGCAGCGAAAGACACCAAGAATCCGCCTGATTGTAATGGCTGTGCAGAGGACGCTGTAAGTTGTAATACACCTTGTTGCTCATAATATCCTTGTAATACCGCGTCTTGCGGCCGTCCATGTGGTCGAGTCCGCCGCTTGTGGTATAGGTAGTGCCGCCCGGCAAGGTGAGTCGCAGGTAGTTCCATTGCTTGTAACTAACAGAAATCAAGTCCTTTGCCTTGTACAAAAATTCGTCGAGCGATGCCGAGTCCTTGTACATCGCCCTTACGATGCAGAGTTCGGAGTAATAATTGTCCAATATCTTGTCAATCGCCATAGCCTGCAATAGTACGCTCTGCTTAGCCATATTGTCGTTGTTGGTAAAATTGCTGATGCTCACCTTTCTATATACATAGACGTCCATGACTATAATCAGCACGATGACGCCCGGGAGCAATATCCTGATGTACTTGCTCCAGATGGTGTTGCCGCGCAGGGTAAACAACTTGTTGAAATATTTAGCAACCATATTCATTTGGCAGTCAATCAATTGTTTTTAAAAAGGTTAGCCACATCGTCGGCGTCCTTGAGCACCTCGTCTATCCTGCCCTCGATGTCGCGGGTCTGTTCGTCGCCGTCGCCTGACGTGGCGAGCAGACGGCTCTTGAGCGAGAGAATTTCCGACGTGCACACATTGATGGCGGCGAGTATGTCGTCGCGCCGCATATCGCGGTCGCGGTCGAGCCTGAAAAAGTCCACAAGTTTATTGAGATGCCCCACGTCCTTGACCAACGCATTGGCGTACACGGTCAGCTTGTCAGCGGAGACGGTGTTGTTTTGCGAGATGTCGGAGAGCTGCTTGACGGCGTCGCTGATGGCTCCCGTAAAATGGAGCTGCCGGCTGCACGCCTCTGAAATACGCGACACCATTATGGCGTTGTCGTGGATTTTTGGCGAAATGCTGTCCACGAGATCCACGGTCTGCGTAGTGGCGGCGAGGCTCACCTCGGAAAGTCTGTTGATTTCGGTGGATGCACGGTGGCACAGCTCGGAGAGTTTGCGGATTTCGGCAGCCACAACGCCAAAACCAGTACCGTGGTCGCCCGCCCTCGACGCCTCCACAGAAGCATTGATGGCGAGAAGGTCGGTGTGCGAGGTGATGTCGTTGATGACCTTCACCTTTTCCACAATGCGCTGCATGCAGTCGTAGGTGTCGGCGGTGGCCTTGGTCACAGAAACTATGTCATTGGCAATCTCCTCGGAATTGACGTGTGTGCGCGTGGCGTCCTCGTTGTTGAGGCGGATGGAGGCGTTCACCTGCTCCACGTAGCCGACAATGTTTTCCACGGCAACGCTCTGTACCTGCGCGTCGCGGTCAACGCTCTGCACCGTGTCGATGACATTGCGGCTGCACTGCGAAAGATCGTTGGAAGTATCGTGTATGCCCGCAACAGCCGAAACGAGTTCCTGCTGCATCTTCTCGATATTTTTGCAGACTGCTCCAAGTTCGTCGTTGGATGTGATGTCGTGTGTCTCGGTGGAATACAATTTGCCATGTGCGAAGTCGTTGGAAAACCTGTTGATAGCTTCCAACGGTCGTATCACCACCTTAGCCGTGATGTACCTGATGGCGATAAGCATCACCACCATCGCCACAAGCGTGGTAAGCAGCAGCACCCAGAATGTCAGGGTGACGTCCCGGGCGATAATTCTTTTTTGTGCGAGGTGGGCAAGCACCCACGGAGTGTCGGGTATTGCGGCATAATGGAGCAACGTCTCCTGACCATTTGGACCATGCACCACCCAGCTGCCGTATGGCGACACGCCACGGTTAGCATTGTTGCGGCAATAAGACATCTTCTCCTTAAGGTCGCTGAAGCGCTGTGAAGCATTGGGATTAGCACCGTCCAGCTGCGTGCTGAACGCCCCTCCCCTGCCACGGCACACGCGCACCACATTCTCCTCGTCCACCATTACAAAATACTCCGACGAATCAGCCACAATGGAATTGAGCTTGCGGTCGATGACATCCGCCGGGAATACTGCGGCTATAATTGCTGTTACGGAATCCTTGTCGTTTTTAATGGGAACCGAAATGCTGTACACCTCCACGCCCGCGAGCACCGAATGGTGAGCCGCATTGACGGAAATCTCCCTGTGCTCCATCACGAGATGCTTGTACGGTCTTCCATCCTTGACGCTGTACTTGTCGTGTCCGGCGATGGACGGGTACGAGCGACCGTCGGGCAGGATGAGCCTTACGTATGAATACTTGTTGCTGTGCTCCTCGGTAAAACGCCTTGCAAACACCAGGAACTCGTCGCGGGTGCTTTTTAGATAATAATGGCGCATCATATTGAGGTCGCCGAGGTAGCGGTGAAACACCTCCGAAATCTCGTCGGCGAGGATGTTGACCGTCCTCTGGTTGGCGCGGTCGGCGGCGGTGTCGGTGTAATTGGAGATGATGGCATATATCACGATGTCCATGGCGAGTATTACCACCATGACGCACGGCAAGATAAATTTCAGATACTTGCCCCACACCGTCCGGCTATTGAAACCGAGGTGACCGAATGTCTTAGATACTACCTTTTTCATCGCTGTGCTTGGTTGTTCGTGTTACTGCGGCCTGATTCTCCCTGATACGGTCAAATTCGGCGAGCTCCCTGCGCAGACATTCGAGCTCGTCGGCGTGTTTTGCCAGAGCCTCCTCGATGTCGCGGAACCTTTCGGTGCGCTCGTCGGCGGTCTTGAAATATTTCATCGTCTCGGTGAGCTGGTTGGCGTACTGGACAAATTTTTCCGCCTTGGCAGCAAGTGCGCTCGCCTCGGCATTGTTTTCCTCCGAACCGTGTGCAAGCTGCTGTATTGCATTGCCAATCTGCTCTGCGCCATTGCGCTGCTCCACGCACGCCATGGCAATCTCCGATACCTTGGTGGCGTTGTCGAGGATGCGCGGCACTATCTGCTCTATCATCTTTGCCGACTGCTCGGTGACGCGGAGAGTCTGCTTGGATGTTTCGTCAATGAGCAACGCCGCCGCCTTGGACCTCTCGGCAAGCTGCTTGATCTCCGACGCCACTGTGGAGAATCCCTTGCCATTCTCGCCCGCACGCGCCGCCTCTACGGCTGCATTGATGGCGAGAAAGTCGGTACGCTTGGCTATATCATTGATTATCTTAATCTTGTCGATGACCGTCTTGGTACTTTCAAATGTCTGTGCCGACGCCTTTGCCACCTTGCCGATGTCAGTGGCGATGGACATCGAATTTTTGCGGGCGGACTCGGCATTGCTGGCTGTCTCAGTAATTGATGACGACATCTGCTCCACCGTCGTGGAAATCTCCTCCACGGACGCCGCCTGGTCGTTGATGCTCTGCAGGATGTGCTCGGTGGATGTATTGAGTTCGTGACTGTTTACCACAATAGCGTCCGACTGTGTGTGGATGGAATTGGTGATGTTGACGAGCTTACGCGCCATATCCGACACATCGTCGTAGAGAAGTCCGATTTCATTATTGACATTGCCGTTGAGCCTAACTGCATTGTACATGCGACCTTCGGCAAATTCCTTGACCACTTTTTGGAGTTTTTTGAGCGGATTGACTATGCCAAGTTTTGTAATCAGATATAAATAGACCATCACAATGAGGAATACCAGCACACCCGCCATAACATAAAGGTTGCGCATGCGGGTGCGCGCCTGGTCGAGTTCTTCGTACAAAACCTCCATCATTATAAACCAACGCGACTCATTGACCCTCGCCCATGTCACGAGCCTCATCTCGCCGTCAAGTCCCTCGAAAGACTCGCCGCCATTGCTGATGCCGCCGTTGATACGGGACGACACACGCTGGCAGATGTTCATAATGGATTCGTTGAAGGAGGTCGGATTGAGAGAATCGGAGGCTACAATCATCAAGCCCTCCACGTTGCAGAGGTACGCCTTGCCCATGCCGTTGCTCTTGATGGAATACAATGCGCCCAGGAGGATGTCGGTGTGCATTGCAACATACAACGCGCCCCTCACGCCATCGCCATCACGGATAGGCACAAGGAGGTTTTGAGCTCGGCAATTGGTATCGTTGGCAGCTTTGGAAGGCGGAGTAATTATGAAAGTCTTGCCATGCTTGCAAATTTGATCCATAGCAAACTTCTTGTCGCCGAGGACGAGGGTGTCGCCCGGCTCAGTGCTGAGTGCAGTGCCGTCGTGCCTCACGAATCCGCCGTAGAGGTAATCGCCGTTGCTGCTCTTGACCAAGACGTCAACAAGCTCCACACATTCCTGTTCGGTGTAATGTTTGCGCGAACATATCTCAGCCAATCCGGCAAGCTGCGTCACCATAGCCTTGTATTTGTTGCCAATCGCCTTGACATTGCACTCCACGACGTCCTTGCACGACACACGAGCCGCCTCGAGGTTGGTGGTGCGCATAATCCTGAAAAGCAACACACTCAATGCGACCACTATCACCGTTACCGTAGGCAAGGTGATGCCAAACAGCGATGTCATGATAGACCCGCGTCGTTGTCTGTTGGTTTTCTGACTTTTTTCCATGCACAATTAGCATTAAAAATCCAAGTATCAAAGATACAAAAATCGTGCGGAAAAACAAATGTTTTTTACAGACTTTTTGACACAATTTTGCAAAATCCATCCACCCACGCCTCCAAGGCGTTCAGACAGGGTACTACAACCATCTCAGAGCCGCCATTCTGCATAAAAATTTCGCGCAGAGTGACATCAATCTCCACAATTGTCTCTAAACAATCGACTGTAAACGCCGGCGTGACTACCGCGATATTCTTAACTCCGTCTTTTGCTAACTGCCGCACCACGCTGTCGGTGCAAGGTCCAACCCACTTGTCGGCGAAACGGCTCTGGAATGTCGTGACGTATTTTTCGGGCGGGATGCCAAGCCGCGACGCCATCATCCGCGTCTGCGCGTGACATTGCGCGAGGTAACAGCGACGATTGTCCACACTTATATTATTAATGCAGTCAAGTTCTTCGCAAGTGTGCCCCGGATGCGTCATTTCGGTATGCATGATGGGTACGCCGTGGTACGAAAAAACCAACTTCCCCACCCTGCCGACGTCCGGCAAATGGTTAGAAACATGTCCACAGATAGTCTCCAAATATATTTCGTTGTCAAAAAATGGCTCTATGCACACCACGGGAGGCACATTGCACTTGCCCTTCAACGCCGCAAAGACATCATCCAAAGTCTTGCCCCACGTCGATTCTGTGTATTGTGGGAACATCGGGGCGACCACGATTTTGTTATAATTGAGTTTCAAAACCTCCTCCACCACGTCGCCCACAAAATTGTAGCCCGCAGTCATTGCCACATAGACGTCAGCCCTGCCAACAAGTTTTTTTTGCAGACTTTCAGCGAAATCTTGGGTGTGTTTTTTCAGAGGCATCTCGCCGCCAGAGATTTCTGCGAGTTTTTGGTAAAGTTTTGATGATTTCTTAGAGCGCAACGGGGCGATGATGCAGTTGACGAGGATTTTGCGTCCGACGGAGTTCATAGTCATGACGTGATTGTCGTCAAGCAATTGACGGAGATAACGCGCCACGTCGCGGCGACTTGCAGTGTCGGGCGTGCCGTAATTGATTACTAATAGTGCGGTGCTTGTCTGATTCATATCTGATGAAAGTACAAAATAAGAGCATGCAAAATTACAAAATAATTTTTTAGAAAAAATTTGGAAATTGCAATAAATGCTTTTACATTTGCAAAACTATTAAACGCGTTAATATTTTCTGATTATGGAACCAAGAAAATTCAAGAATAGAAGAGAGCAGGCGGACTACTACGCACATTTAAGAGGTTGGCAACCGCTCACCGACGAGGAGAAGGCGGAGCTTGACGACGCCATAAGAATGATTACCAATCTTGACAACCAATCGCACAATGAGATACATAATTGATACCCACATATTCATCTGGTATGCCAAAGAGCCAGACAAACTATCTGACAACGCCAGGGCAATACTTGATAATTATGAGAATCAAATATATCTTAGCAGCGAATCTTTGAGAGAGTTTATGCTCTTGTGGAACAACAAGCCACACATCCGCCACTGGTGGAAATCTCCACTTGATTTGATCAATTCGGTAGAGGAGGAATTTGGTTTTAAAATATTATATCTTCACAAAGAGCATTACGAAACATACGCCCGTCTCCAAATAAACGAGGCGCAAGACCACCACGACTCCAGCGACCATCTCATTATATCACATGCAATATGCAATGGAATACCATTGATTTCCAACGACAGCAAGTTTCCTTTTTATAGACAGCAAGGACTTGATCTTATAGAAAACAATTAGTTTTTTGCAGAAACTGATTTTTTGTGTATTTTTGCATACTGAACGAAAGACACATATTGACAATAAAACATAATAAACAAAATGAACAAACAAATAGCAGTATTGCCGGGCGACGGTATTGGCCCGGAAGTGATTGCGGAGGCTCAGAAGGCACTCCAAGCCATCGAAAAAATCAGAGGTCACAAGTTCACATACGTGCCTGTACTCGGCGGCGCGGCAGCCATCGACGCCACCGGCAACCCGATGCCCGACGAGACCATCGACATCTGCAAAAAATCCGACGCAGTGCTTTTCGGCGCATTCGGCAGCCCCAAGTACGACAATGACCCCAACGCCAAAGTGCGTCCCGAGCAAGGTCTCCTCGCCATCAGGAAACGCCTCGAGCTCTACGCCAACATCCGCCCCATCTACACATTCCCCGCGCTCATCCACAAATCTCCCATCAAGAAGGAAATCGTGGAAGGTGCTGACTTCACCGTGGTACGCGAACTCACCGGCGGCATGTATTTCGGTATGAAGGGCCGAACAGAGGACGGCAAGACCGCTTTTGACACCAACATCTACTCGGTGTACGAGATTGAGCGCATCCTCAAGTGCGCCTACGAACTCGCAATGACCCGCCGCAAAAAACTCCTCGTCATCGACAAGGCCAACGTGCTCGCATCATCGCGCCTCTGGAGGGAAGTGGCTCAGAAGATGGCTCCCGAATATCCCGAAGTGGAGACTTCATACATGTTTGTGGACAATGCATCCATGCGCATCGTCACCACTCCCAAGGATTTTGACGTGATGGTAACTGAAAACACATTCGGCGACATCCTCACCGACGAGGCTTCGGTAATCACCGGCTCCATGGGCTTGATGCCGAGCGCATCCATCGGTGTTTACACATCGCTCTTTGAGCCCATCCACGGCTCTTACCCGCAGGCTGCTGGCAAAAACATCGCTAACCCGATGGCTGCAATCCTCTCCGCCGCAATGTTGCTCGAGACTGGTTTTGGTCTCAAGGAGGAGGCTCAGATTGTCACCGACGCAGTCAACAAGGCTCTCGCCGACAACGTCCGCACCGAGGACATCGCCGAAGGCAAGGCTTACGGCACCAATGAAGTGGGCGACTACATCGAGAAGTGCATTCTTGAGACTAAGTAAGAGACGGCAATAAAACAATTGCCACATTAATACAATTGACCCTGAACATCTGCCTTTACGACAATGATGTTCAGGGTTATTTTTTTTATGATTACGCATTTGGATACACATTGTACCGGGGGTTCACACCCCCGTCTATTATCTTTCGTCCTTTCAGGACTTAGTTTCATATAGTAATCGGAAACCCAAACCCCGCAGGGGTAACATATAATAGACGTGGGTGTTAACCCACGGTAACGTAAATCGTATTCACACGGTAATATAAGTCAAATTTTTGACAGAGAAATTTCTACGCCTCCGCCGGCTGGGCTTCGGGCTTTTCGCGGACAGCCATCATCGCACGGTTGTTTTCGTCGAGGATGTAGGGGATGATGTCGGTCTCGCGGATGAGGGTGTTGAAATATTCAAACCTATTGATAGACAAGATGTCCGAATCTTTCTTTGCAAACAATGTCTTGATGTCGTGGTCGAGGTTGAAGCCCTTGGTGATGATGTCGTTTTTGACGAACGACACTTCGCCAACCAACACGACCTTGCACGTCAGGATGCCTTTTTCAACAAGATATACGTTTTCATCATCAACATTGAACTCCTCGTCCTTTTTCAACGTATGAATCTCGATGTGCCTTGCCAACTTGGCGAGCAGGTACTCCGGCACGTTGAAGAATAGCGGCTGCTTCTTGAGGTGCTTGATCTTGTCGGTGAGCGTCGGCTGACCCGATTTGAGTGCGGCATACAGAAGTTGCTTGTCCGACGACATATTGGTGAGGTAGTCGGAGCATTTGAGCGGGTTTTCCTCGTAGATGATTTTTGCTGCCGTGGAGTACACCATTTCGTCGGTGTGGTACAGGCACAGGAACATCTCGTCGGGCATTTCGCTCTTACGTATCTTGGCGAGGAGATCCTTGATGTTGGATTTCACCCACAATTTGAGATCCTTGTAGTCTATCGCGCTCGACTGCACATCGTCGGAGGACTTAGCCTTGTGCTGCTTGCCGAGGAGTTCCACGGCACGAGCCACTGTCCAGGTCTCGAGCTTGGAGTAGTCGCGCTTGATGATGTCCTTGAGACGGTCTTCGAGCGACATCTCACGCTGCGGGAAAAAGTCGCCCAACTTCTTGATTTTCTGCACGGTTGACAAGTCGTCAAAGAGCGGCTTGATGAGCTGCTTGATTTCCTGCGGGAAGTTGTTGTCGATGATTTCCACGGCAAAGATGTTGTTTTTGCCGATGACAGTCTTCTGGATGAGGTTGATAAGACGCGGCTCGTTGAGAAGGCTCAGCAGGTTGAAGAGGTTTTCGATGCTGTTGGAGCGTTCGAGGTCAAGGCTCTGCACGAGCTTGAGCGTATTTTTCTCATCCTCAACGTCATTGAGGCAAGCCATCACCCAGACGATGTTTTCAACAGTCTCGTTGATTTTCTGCTTGATGGTGAGGATGTCCCTCTCGTCGGTAGCCTGGAATTTGCAGAAATACAGCGCGGCAATCACAGCCTGCTGGATGTCGCGGTTGGGGTAATTGATATTATTCATAAGCGACGCCCTTGCCGGTGCAGAACCAAACTTGGCGTACAACTCGATGATCCTGAGCAAGATGGCTGGCGGCTG
>JAEEGK010013979.1_pt1 | contig 18000 bp, 15 predicted proteins | sample 8958771 | NCBI WGS metagenome assembly JAEEGK01 (sample SAMN16246547, study PRJNA631951) | gut metagenome | biome: gut microbiome; feature: rumen; material: SC-attached | host: Bos | place: Iran: Karaj | collected 2018-10
TGCCTATCGAGTATATACTGGAGGACATACGCCAGCGCGACCTGCCCAACCGCCAGCGCGAGGCCGAGTGGAAACAGAAGAACCCCAGCGGCAAGCAGAAGAAGGACCCGCGCCCCACCGACATCTGCATACAGATGCTGATAGACAACCTGACCGACGCCGTGTTCAACCAGCGCATAGTAGATGCTAATAATAATGGCGAGCGCTACATTTTTACAATCGTAGACGAGATTGAAGCGCTGAAGAAGGTGACGTCGAAGGGCTCTGTCGACGAGGTGGGACTGCTCATCCGTAAGGCGTTCGACAACTCGATGGCCGGTCAGGAGCGCGTGGGTGCCGACAGCGTGAGCGGTATCGCCCCGCTGCGCTGGAACTTCAACGCCAGCACCACGCCGCCCAACGCGCGCAAGTTCTTCTTTAAGATGGTGAACGACGGCACCGTGGGCCGACTGGATGTGGCTACCATCATCCGCCGCGACGATGATGACGACGAGGCGCCCATTATGGGAATCTACGACCACCTGTTTGCTGCCGAACTAAAGCCTTACATCGACCGACTGGAGGCTGCTAGCGGACTGATAGAGTGCCCTCAGGCCAAGAAACTGGCACTGGATATGAAGCGCGAAAACAGCGATGCTGCCAAGCTGTATGAGAGCGAGGCCTATCGAGTGCTGTCGTATCGTGCCAACGTGATAGCGTGGCTGAAGGGTATGCTACTGTATGTGGCCCACGGCTACCGATGGGACAAGACCATAGCCGACTTTGTGCGCTGGAGCGAGCAGTACAATCTGTGGTGCAAGATGCTTTACTTCGGACGCCAACTGGAGAAGGAACTGCGCGAGGAGGTGGAGATTCAGCGCCAGTCAGGTCCGCAGAATCTGCTGGAGCTGTTGCCCGACGAGTTTACCAAGGACCAGTACCGCCAGATGCGCCAGAGTCAGGGCAAAGGCGGTGACGGCGAGAGCACCCTGCGCAGTTGGGTAAAGCGCGAGCACATAGTGTATGATGAGGTGAGCGGCCGCTACTGCAAGACCGAACAGTATAAAATCAAATTTGGAGGACATTAAACATTAAACATTAAACATTATCCTCCCCCCCATGTCATCTCGAGCGTAGTCGAGAGATCTCCTAAAGAGATCGTGAGATCTCTCCATGCGCTGCGCTTAGTCGAGATGACAAGGAGGGTGGGTGGTTGTAAAAACGAAAAGAAGATGGAAATAGAAAACAATTTGGAAACGTTTGTGTTGCTCTGGCGAATGATGGAGCGCACAAGGCGACTGTTGGCTGGCCACTGCAAGCGATTTTGCATTCGCAATATATTGAAAGCGTGGTTTGATACTGAGGCCAACGATGACTTTATCTGGCAGGTATGCCACATGTGCGAACAGGAGGGATGGAACGAGCTGCAAAAGCCGAGCCTCTATCCCCGACCGCATCGCGAACTGTTGCGAGCCATAGTAGCCGCTCGCACAGGCATCAGCTACTATCGCATAGACCTGAAGGCTCTGGATGCAGCCTATAGCATAGCCTTCCCTCACAGTACGCCACTAAACATTAATAAGAAAAAGCGCGTTGCGCGTGGCTGTGTTGCAGTGTTGCAGCGTTGCAGTTAAAAATAAAACAACAATGGAACCAATAGTACAATTGAATAGTAATGCAAAACTCTCCGAGCATTTGGCTTCGCCGAGTGAGGCTACGCTCGGCCATTCGAACAAGCTCGATGGCTCTCACTTATCGCCTCACTTTACGCTCGGAGAGATGACAAAGAGCAACAGTCATCCTGAAGTGTATAACATTCCTAGTCACGAGGCAATCGCAAACCTTAAGCGAGTATGCACGTGGCTGGAGGTGCTGCGTAAGCGGTATAATGAGCGGTATAACGCTTGTCATTTCGACAACCACCCCTCTGTCATGTCGAGCGGAGTCGAGACATCTCATAAAGGAGATCATGAGATCTCTCCATGCGCTGCGCTTAGTCGAGATGACAAGGGAGGGGCGCTTAGTCGAGATGACAAAGAGAAGCCGATAATCATCAATAGCGGCTATCGCTCACCGCAGCTTAATAAGAAGATAGGTGGCGTGGCTGGAAGCAACCATCTTACAGGTTGCGCAGTAGATATCCGAGTGCTGGGTATGGAGCAGCTGATTCGTTATGCGACAATCCTGCTGGATTATGCTGACGAGTCGCATCAAGACTTCGATGAGCTGCTGATTGAGCGAAACCGCTACGGCGCCATCTGGCTACACTTTGCAGTGCGCCCCTTCTCTAATCGCCGCAAGGTCGCGCTTATCAATGCTTAATTGCTGTGAACTGACAATTCCTCTCTAAGCCCGCTCTTTATATCCCTAAAGGGTGGGCTTTTTTAATGCTGCAAGGGGACAAAGAAATGGTAATCGAGTGGATAAATATGCAGGAACGGGCGCGGAAGTGTTAATATACTATAAAAAGGATGATGCTGGAGAACAATGTTGCGGCGTGCGTGCGTATATTTGCAATAGAAAAAAACTAACTTATGGAGGAATTGCTTATGTTAACTAACAACGAACCGCAACAAGAGAAATCTAAGATGGATCAGCAGCTAGCTGAATCGGAGTCACAAACCCCAATGCCATCAATTTGGTACACCTGATAACATTAGCGCGACACCCGAAAGTGTCGCGTTATTTGTATCTGGTCAATGCCTAAAAGTTGTTAAAAGCACAGCAAGGGATACAAGATTCTATCAATAACTGCATTATAATGGCAGAATAATAACTAATTTTGCAAAACTAAAAAACTAATGAAAATGATGAAGAAACGTATCCTTATGGTGATGAGTGCGGTGCTGATGATGGCCGTGGGAGTGTGTGGTTGTAGTAGTGATGACAACGATATACTGCGGGGGGACGACCCGAAAGAGGTGGTATACGACGAGAAACCTACCACCCTTGATGGCGTTTGGCATATGGTGGAATACAGTAATGGCTGGGGCAAACTTACGGATTATAACGGTGGCGAGGTGACGCTGAAAATAGATGAAGCAACCAAGACGCTGAAGGTGGTAAACAAGCTGGATGGTGTGTTTATTCCTAGCGGCGATTACATCTATGAGCTTACGGGTCATATAATATCAACTATTAATGATGAGGAGGATGGTGAAGCTGTGTATTATACTATCGATATAAAAGCTAAGGATAATCCTGATGCTCATTACATTACGTGCGGTTGCAACTTCTGTGACGGTGGTTATCTGCTCTTCGACGATGGTATGGCCTGCGATTCACCAGGATACTTCTTTAAGAAGTTGGCGACCATGGATTTCTGATGGATAAATAAGCAAGTAATAGCGCGACACCCGAAAGTGTCGCGTTATTTGTATCACTTAAGTTTCTCCAGCAGTCTAGCCAGACCATCCAGGTCGTGGGCACTTACATCGAGAGGGAGCACGTTGCCCTCGCGGTCGATGAGTTTGTAGGTGGGGAAGGAGTGTACATTGAGGTAATGCTCGATGGCGCTCTGCTGTGCTTTGGGCAGATTATAATGCACCACGTTAGGGCCAACTACATTATACTCCTTGATGACGTTTTGCCACGACTCGTCGGTAGATTCGTTGCAGAGGTAGAGATATACCAGGTCGAAATCCTTCAGTCGTTCGTATTCCTCCTGCGAGTGGGATAACAGCATTTTGCATGGGCCGCACCATGTGCCCCATACGTCCAGCAGAATAAGCTTGCCCTTGTAAGGCTCGCATAGCTTGCGAAGCATCTTCTCGCCATTGCTCATGCCCTCTAACTCTGAGCCCTTGTTGAGTTTAGCTAGCTTCGACATATCCATGCTCTCGATGGCCAGATACTTGTCGTTAAGCGTCTTTACTTGCTCTAGTGCATAAGGCATCTTGATATTGTCCTCAGCATATTTAACGTAGGCTGGTTCGAGTGATTTGTGCATAACATCAATACGGGTATAAAGGTCGCGGGCCAAATAAATGTCGCGCAGTGTCTGATTGCTACCCACAGAATCGAGCAACGCAAGGTTGTCGCGGAGATAGAGTGTTAAGAATTCGTTCTGATAAGGTTCGCCAAGACGTGTTACCAGCGCCTCTATTTTCTTAGTGTTATCGGATGAATTAAACGCATCTATCAAAGCCTGAATCTTATTGTTGTCTTTCACTCGCTGGATGGTGTCCTGCAGTTGTTTCAACAGGATGGGGTATCGCTGCAGGGCCTGGCGCTCATCAGCAGTAAGCGTGGCCAAACCTTTCTGCTCCAGACTTGTAATAACCCTATTCAGGTCGTCGAGACCATCCTTTTTGCGCATTTTCTGTAACTGATCCAGATAGTCGCGCATAAACCAGGTAAAGTCGCGATAGAGAGTATAGGGTTGGGCTGCCTTGGCCCAAATCTCCTTGCCCACATAGTCCATGTACTGCTGTGGCAGTTCGAAATTGTTGACATCGAATCGGGCTTGCATCATAGATTCGCCCTGTAATGTGCGATAGAAACCCTCGAGGAAGTCGATGTAACGCTGAGAGATGTTGGGAGTCTGCTTGATGGTCTCGTCTAGTATCTTCATACTGGCAGCACGAGCGCTGTCGGTTCGATGCTTGAAGAGCATGGCATCCAGTTTGCCTCGCTCGTTTGCTGCAGCCCTGACACTGGGCCACTCATAAGGATGTGCTCTCAACTCATTCTGCAGGCGCACGTCGTCGCCCATCCAGAGTGTCTGACCGTTTGCGAAATCGCTCAGGAAGAAATAGGTTTTGCCTGGTTCCAGTACGGTGATCTTGCTGATGCGTCCCCAGTCCAAGCTTACCTGCGACGTATTGAGAAGCGGCATCTTGATGGTGAATCGACCTAGCGAGTCCATCTTGGTGTAGGCATTTTCTTCATCAACAGAAAACATGTTGAATACACCGACAGAGAACTCCTTGCTTTTCTGCCACGCCTGCTCGGGCATATCCTTGAGCCAGCCTACGAGGGTTACGCTGTCGCCCTCGCGGTAGCCGTTGTCAACAAATCCCTTGCGGGTGTCCTTAGTAGGATAGTCGGGTAGGGCTTCTTGGGTTATCGGGCTGCAGGCAATGGCCTTTTCGCGGCCGATGGTGATGGGGCGGATGCCTTTCTTAAGTTTGCCCACTTTGATGGTCAGGCCGTCGTTAAGGGTCAGTTGGTAAGTGCCCTTATGTTCGGTCTGGTTCAGGATGTCCCACACCTTATTATTATAGATGACGTGATGCTGGGCGAATCCTATCAGCCAGTCGCCAGTAAGCGTGTTGCGCCAATAGGTATCGGTGATACCAGTGGGGATGGCATCTGCATCGCGAACGCCAGTAACGAGCCACATGCCGGGATCGCTTACCGAAATTCTCCATGTAGAGGCGGGCAGAGCGTCGAAAACCAGCGAGAAATCCACTTTTCCGTCCTGAGGAATCTTTACGAGTTGACCCAGCTTTACGCCTATGGCACGCTTAGCTTCGTAAGTCTTGCCGTCGGCCTGCAGTTGTGTCTTTACTGCCATCGGGCCTTCCTGCCCAGCGGCTTGACTAGGCATGTCGAAATGCATAAAAACCTCGGTGCTGTCGGCACTAAGTACAACCTTGGTTACTTTAACAAATGGTACATTAGAATAGCCGGTAACAATATTGTTCCAGGTTCGAGTCTGTGCCCACCCAGCGGTAGCCATAAGGGCAAGCACCATAGTTGATATAAACTTCTTCATTAATTGATTAATTTAAACTGCGTGCAAAGATACAATTTTTATTTGACATAACAGGAAATTAACCTTTTTTAAAGCGTTGTAGCAGATTGTTTTAAGAATATTTCGTAATTTTGCAAATAATAGAACTATAAATACGGTATTGTAAATATGAAACTGAATGAAACATGGATGAAGACCGCCATCCTATTTTGCGGTATCACATTGGCTGCTTGTACTAACGACGATAATCCTGCAGTGCAGCCAGGCGACGATGTAGAGGAACAGTTGGCCAAGATGACGCTGCGCGAAAAGGTGGGGCAGATGTTCTATGTGCGCACAGAGGCGCTCGACACCACTATACACTGGACATCGTATACCGAACTGATGCCGTTGGAACTGCGTGAGGTTAACGACCGCATGAGGACGCTGTGCGAGGATTATCCCGTGGGCGGCGTGATACTGTATGCATGGAATTTCAACGACGAGGCGCAACTGGCTACGTTAATAGCGCAGATAAAGGCACTTAACGGCAGTCCGCTGCTGTGTATCGACGAGGAGGGCGGACGCGTGGCGCGTATTGCTAATAATCCCAACTTCGATGTGAAGAAATACGAGTCGATGGAGGCTATCGGCAATACGGGCGACCCGGCTAATGCATACGAGTGTGGCAATACCATCGGCACATATCTGCAGCAGTATGGTTTTGATATCGACTTTGCCCCCGTGGCTGATGTAAACACCAACCCTGAAAATATTGTTATAGGTCAGCGTGCGTTTAGCGGCGATCCCGCTGTGGCTGCACCGATGGTGACCAACTATCTGCAGGGACTGAAGGATGCTGGCATCACAGGCTGCATAAAGCACTTCCCCGGTCATGGCGACACAAAGGTTGACACACATTATGGTTACGCGCAGACGATGAAGACGTGGGCCGAGATGCTGCAGTGCGAGATGGTGACATTCCGTGCGGGTATAGAGTGGGGATGCCAGTTGATAATGACCGCCCACATAGCTGCACCTAACGTCACGGGAGAGGATGTGCCATCGACTATGTCATCGATAATTCTTAAGGATAAGCTGCGTGGCGAGTTGGGCTATCAGAATATCATCGTGACCGATGCCATCAGCATGGGTGCCATCACCAATCAGTACAGCACCGCCGAGGCTGCTGTGGGTAGCATTCTGGCTGGCGCCGACATTGTGCTAGACCCAAGCAACTATGTAGTAGCCTTCGAAGCTGTAATGGCTGCCATTGACAACGGCACCATCACCGAAGATCGCATCAACCAAAGCGTCCGCCGCATACTGAAACTCAGAAAGAGCATGGGGAAGTGAAATCATTCATTGTAACCATCCTACTTACCCTCGCCGCCCTGACGGGACAAGCGCAAGTAAAATGTCATGTTGTTGGGACTGTTGCTGACGGTGTGAAGCGACAGACTTTCTACGTTGCACAACAAGGCACGGCAGACGACGATGATGCAAAATGGACGGAGGTAAAAGTTAAGGACGGACGTTTCGCCCTCGATATTGAAGCTGAAACGACTGAGATGTACGAAATCATAGAGGATCACAAGGAGGGTGGACATTTCGCACTTTTCCTTGTAGAGAACGATACGGTACATATCGCTATCACACCCGATGAAGATGGTGCACGCCTGGATGTTGTCGCAGGAGGGCCAGAGCAAGAGAAGTGGTTGGAGATGCAGCGTAAGTCCAAAGAGTTTTTCGGGCAAGAGACAGAGATGATAGAGAGCAAGCTCGACTCCTTGGAAGATAATGATCTGCTCGAATCGCCCGAGGGGCAAAAAATGGTGCAAGCGCACAACTCACTCCAAGCACGGATAGATGCTTGGACTAAAGCCTATAAAGCCTATAATCCGATGCTTTATGGGTTACTTTATTTAGAGGTAGAAATGTTCTACGCATACGATGAATTAAACATGGCACGGCCTTATCTTGATGAATACTATCAGCTATATAAGCACCTCTTCACAGAGCATCCCGCTCACCGCCGTATTGCTTTAAAGGAACTGGGACTACGTCTTCAACCTGGACAACCATACTTCGACGATTACGAAGCAGCAACTGCCAACGGAGAGAAAGTAAGCGTTGGCTCGCTTTATCGTGGACATGTAACCCTCATCATCATGTGGGCTTCATGGTGTAACTCGTGTCGCGGTCATGCTAAGTTGCTCATCCCACTATATGAAAAATACCGCGATGCAGGACTTACCGTAGTAGCCATTGCCCGGGAGTGGAACATGAACTCTTTCCGCCGTGCTATGGAGCACGACAAGTACCCGTGGCCTAGCCTTGTAGACTATCAAGACCGCTACGGCGTCTGGGAGAAACATGCTAAAAAGAATGGCTCAGGTAAATTTCTGCTAATCGACCGCGATGGTACCATATTATCCACCTCCTACGATGCCCGGGAATTGGAGCCAATTATCATAAAAGCGCTAAAATGAAGACAACCATACGCTTAACTGTGTATTAATGCAGTTGATTGATGATTACAGCGAGTGCTCAGAGCATTTCTTGTAGTCCTTCTTGTACTGGGTTGTAGGTTGTAGTTTTTTCATTTATCCGAATCTAAATCCTTAAAGAGTTCATCAACACTATCATAAACCTTATTGGGGTTCTTACCTGACTTAGCCTCCTTGATAGCGGCAATCGTTTTTTCGTTAAATTTCTCGTCCAATACCTTATTCATACTCATGATTGTTTAATTGTATAACAAAAAAGAGATAAGCTTTGAAACTTATCTCTTCTTTTATTCTTTGTACACCCGCAGAGGCTCGAACTCTGGACACCCTGATTAAGAGTCAGGTGCTCTACCAACTGAGCTACGGGTGCATCAAAAATTTTGGTGGCTTTTTATTGCCTTTTTCTTGCGAAATGTACACCCGCAGAGGCTCGAACTCTGGACACCCTGATTAAGAGTCAGGTGCTCTACCAACTGAGCTACGGGTGCATCATTTTTCGCTTTAAATCAGCTCTCTTGCTGAATTGCGGGTGCAAAGGTACGACTATTTTTTGAAACCACCAAACTTTTTTGCGATTTTCTTTTAAAAAACATCAAATTCGTCTAAAAATCACGTGTATTTATGAAGCCTTCGATGTTTTCATACCTTCTTCTCATCATTCGGTTGTAAATATTGCGAATCCAAATCTGGTGGGTTGCAATGAATGCCAAACCGACTACACATAATATAATATAGGTATAGGTGAGACCTACAAGCAGATATCCCAGGAAGGTGATGAGTATCGGACCGAAGAACGCAAAGATCTCGATGACGAGTTGCATGCCATTCTCGAAGTTGCCCTTGGCCGTAACCTTAAGTTGCAAGGGGATGGTCTGCTTGTTGTAAACTGCCAACTGGAATATCACAAAGTGCAGGAATCCGGCCGTGAGCAGCATGTAGGCAAATAGCATAAGTAAGGTGTACTTGCCGGTAATCACGGCAGGTAGCATGATGACAAACGGAATGATGAGTACCGAACTGTAGAAATAGAACTTGGCCTGGAGCAGTGCGATAAGATTCTCGCGGTGCATCATCAGCAACTCGATGTAGTTGCCCTCCTGACCCATAATCTTGATAAGAGCGGTGGCGCCATAGAGAGAAAAACAGTACAGACACCAGAAGTTCTGCATCAGCTCGTTGTCGTAGATAGGAGTATAGGCTACCAACAGCGAGAATGCAATCACCGCTACCAGGCTGAAGATGCAACGGGTGCGCATGGTCTTGTTGCGGATGTTTGACTTAAGCTCAATCTTAAGATATTCGCCCACCAGACCGAAGCGCTCGAAGAATGTAAACTGCGATACGTGCTTAAGTTCCTTCTCGGTCTTCTTAGATATCTCCTCGTAGACATACTTGAACTGGAAGTAGCGGTTGACGAAGAACAGACCGCAGATCACAGCCAGCAACAATGGCAGGAAGTACCACGACATGCCAACGGCCATATATACATCGAAAACCTTATCGATGGCATTGGCCTTATTGTTGAGATGGAACAGTACGGGGCTGTAGGGCAGGACATAGAACAGCAAGCCCGGGATGAGCCACAGCACTGTGCGATTGATGAGTGTGCGGAAGAAGAGGTAGATCTGACTGTTGAGAATCATGAGTATCAGGCAGACAATAACCTCGTAGAATACCAGACCGAAACTCTCGCCGGCAAACAGCAGTATGATGCCATAGGGCACAAACATACAGAGCCATAGGAAGTTGTAGCCGCTGACATGTTCGCCCACAAGGAAACACTCGATGGCGGTATAGCGCGATATCGGCTGCAGAATGTAAGGCTTAACCATCATGCCAGGGGTATTCTGTACTACGAATCGGAACAGAAAATCGATGGGCAGGTATACCATACTGGCGCCAAGCATGAAGCCGGCTGTGCCGTCGGCGCTGGCACCGATAATGCATCCATACATTATCAGGTAGATACCGAACATGACGGCACCAAAATAGATTAATCCCTTAGCCCACTTGTTCTGCTCGAACGCAGGGCTGCGCTTGTAGCTAAGGTTAGTGTTCTTACGAAGAAGACGATACAGTTGAAATTTGTTCATTGTTTATTTGGTTTTATCTTAAATCTATTACTTCTGCTTTGGGGAAATCTTTTGCATTGAATCGGAACTGGCTGTCAGCGATGTTCTCCTTCTTGATGCTGTTGATGTCGAAGGTGGTCCACTTCTTGCCCTGCAGCATCTTTACCTGCTTGGGCTGATAGGTCTTCTTGTTGACCGAGATAAACAGTTCCTTGATCTTGCGATCGGCGCTATTGGCTACCAGATGGATTACGTAGTCGGTGCCGGCGGTATTCATCGTATAGGTGTAGCCACGCTTGTACAGATGGATGAAGTTGTAAGGATTGATGGCCTGAAGCTGTGCCTCGGTGGGATTGCTTACGTTTACCTCATCATTGTTCTTAAGATACGTCCACTGTGTTTTGCCGTCGAACCACACTTTGGCCTGTGGGGTAGTGGCGTAGAATTTCTTACCCTTGATGGCTATAGTGCCGCTGGTGCTACCGTTGGCAGTGGTCATCTTGAAGTTTGCTTTTACTCCGCTCTGGGCGGTGATGGTGCCGGCAGCTTTGTCGAGCACCGCCTTGGCCGACTGAGCGAATGAGCCCATGCTCATAAGCGCTGCGACCATAATAATACCTATTCTTTTCATTATCGTAAATTGCTTAAAAGATTATTCAGACTATTCTCATCCTGTATGAGTACCTCGCGTGGCTTAGAACCCATGGCGGCGCCTACCACACCTGCTTTTTCGAGCTGGTCCATCAGTCGGCCTGCACGGTTGTAGCCGATGGCAAACTTACGCTGGATGAGCGATGTAGAACCACTCTGGTTCATGACGATCAGTCGGGCTGCATCGTCGAACAGTGGGTCGAGATGCTGCATGTCAACATCCTTATCCATACCATCGCCCATGTCTGCATCGGGCATATCGGGCTCGGGCAGTTCGAATGGTGCACCATAACTCTGCTGGTCGCTGATGTACTCGTTGATTCGCTCAACTTCGGGAGTATCAACGAATGCACACTGTACACGTTCGGGCTCAGAACCGCCTACGAGTGCCAGCATATCACCACGACCGATAAGCTGCTGAGCGCCTGTGCGGTCGAGGATGGTCTTAGAGTCGATACCGGCCGAAACCTTGAATGCAATACGGCTTGGGAAGTTGGCCTTGATGGTACCGGTGATGATATTGGTAGTTGGGCGCTGTGTGGCGATGATCATGTGGATACCCACGGCTCGGGCCAGCTGGGCGATACGTGCGATAGGCAGCTCAACCTCCTTGCCGGCAGTCATAATCAGGTCGCCAAACTCATCGATTACCACCACGATGTATGGCAGGAATCGGTGACCATTGTTAGGATTAAGCTGACGGGCTATGAACTTCTGGTTGTACTCCTTGATATTGTGAGCACGGGCAGACTTAAGCAGGTCGTAACGTGTATCCATCTCTTTACACAGCGAGTTGAGTGTGCGTACCACCTTGGTAACATCGGTGATGATTGGATCGGCTTCCTCATCGGGTACCTTGGCCAGGAAGTGATTGCAGATAGGCTCGTAGAAGCTGAACTCTACCTTCTTTGGGTCAACCAGCACAATCTTGAGCTCTGCTGGGTGCTTTTTATATAATAATGAGGTGATGATGGCGTTCAGGCCTACTGACTTACCCTGACCGGTAGCACCAGCCACGAGCAGGTGTGGAGCCTTGGCCAGATCGAACATAAATACCTCATTAGTGATAGTCTTACCGATGGCGCAAGGCAGCTCCATCTTCGACTCCTGGAACTTCTTAGAGTTAAGTATCGACTCCATCGAAACGGTTGAAGGCTTGGCATTAGGTACCTCGATACCCACAGTACCCTTACCAGGCATCGGGGCGATGATACGTATACCGAGGGCCGACAGGCTGAGTGCGATATCGTCCTCAAGATTCTTGATCTTCTGGATGCGCACGCCCTGTGCCAGAGTGATTTCGTAGAGTGTGATGGTAGGACCAACGGTAGCCTTGATGCTGGAAATCTCTACACCGAAGGTACGCAGCACGTCAACGATACGGTTCTTGTTGGCTGTCTGCTCGGTCATATCGATATATGGCTTTCCGTCGTTGTCATACTTCTTCAGGAGGTCGAGTGTGGGGTAGTGGTAGTTCTCAAGATCGCGCTTGGGGTCGTATGGCTCCATGCTCTCAACATCTTCTACCAGTGTCTTCTTATCGGCAGTCTCGGTGTCGCCCTTGGCTACTTCGATGTCCATCTCAATACCGCCATCGGCAGACTTCTCTTTCTCCGCAGACTTGACCTCGGGCTCCTTCTTCTTGCGGAGACTGCTCAGGAATCCGGGCTTGATATTGCTGTCTTCGTTCTGATAGCCCTCGTCGATTACCACAGCATCGCCGTTGTCCTTGAACTCAACGGTCTGAGTGGCAGGATCGTCGAACACCAGTGGTTCTTCCTCTTCCACGGGCTCGTAGTTCTCAGACTCAGCTTCGCCTGGCTTGTTTACGGTGAACTTTACCTTATTATAATAGATAGCGGGGTTGAGCATCTTGCGGATAAACATGACTGTAGCTGCGCTGAAGTAGGTCAAGAATGCCACAGCGATGAGTATCAGCAGGGCTGTGAGACCCGGTGCTCCCACCAGATTGCCTATGCTGTGACTGATGTACATGCCGTGATCGCCGCCAGGACTGTAACTCTGGTTATCAAATAGTGGCTGCAGGAATGTGGCCAGCGCTACCGATGCCCATACCAGCAGCAGGGCTACCGACAGAGTCCACTTGAGCAGGTTTACACGATAAGCCTTCATCAGATGTATGCCCACAACAAACAGCAGTAGCGGCAACAGGAATGCGGGCAATCCGAAGCAACGCTTGATAAAGAACCATGCCGCATAGGCGCCCAGACTGCCGCAGGTATTGGCAAACTCATGGTGCTCGTTAAGCACCTCGCCGTCGCGTGGCTCCTCTATCAAAGTCTGGTCGGCTGCACCAGTACTGAAGTACGACACGAATGCAAAGCACAGATAAATCGAGATACCGAAAAATATGGCTCCCAAGATGAAACTCAGGCGCTCTTTGTTTTCGTTGTTTGAAGTCTTTTTCTTAACCTTCTTCATACAGTTTATGATATTTTCGTGCAAAAGTAGCTGAAAAAACTCAGATTTCATCATAAATCGGGATTTTTTTTATAATTTTGCACGCAGAAATGAAAAAGTTGATACAAAATAAGGTAGATAAGAAGACGATTGCCACCTTTCCGACGGTAAGTTTCCCCGGGCGTATAGTTGTGGTTTTGTCGGCCACCGAGGCCGAGAGAGCAGTGGATTATTTGCTCTCGCAACCAGTGCTTGGTTTCGACACCGAGACGCGTCCAAGTTTTAAGAAAGGTGTACACCATAAGTGCTCGTTGCTGCAGGTTTCAACTGGTAACTGCTGTTTCTTGTTCCGACTGAACTATATCGGAATGTGTCCGGCTGTTAAGCGACTGCTCGAGGATAATACCGTGACCAAGGTCGGTCTGGCTTGGAAAAACGATGCATTGGGTCTGCACCAGTTGGGCGAATTCCAGATGGGGGAGTTTGTTGACCTGCAGGATATGGCCCACCAACTGGGTATCGAGGATCAGAGCCTGATGAAGCTGTATGCCAACGTGTTTGGCGAACGAATAAGCAAGCGCCAGCAGCTTACCAACTGGGAGCGCGACGTGCTGGAGGAGTCGCAGAAGCGCTATGCCGCTATTGATGCATGGGCTTGTGTACGACTATATGAAGAATTTAAGAGGATGATAGAAACCAATGATTATCAATTGGTTATAGTTCCAGAAGAAAACAACCAATAAATAATGAAGAAACTATATCTTAAGCGTGGTAAGGAGGAGAGTCTGCTCCGTTTTCACCCCTGGGTGTTCTCGGGTGCAATACAGCAGGCTGATGAAGATTTGAAGGATGGCGACCTGGTGCGTGTGTTTACAAATCAGGGCGATTTCATCGCTGTAGGACACTTTCAGAAGGGATCAATCGCGGTACGAGTCCTATCGTTTCGCGATGTAGAGATAGATGCTGAATTCTGGGCTTCGCGACTGGCTTCGGCTCTCGAAGTTCGCCAATCCATCGGTATTGCCGATAATCCGCAGAACAATACCTATCGACTGGTTCATGGCGAGGGTGATAACCTGCCTGGACTTATCATCGATGTGTACGACCGTACTGCAGTGATGCAGGCTCATAGCATAGGTATGCACCTGTGCCGTAAGCAGATAGCCGAGCAGCTGGTTAAGGTTATGGGTAGTCGTATAGATAATGTATATTACAAGAGTGAAACCACACTGCCGTTTATGGACGATATGGAGAACGGTTTTGTGTATGGCGGTAGCGAGGATAACGTGGCTGTAGAGAATGGTTTGATGTTTTATGTAGACTGGTTGCGCGGACAGAAGACGGGATTCTTTGTTGACCAGCGTGACAATCGACAGCTGCTGGAGCGCTATTCGGCAGGTAAAAGTGTGCTCAATATGTTCTGCTACACCGGTGGATTCTCGGTTTATGCTATGCGAGGTGGCGCTAAACAGGTACACTCTGTCGACAGCAGCGCTAAGGCTATCGAACTGACCAACCGTAATGTGGCTCTGAACTTTGAGGGCGACAAACGTCACGAGGCATTCTGCGAAGATGCATTTAAGTATCTGGAGCAGGCTGGCAACAACTACGATCTGATAATTCTAGATCCTCCTGCATTTGCTAAGCATCGTGGTGCTCTGCACAATGCACTTAAGGGGTATACTCGCCTTAACAACAAGGCGTTCCAGAAAATTAAACCTGGCGGAATACTGTTTACGTTCAGTTGCTCGCAGGTGGTTACTAAGGATAATTTCCGCAATGCTGTATTTACTGCAGCAGCCCAGGCTGGTCGCAAGGTTCGCATTCTGCATCAGTTGCACCAGCCAGCCGATCATCCTATTAATATCTATCACCCAGAAGGTGAGTATCTTAAGGGCCTGGTTTTGTATGTTGAATAGGATTCAAAAGTTTATCGACAGCCATCAGTTGCTGGAGCGCACGGACCTCCATCTAGTAGGATTGAGCGGAGGCGCTGATTCAGTGGCCTTGCTTCTAATTTTGCGCGAACTAGGTTATCTCGTAGAGGCGGCACATTGTAATTTTCGTTTACGCGGCGAAGAGTCGGATAGGGATGAGACTTTTGTAAAAGAACTGTGCTCTAGATTGGGCATTCCGTTGCACTTAATTCACTTTGATACAAAGAGTTATGCTGAACTGCATCAAGTAAGCATCGAAATGGCAGCACGCGATCTGCGCTATGGATATTTCCGTGAACTATGTAAGGATATCCGTGCTGCCGATGTGTGCATAGCTCACCATCGTGATGATGCCGTAGAGACACTGCTGATGAATCTGCTGCGTGGTGCCGGAATACATGGTTTGACGGGTATTCGCCCTAAGAATGGTATCGTACGTCGCCCGCTTTTGTGTATTAATCGACAGGAGATCTTAGATTATCTCGAATCCATCGGACAGGCTTACGTTACGGATTCTACAAACCTTGAAGCAGATGTGCTTCGTAATAAGGTACGCCTGCGCGTATTGCCGCTGCTCGAAGAAATCGCTCCTGGCGCTATAGCCAACATCGATAAAACCGCAAATTATCTGCGCGAGGCCGAGAAGGTTTACAATAAGGAAATTGGATATGAGTTAGATATTCTTACGCTTGGTGATAAATTCCCCAAAGTAACAAAGCCACCCGTACCCTCTGTATCGTCGTTTTTGCACGAGTGGTTGTCGCCTCTAGGCTTTAACTCTACGCAAACTGAGCAAATAGTTGGTTGCATGAACCAGACGGGCCGTGAATTCCATTCGGCTACTCATACTTTAGTGGTTGATCGCGAGTTTCTGGAGCTTGAACCTATCAAGGAGCCGATAAAACCTCTTATAATACCCGAGCCTGGCACGTATCGTGACGAAGACCAAACGGCCTTTAAGTTTGAGATAACCACCGATACCACAGTATCGCGTGACGCTTATGTGGCTACGGTTGATGCCGATAAGGTGCAGTTTCCGCTAACGGTACGCCTTGTACAGCAGGGCGACAGATTTGCACCATACGGCATGAAGAGAGGCACAAAATTGGTGAGCGATTATATGACCGACCAGAAGCTTAGCATCTTGGAGAAGCGCCATCAGGAGGTTGTAACCGATGCCACAGGTGCCATTGTGTGGATAATAGGCCTTCGCACCGACAATCGATTCAGAATCAGCAACGACACAAAACGATCATTACGTATTACAATCAAATAATCAAAAACTAAAATGAAGAAATTCCTTATTTTCATCGGTATCATTGCTGCGATAGCTATCGCGCTGATGGCTACAACGCCCGACAAACAGCAGCATCATGATACCATTAAAGAGGTATTGAGTAGAGTAGTAAATTCTGAACTGCGCGATAATAAAATCGACGGTGCAGTAGCATCGATAGGTTCGGTGTTTGCTATGAATGCTGTCGATGAGTTTTTGAACAGAAGTCTGCTTATTCGCGATCATCGTTTCTATAATATAGGAGTGATTGACTATGATGGCGAATTCCAGATGGTTTCGGTGGGTGTGTTTAATCACGTATACACCTTCGATGAGAACCAGGCCCGCGAGCTGATAAAGACAAAAATAAAGGACCTGATACATCTCTAGACTGAGAAAAATAGGGTAGGTATAAAAACAAATAGAGGCGAGCATTCACTGCTAGCCTCTATCACTTAAAAAACTAAATTAATCAACCATAAACCTTAACCATTAAAATCGTGTGCAAAGGTAAGAATAAATCTTGAGAAACACGAATTTAAGGTGTAGCGTTAACAATATTTATAATAAATATTTGATGTATATTAATACCTTAACACAATGCATGCCCAATCTTTATCGTTATTCTGGAAAACTGGCGAAAGCCCTAAAGTTTTCGCCTTGTCAACGAGTATTTCTACGTCGGCGGTGTAGAATCCGCTAAGTATCAATACCGAGCCCTGATGCATCTTGCCTACAAAGCGTGGCATGTCGGCCAATAATATATTTCGGTTGATATTTGCCAATACCAGGTCGAATGTGCCTTCGACTTCGTCCAGCACACTCGAATCGCCCAACAGCGATGTGAATCTGTCGTCGACTCGATTGATTACTGCATTGTGGCGTGCATTGTCGGCACTCCATTCGTCGATGTCGTAGCCTACGGCCTCGGTTGCGCCCAACTTAAGTGCTACAATCGAGAGAATGCCAGTACCTGTGCCGCAATCCAGCACTCTTGTGCCGCTAGATCGAGCTATCAGTTCTTTGCAAATCATGCGTGTAGTTTCGTGAGTGCCGGTTCCGAAGGCCAGTTTGGCATCGATTTCTATCGAAATCTTGCTGTCAACTTCAGGCAGATGGCGACCATCGTGTATTACCAGCTGGTCGGAGATCACTATCGGCTCGAAACCTTCCTGTTCCCACTGCTCGTTCCAGTCGCGATCCTCAGCTTCGCGTACATTATAAATAATAGATGTGCCCTCAAAGGGGAAATCATCGATACACTCGCGAAGAGCATCTTCGCTGAACAAACTCTGCTGGACATATCCCTTAAGACCTGTCTCGGTCTCCTCGAAAGTTTCGAAACCTGCTTCGCCAGCAAGCGAAGCCAACAAGTCGGCAGCATCGGCCGAAAGTGGTGAAATGGTGAATTCTACCTCGTAATATTTCATATATTTCGTTAATTTTTGAGGCAAAATTACAAAAATTAGGGAAAATC
>JAEEGK010013981.1_pt1 | contig 17998 bp, 19 predicted proteins | sample 8958771 | NCBI WGS metagenome assembly JAEEGK01 (sample SAMN16246547, study PRJNA631951) | gut metagenome | biome: gut microbiome; feature: rumen; material: SC-attached | host: Bos | place: Iran: Karaj | collected 2018-10
ATAATGTTCCGTCATATTGCCCGAAAATCTTGGCCAATACAGGAAGTATTCCCCGCGATTTTCAGACAATCTGACGAAAATTCTGACTGCGCAATCTGCGCACCAGAATTATGCGGTATTGCCTTAAATAGTTGCAATATACAACTAACCGGCGTATACTTTTACCTGTGAAGAAGGAGGCGATGATATGCGCAGCCGCGCCCTGGGCGATATCCTCAGCGTCGGAAGATGCTGCAAGCTGTACCGTGCCCGCTCCCTGGGGGACACGGAGCTGCGTCCCGCCCAGCAGATGCTCCTCAGCCATGTGTGCCGCCGTCCCGGCCTGGCCCAGGAGGAGCTGATCTCCGCCCTGTATCTGGACAAGACTACGGTAGCGCACCAGCTGATGAAGCTGGAGGAACAGGGCTATATCCGCCGGGAAGCCCCTGCCGAGGACGGGCGCTGCCGCCTGGTCTATCCCACAGACAAGGCGCTGGAAGTCTATCCCCGCATCCACGAAGCCTTCGAGCGCTTCACCGATGCGATCCTGACGGGATTCAGCGACGACGAACAGGCGCAGCTGGAAAAGCTGACGGCGCGCCTGCGGGAAAACGCGTTCCAGCTGCTCTCGACGGAAGGGGTGAGGGATCCTTGAAACTGATCTTCCGCTCCATGGGCCGCTATGGAAAGACTATCTTTCTTGCCGTTGCGCTCAAGCTCCTCGGCACCCTGGCGGAGCTGTCCATCCCCTATATCCTGGAGCACATCATCGACTATGTGGTGCCCCTGGGGCAGCTGAAGCCGGTCATCCTCTGGGGCTGCCTCATGTTTGCCGCAGCCATCGTCACCAGGATGCTCAATGTCACCGCCAACCGCTGGGCCATCGAAAATGCCCATCGCGTCAGCTACGATGTGCGGCAGGCGCTTTTCCGAAAGATCGCCTACCTCAGCGGCAACCAGTTCGACGCTTTCGGTCTCCCCTCCCTCATTTCCCGCATGACCTCCGACAGCTACAATGTGCAGTCCGCCGTGCAGCAGCTCCAGGCCCTGTGCATCCGTGCGCCTATGCTGCTCCTGGGCGGCGTGGCCATGACCCTGGCCATGGACGCTTCTCTCGCCATGATCCTGGTGATCATGCTTCCCCTGCTTATTTTGATCGTGCTGGCGGTCTCGGGCAAGGGCATCCCCATGTATGCCCGCGTACAGAGCAAGCTGGATGTGCTGGTTCGGATCATGCGGGAGAACATCACCGGCATCCGGGTGGTGAAGGCCCTCTCCAAATCGGAATATGAAAAGAAGCGTTTTGCCGACGCCAACGAGGACATGACCGAGACAGACATCACCGCCAGCACGGTCATGGCCATCCCGGGACCCTTCCTCCAATTCTGCCTGAATGTCGGTCTGACTCTGGTCGTATTGCTGGGGGCCCGACGGGTGAACGACGGTACTATGGAACCGGGGGTCATCCTGGCATTCCTCACCTACTTTAATATGATTGCCATGGGCGTCATGGGTCTGACCAGGATCTTCATGACCATGAGCAAAGCCAGCGCCTCTGCCAACCGCATCGACGAAGTGCTTCGCGCAGGCACGGATCAGCATATCCTGCCCCCGGAAGAAGGGCTTACCCCTGCCGCTCCCGGCTTCATCCGCTTTGAAAACGTGGGCTTCCGCTATGGGGAGGACAGCCAGAGCGACGATCAGGGCGATTTTGCGGGAGAGGGCCGGGAAAAGGCCCTGGACGGCATCTCCTTCACCATCGAAAAGGGGGAGAGCCTGGGCATCATCGGTCCCACAGGCTGCGGCAAATCCACCATCATCCAGCTCCTGCTGCGCTTTTACGATGCCGGAGAGGGCGGCATATTCCTGGATGGCCGGGATGTCCGGACCTATGATCAGGACGAGCTCCGCCGCCGCTTCGGGGTCTGTTTCCAAAACGACATGGTATTCCAGGATACGCTGCGGGAAAACGTGAATTTTGGCCGTTCTCTCTCCCAGGAGGATATCCGCGCCGCCCTGGGGGACGCCATGGCCCTGGAATATGTGGACGCCCTGCCGGAAGGGCTGGACTACGCCGCCGCCATCAAGGGGGCCAACCTCTCCGGCGGCCAGAAGCAGCGGCTGCTGGTGGCGCGGGCTCTGGCGGGAAAGCCGGAAGTGCTGATCCTGGACGACAGTTCCAGCGCCCTGGATTACAAGACGGACGCCGCCATGCGCAGGGCCATCCACGAGCATTATGGGGATACCACGCTCATCATGGTCGCCCAGCGGGTGAGCTCCATCATGGGCATGACGCGCATCCTGGTGATGGACGACGGGAAAATGATCGGTTACGGCACCCATGAGGAGCTGATGGAGTCCTGCCCGGTTTACCGGGAGACCTATCAGATCCAGATGGGCGACATGCAGTGAAAGGGGGCGAAGACTATGCCCGGACCCGGTGATCGCGGCGGGAAAAAAGAACGGCCGAAAGACACAAAGGGCGCCCTCCGGCGGATCCTTCGCTATCTGCTGACTTACCGCGCCCTGGTGCTCCTGTTCCTGGCCTGTGCGTTTTTGAGCAATATCGGCAACCTCCTGGGCCCTCGTTTCGCCGGCAAGGCTATCGGCGTGGCGGAGGCGGGCTTTCGGCAGGGCCCGGGACATGTGGACCTGGGCCTGGTAAAGCGGTATGCCCTTCTGATGCTGGGCTGCTACGCCGGCGGCAACGTGATGAGCTTTCTGGTGAGCATCGGCATGATGCGCGTCGGACGCAGAGTGGCCCGGAACATGCGCCGGGATGTGTTCACGAAGCTCATGACTCTGCCCGTTGGCTACTTCGACCGGCATCAGGCCGGAGATATCATCAGCCGGGTGAGCTATGACATCGACGTGGTCTCCACTTCCCTGGCCACTGACGTGGTGCAGATCCTCACCGCCCTGGTGACGGTGGTGGGTTCCTTCGTCATGATGTGCGCCATTTCCCTGCCCCTGGTGCTGTGCATGGTGGCCACCATCCCCATCTCCATCGCCTTCACCCGGTATATGGGGAAAAAGACGCGGCCCCTGTATTCCAAACGCAGCGCCGCCTATGGGGAAATGAACGGCTTTGCGGAGGAGATGTTCACCGGGCAGAAGACCATCCTGGCCTATGCCCAGGAGGAGCGGGTCTGCGAGGATTTCAGCCGCATCAACCGGAAAGCCGCCGAAGCCTATCGGGACGCCGACGGCATGGGCGTGCGCATGGGACCCACCATCGGCATGATCTCCAACATGGGCCTGGCGGCCATCGGCATGGGCGGCGCCATCCTCTATATGCTGGGCATCGTCGGCCTGGAACAGATCTCCGCCTTCGTTCTCTATTCCCGGAAATTCTCCGGCCCCATCAATGAGATCTCCAACATCATCAATGAGATATTCTCCGCCCTGGCCGCTTCGGAGCGGGTGTTCCGCCTTCTGGACGAGCCGGAGGAGGTCAAGGACGTCTACGGAGCTGCGGAGCTGAAAGACTGCCGGGGCCACGTGGAAGCCCGGGACGTGAGCTTCGGGTATACGCCGGGAAAGACCGTGCTGCACCACCTGGACATGGAGGCGAAGCCGGGCCAGACCGTGGCCATCGTGGGCCCCACGGGGGCGGGCAAAACCACCATCATCAACCTGCTCATGCGCTTCTACGACCCGGATTCCGGAAAGATCTGCGTGGACGAGCGGCCCAGCCGGGCGTATACCATGGATTCCCTGCGCAGAGCCTATGCCATGGTGCTGCAGGATACCTGGGTCTTTCGCGGCACCATCTTTGAAAACATCGCCTACGGCAAAGAAAACGCCACCATGGAGGAAGTGGTGGCCGCAGCCAAGGCCGCCCACATCCACGGCTATATCATGCGCCTGCCCCAGGGCTATCACACGGTCATCAGCGAGGACGGAGGCAATATCTCCAAGGGGCAGAAGCAGCTTCTCACCATCGCCCGCGCCATGCTCTATGATACCAGCATGCTGATCCTGGATGAGGCTACCAGCAATGTGGACACAGGCACGGAGCGGCAGGTCCAGAAGGCCATCCGCACCCTCATGGCGGGCAGGACCAGCTTCGTCATCGCCCACCGGCTATCCACCATACAGAATGCAGACCATATTCTGGTGGTGGACCACGGAGACGTGGTGGAACAGGGCACCCACGAAAGCCTTATGGTCCGGAAAGGCTTTTATTACCGGCTCTACGCCAGCCAGTTTGAATGAGTGCAAACGGCCAGACGCCTATGCCGCAATGCGAAAGACCCGGCGTTTCTTCGCGGAAGGGTCGGCCCGGGCGCGCTCTCCGGCAGCCGTCTCTGCAGCCTGGGGGCGGAGCGCTCGGTGCGCCGCCGTGATACTTCCCATCATTCAGCTCCGGAAGCGCCTTGTTTCCGGAGCTGTTTTCTATGAGCGCCCGGGCAGCCTGCTTCTTGCGTCTCAATAATTCACTTTGAGTTCCTTTACAGCGGCAAAGATCCCCGATCATCGGCAAGTCAGCTAATTTTCGCCTTGGTTTTACCTTGTATTTTACTCTAGATTATATATTGACTTATATCACCTATCTGCTATAATAGCGCCAGGCCGCTTATGCGTCCGCAATATCTTGTATATCTTTGGAGGTTCCAACCATGATTTTTGACGCTATTGCCGAATTGATCGCCGACCGGAACGACTGCGACGTTTCCGAAATCACCCCCGACAGCCGTTTTGAAGACCTGGGCATCGACTCTCTGGACACCGTGGAGATGCTGATGGACCTGGAGGACAAGATCGGCTTCGAGGTGGAGCTGGACCAGAAGGTGGAGACCGTGGGCGAGCTGGCGGCTTTCATCGAGAGCAAGATGGGCTGAGAACCATGCTGCATACCGTACTGAATGATCTTCTGGGGATCGAATACCCCGTTTTCCAGGGCGGCATGGCCTGGATCGCCGACGGGGTCCTGGCCGCGGCGGTGAGTGAGGGGGGCGGCCTGGGCATCGTGGCCGCCGGGAACGCTCCGGCGGACTATGTCCGGGAACAGATCCATATCGCCAAGAACCTGACGGGCAAGCCCTTCGGCCTGAACATCATGCTCATGAGCCCCTATGCCGCCGATATAGCCAGGCTGGCCGCCGAGGAAAAGGTGGCGGTGGTCACCACCGGCGCGGGAAACCCCGCCCAGTATATGGACATGTGGCGCTCTGCCGGGATCAAGGTGATCCCCGTGGTGGCCTCCGTAGCCATGGCCAAGCTCATGACCCGCACCGGCGCCAGCGCCCTCATCGCAGAGGGCGGGGAGAGCGGCGGCCATGTGGGAGAGCTGACCACCATGGTCCTGGTGCCCCAGGTCTGCGACGCGACGGACCTGCCCGTGCTCGCAGCCGGCGGCATTGCCGACGGGCGGGGCATGGCGGCGGCTTTCATGCTGGGGGCCTGCGGCGTGCAGATGGGCACCCGCTTCCTCAGCGCGGAGGAGTGTTCCATCCACCCCGCCTATAAGGAAAAGATCCTGAAGGCCAAGGACCTGTGCACCATGGTCACCGGCAAGCGGGTGGGCCATCCCGTGCGGGCCCTGCGCACCAGCTTCCCCCGCGCCTACCTGAAAGCCGAATACGGCGGGGCCAGCGACGAGGAGCTGGACAAGATGGGCACCGGGGCCCTGCGCCTGGCAGTGCAGGAGGGCGACACGGAAAGGGGCTGCTTCCTCTCCGGGCAGATCGCCGCCATGGTGAACAAGGTGCAGCCTGCCGCCGAGATCGTGCGGGAAGTCTGCGAGGGGGCGGAACCCATTCTCAGGAGCGCGGCGAAATGGGTAAAATAGCCTTTGTATTCTCCGGCCAGGGCGCCCAGGCGCCCGGGATGGGGCTGGACCTTTATGAAAACAGCCCGGCTGCCCGGGCAGCGTTCGACGCGCTGGAAGTCATCCGCCCCGGCACGCTGGACCAGTGCTTCCGGGGCAGCGAAGCGGAGCTGCAGGAGACCGCCAATACCCAGCCCTGCATGGTGGCCATGGAGCTGGCGGCTCTGGCGGCGATGCGGGAAGCGGGCATCACGCCGGACATGGCGGCGGGCTTCTCCCTGGGAGAGCTGAGCGCCCTCTGCTGCGGCGGCGCCATGGATGCCCGGACTGCCTTCCGGCTCACCTGCCGCCGGGGGGAACTGATGCAGCGGGCCGCGGAGGCCCGGAATACGGGCATGGCCGCCGTGGTGAAGCTGACGACTGAAGAAGTGGAAAAGCTCTGCGCCGGTTTCCGCCAGGTCTGGCCCGTGAACTACAACTGCCCCGGGCAGGTGACGGTCTCCGGAGCGGAGGAGGAAATGGCCGGATTTGCCGCTGCGGTGAAGGCCGCCGGGGGCCGGGCCATCCCCCTCAAGGTGCGGGGAGCCTTTCACTCCCCCTTCATGGCGGAGGCGGGGGAAGCCTTCCGGCGGGAGCTGGCGAAAGAAGCCCTGCGGGAACCGGTCATCCCCGTCTATGCCAACCTCACCGGCGAACCTTACGGGGCGGACGTGATTGCCACGCTGGGGCAGCAGATGTGCTCTCCCGTGCGCTGGGAGGCTTCCGTCCGGGGCATGATCGCCGCCGGAGCGGGCTTTTTCGTGGAGCTGGGACCGGGCAAGACCCTCTGCGGTCTCATCGCCAAGACGGATAGCAGCGTCCCCTGCTTCCCCGTTTCGCAAACGAAGGACATCGAGGCTCTGAGAAAGGAGCTGGCACAATGCTGAAGGGAAAGGTAGCCGTGGTCACCGGGGCTTCCCGGGGCATCGGCGCGGCTGTCGCCAAAAAGCTGGCTTCCCTGGGGGCGGACCTGGCCCTGATCTACGCCGGGAACGACGCCCTGGCGGAAGCGGCGGCGGCGGACTGCCGGGCCTTGGGCGTGCGGGCGGAAGCCTACCGCTGCGACGTTTCCGACGGAGAGGCCGTGAAGGAAACGGTGGCGAAGATCAAGGCGGAGCTGGGGGGCGTGCAGCTGCTGGTGAACAACGCGGGCATCACCCGGGACGGGCTGGTGGCGACGATGAAGGAAGCGGACTTTGACGAAGTGCTGGACGTGAACCTCAAGGGTGCCTTCCACATGATCCGCCATTGCAGCGGCCTGATGCTGCGGGCCAAATACGGGCGCATCGTGAACATCAGCTCTGTGGCCGGGCTCATGGGCAATCCGGGCCAGGCCAACTATGCCGCCGCCAAGGCGGGGCTCATCGGCCTGACGAAAACCACCGCCAAGGAGCTGGCCTCCCGGGGGATCACCGTGAACGCGGTGGCGCCCGGCCTCATCGACACGGACATGACCAGAAAGCTGGGCCTCAAGGAGGAGGCGCTGAAGTCGGCTATCCCCCTGGGCCGGGCCGGAAAGCCGGAGGAAGTGGCGGAAGCCGTGGCCTTCCTGCTGCAGGCCGACTATATCACAGGCGAAGTGCTGCGCGTGGACGGCGGCATGGCGATGTGAACAGCGAGGTGAAACCACATGGATGAAGCGAATATCCGCAAATATGCGAAACTGATGCGGGAGCTGGACCTGACGGGGCTGGAGATCACGGAAGGCGACACCGTGGTTCGCCTGGAGCGGGGCGCCGCCCCCGCAGCGGCCCCGTCGCCGGTGCTCCCCCTGCCGGAGCAGAAGGCGGAGGAAAATGCGGGCGAAGTCGTCCGCTCCCCCATGGTGGGGGTCTTTTACGCCGCCCCCGCCGAGAACGCCGCCCCCTACGTTGCCGTGGGGGATCGGGTGAAGCAGGGGGACACCCTCTGCATCATCGAAGCCATGAAGCTGATGAACGAGATCACCGCCGAAAAGGACGGGATCATCGCCGAGGTCTGCGCCGGGAACGGCCAGGTGGTGGAATACGGCACCCCGCTGTTCCTGCTTGAGGCTTAGGATGGATCGGGCGGAACTCATGGGCATCCTCCCCCACCGGGATGGGATGCTGCTGCTGGACGAAGCGGAAAGGCAGGGCGAGGAAGCCCGGGGCAAGCTGCGCATCCGGGGGGACGAATGGTTCCTCCGGGGCCACTTCCCCGGCGACCCCATCGTGCCCGGGGTGGTGCTCTGCGAGATCCTGGCCCAGAGCGTCTGCGTGCTCCTGGCCGGGGAGATGACGCCGGGCAAAAGCCCCCGCTATACGGGGCTGGACAAGGTGCGCTTCAAGGCCCCGGTGCGGCCCGGGGACCTCTTTGAGACCCGCTGCCGGGTCACAAGGGTGAAAAAGCCCTTCTATTTTGCCGAGGGAGAGGGCTACGTGGGGGATACGCTCTGCGTGAAAGCGGAATTCTCCTTCGCGGTATTATAAAGGCAGCGCCGGAAAAGCGCGGCTCTGCCTAAATTGCGATTTCGGAGCATGCTGACATGTTTTCAAAGATCCTGATCGCCAACCGGGGCGAGATCGCGGTGCGCATCATCCGGGCCTGCAAGGAAATGGGCATCGCCACGGTGGCCGTGTGCAGCGAAGCGGACCGGGACACCCTTCACGCGGCTCTGGCGGACGAATGTTACTGCATCGGCCCCGCCGCCGCGGAGGAGAGCTATCTGAATGGGGAGCGCATCCTCTCCGCCGCCCTGATCTCCGGGGCCCAGGCCATCCATCCCGGTTACGGCTTTCTTTCGGAAAACGCCCGTTTCGCCCGGGAATGCAGGCGCAGCGGCGTCGTCTTCATCGGGCCGGACCCGGCGCTGATGGAGCGCCTGGGGGACAAAACGGAGATGAAGAAGCTGGTGGAGGGCACCTCCCTCCGCCCCATCCCCGGCACCGGCGTCCTCCGAAGCGCGGAGGAAGCGCTGGCGGAAGCGGAAAAGCTGGGCTTTCCCCTGATGCTGAAAGCCCGCTCCGGCGGCGGCGGACGGGGCATCCGTCTTCTGCGGGACCCGGAGGAGCTGCGGCAGGCCTGGAGCCTGGCCGTGGCGGAATGTTCCGCCGCCTTCGGGGACGGGGCCCTGTACCTGGAAAAATACATCTGGCCCGCCCGCCACATCGAAATGCAGATTTTGGCCGACGAAGCGGGCAGCGTGGTCTGCCTGGGGGAACGGGACTGCTCCGTGCAGCGGCGGCATCAGAAGCTGATCGAGGAATCCCCCTCCCCCGGCGTCAGTCCGGCGCAGCGGGAAGCCCTCACCAGGGGCGTCACGGAGGCCGTGAAGAAGATCGGCTACACCGGCGTGGGCACCATGGAATTTCTCCTGGACAAGGAGGGCAACTTCTGGTTCATGGAGATGAACGTGCGCTTGCAGGTGGAGCATCCGGTGACGGAGATGCTCACCATGCTGGACCTGGTGAAATGGCAGATCCGTACCGCCGCCGGGGTGCCCCTGCGCTTCACCCAGGAGCAGATCTCCCTGGCGGGCAGCGCCATGGAATGCCGCATCAACGCCCTGGCTCCCGGCAAGCTGGGCATGCTCCACGTGCCCGGGGGCCATTTCGTCCGCTTCGACAGCTACCTGGTGCCGGGGGTGGAGGTCAGCCCCTATTACGACCCCCTGATCGGCAAGCTGATCGTCTACGCCCGCTCCCGGGAGGAGGCGGTGCGCAAGCTGAAGGCCGCTCTCTGCGAGCTGGTGATCGAGGGCATCCCCACCAACATCGGGGAGCAGCTGCGCATCCTTTCCGGGGAGCCGTTCATGAGCGGGAATTATGACCTTACCCTGATGGAGGGACGGTAAATGCCCTTTCTGGAATTTCTCTTTCAGCCGAAAAACGAGCTGGAGCAGGGCGGCCGCAGCGCGGCCCCGGTGCAGAGCGACGAGCGGGAGCCGGAAAAGACCTGCCCCAACTGCCACAACGCCATTCCCCTGAGCCGCCTTTGGGCGGGATTGAACGTCTGCCCCTGCGGCTACCATTTCCGCATGGGGGTGCGGGCGCGGCTCCGCTATCTGGCGGATAAAGGCACCTTCCGGGAGCTTTTTTCCGAGGTCCGCAGCGGCGACCCCCTGGGCTTCCCCGGCTATGCCGACAAGCTGGAGACCACCCGGACTTCCAGCCGGGAGGAGGAGGCCGTGATCTGCGGCACGGCGGAGATCCAGGGGCAGAAATGCTGTCTTTTCCTCATGGAGCCCTATTTCATGATGGGCAGCATGGGCACCGCCGTGGGAGAACGGATCACCCGCCTCTTTGAATACGCCCTGGAGCGCCGGCTCAGCGTGGTGGGCTTCACCGTCTCCGGCGGGGCGAGGATGCAGGAGGGGCTCTATTCCCTCATGCAGATGGCCAAAACAAGCGGCGCGGTGAAGCGCCACTCCGACGCGGGCCTGTTCTACCTCACCGTCCTGACGGACCCCACCACCGGCGGCGTCACCGCCAGCTTCGCCATGGAGGGGGACATCATCCTGGCGGAACCGGGGGCCACGGTGGGCTTCGCCGGTGCCAGGGTCATCGAGCAGACCACCCGAAAGGCGCTGCCCAAGGGCTTCCAGACGGCGGAATTCCTGCTGGAACACGGCTTTGTGGACGCCATCGTGCCCCGGAGCCGCCAGAAGGCCCTGATCGCCCGGCTGCTGCAGATGCACGCTTTTGAGGGAGGTGCTTCCGCATGAGCCGGAATGCCTATGAAACGGTGAAGCTGGCCCGCTCCGGCCGGCGGCCCACCGGCCTGGATTTCATCCAGGGCGTCTTTTCGGATTTCTTCGAGCTGCACGGGGACCGGCGCTGCGGAGACGACGGCGCCGTGGTGGGAGGCCTGGCAGACCTGGCGGGCAGAAGCGTCACGGTGATCGCCATCGAAAAAGGCCACAGCCTGCGGGAACGGATGCTCCGTTCCTTCGGCGCGCCCCAGCCGGAGGGCTATCGGAAGGCCCTGCGCCTCATGAAGCAGGCGGAGAAATTCCACCGCCCGGTGATCTGCCTGGTGGACACCTCCGGGGCCTACTGCGGCATCGGCGCAGAGGAACGGGGCCAGGGGCAGGCCATCGCGGAAAACCTGATGGAGATGATGGCCCTGCGTACCCCGGTAATCTCTCTCCTGATCGGCGAGGGAGGCAGCGGCGGGGCCCTGGCCTTAGCGGTGGCGGATCGGGTCTGGATGCTGGAAAACGCCATTTACAGCGTCATATCCCCCGAGGGCTGCGCCAGCATCCTCTGGAAGGACGCCAAGCGGGCCCCGGAAGCCGCCGCCCAATTGAAGCTCACTGCCCGGGACGCCCTGGCGGGAGGCATGATCGAACGGATCATACCCGAAGAAGGGCTGGGCAAGGCAGAATACTACGCAGCTCTTCGTCAGGCGCTGAGCGCCGAGCTGGAAGGACTGCTGCAACTGGATACGCAATCGCTGCTGGAAGCGCGCTATCAGCGTTTCCGCCGCATCGGAAAGGAGCGGGAAGCATGAATCTGAAGCCCTATACCCATCGGGTCGCTTATTACGAGACGGATCAGATGGGCATCGTCCACCACTCCAACTATATCCGCTGGTTCGAGGAAGCCCGGGACGAGGTGGTCCGGGAATATGGCATCGACTATCGGCAGATCGAGGCCCAGGGGGTCCTGATGCCGGTGGTGAACGTCGCCTGCGACTACAAAAGCGCCGCGAAATACGGGGACGAGGTGAAAATCTATGCCTTTCCCTGCTATTTCAACGGCATACGCCTCCGCTACGAATACGAGGTCCGGGGAGAAGACGGCAGTCTCATCGTCACGGGAAGGAGCGAGCACTGCTTCATCGACGCCCTGACCCGCAAGCCTCTCAACCTCAAAAAGCGTATGCCCCAGTACTGCGAGACCCTTTCCCGGCTGGTGGATCGGGTCAAGGGAGGGCAGGAATGAATCGAGTCGTCGTCACCGGCATGGGCATCGTCAGCCCCGTGGGGAACAGCGTGCCGGTTTTTTGGGAAAACATCAAGGCAGGCTTCTGCGGCATCGGCCCCATCACCCGCTTCGATACTTCGGACTATAAGGTGAAGATCGCCGGAGAGGTGCGGGACTATGACCCCCGGCAGTATATGGAGAAGCTGGACGTGCTCCACAGCGACATCTATACCCAGTTCGCCATGGGCGCCGCCTGTCAGGCCATGGAGGACAGCGGTCTTTCGGGCACCGTCGAGCCCGAACGCCTCGGGGTCTATATCGGCACCGGCATCGGCGGCATCGCCACCTTCATGAGCGAGCATCAGAAGCTGCTGGACCGGGGCCCCAAGCGGGTCAGCCCCTATTTCATCCCCATGATGATCGCCAACATGGCCTCCGGCATGATCGCCATGCGCTTTGCCTGCAAGGGACCCGCCATGCCCGCGGTGACTGCCTGCGCTTCCGGCTCCAACGCCATCGGGGAGGCCATGCGCCTCATCCGCCACGGCTACGCCGACGCCATGATCGCAGGCGGAGCGGAGGCCACGGTGAACGCTCTGGCGGCGGCGGGCTTCAGCAGCATGCAGGCTCTCAGCTTTTCCGAGGACCCCCTGGCCGCCTCCCTCCCCTTCGACAGCCGCAGGACCGGCTTCGTCATGGGCGAAGGCGCGGGGGTGCTGGTGCTGGAGGAATACGAGCGGGCCAAGGCCCGGGGCGCGAAGATCTATGCGGAGCTGGCGGGCTACGGCTCCACCTGCGACGCCTACCACATGACCGCCCCCCACCCGGAGGCGGAGGGCGGAGCCCGGGCCATTGCCGACGCCTGGGCGGAAACGGGCCTTAATACGGACCGCATCTATGTGAACGCCCACGGCACCGGCACGCCCATGAACGACAAGGCGGAGACCCTGGCCCTCAAGAAGGCTTTCGGGGAGGAGCGGGCAAGAAAGCTCGCCATCAGCTCCACCAAGTCCATGACCGGCCACATGCTGGGGGCTGCCGGGGCGGCGGAAGCCGTCGTCAGCGTGCTGGCCCTGAAGGAAGGCATCGCCCCGCCCACCATCGGACTTACGTCGCCGGACCCGGACTGTGACCTGGACTATGTGCCCCTGGCCGCCCGGAAAGCCGATTTCGACGCTTCGGTGAGCGTTTCTCTGGGCTTCGGCGGCCACAATGCCTGCCTGGTTTTCCGGAAAACCGGAGGCTGAGCCGTGGAAGAACGAAACATCGTCATCACCGGCACCGGGGCGGTGACGCCCCTGGGCACCGGCACGGCGGCCTTCTGGGAAGGCCTCATCTCCGGCCGCTGCGGGATTGGAGAAATAGATAGATTCGACGCCTCCGCCCTGCCCATCCGCTGGGCCGGGGAGGTGCGGGGCTTTAATCCCAAGGACTATATGCCCAATCCTCTGGTGCTGGATACCGCCCCCTTCGCCCGCTATGCCATCGCCGCGGCGGTGATGGCAGTGGAGGAAAGCGGCCTGGACACGGACTCTGACCGGGTGGGCGTCGTCATGGGCACCGCCCTCCACGGCATGGACTACCTGACCCATGCCCAGCAGATCCAGGACGAGACCGGCAAAGGAGGTGACCCCAAGCTCATGACGAAATACATGGGCAACATGGCCGCCGCCCAGTTCGCCATCCGCCGGGGCATCCGTGGGCCCAGCCTCACGGTGGGCACCGACTGCTCCTCCGGCGGGGACGCCGTGACCATGGGGGCGCTGCTGGTGAAGTCCGGCATGGCCGACGCCGTGGTGGTCATGGCGGGCGAAGGGGCCATCTGTCCCCCCGCCATTCTGAGCCTCCACAAGAGCCGGGCCCTCTCTCTCCTGGGGGAGAGCCGCCCCTTCAGCGCGGACCGCAGCGGCTTCGTGCTGGGGGAAGGCGGCGGCGCCCTGGTGCTGGAGACGGAGGCCCATGCGGAAAAGCGCTGCGGGCGCGTGCTGGCCCGGCTTCTGGGCTGGGGGAACAACACCGACGCTTATCACCCCGTATCGCCCCGGCCCGACGGCGCGCAGGCTGCCGCCTGCATGCGCCTGGCCCTGCGGGAAGCTCACCTCCGTCCGGAGGACATCGGTTATATCAACGCCCACGGCACCGCCACCCGGAAGGGGGACGAGGCGGAAGCCAGCGCCATCCGCGCGGTTTTCGGCGCGGAGATACCCCCCGTCAGCTCCACCAAGGGGGCCACGGGCCACATGATGGGCGCCGGGGGCATCACGGAGCTCATCGCCTGCGTGAAGGCGCTGGAAACGGGCCTCTTGCCTCCCAACCTTGGGTTCACGGCGGCGGACGAAGCCTGCCCCCTCCCCCTGGTGACGGAGCCGGGGCGGGAGACGAAGCTCAAGGCCGCCATGTCCAATGCCTTCGGCTTCGGCGGTCAGAACTCCTCCCTGATCGTGGGGCGGGCAGAATGAACTACACCTATGATGCGGAGGGTTTCCGCCGGGTTTTCGAGCGCAGCTTCACCTGGCTGGCGGGCTTCCGGCGGAATGTGGGCCGCAGCCCGGACAAGACCGCCGTGATCGACCCCATGCGGAACGAGCGGTGGAGCTATCTTCGCCTGGACCGGGAGACCAACCGCCTGGCCAACGCCCTGCGCTCCTTTGGCGTGGGGTGCGGGGACGTGGTGCTGTATCAGCTTTACAACTCCCCCCAGTTCGTCTATTGCTACATCGCGCCGCAAAAGCTGGGGGCGGTGAACGAGCCGGTCAATTTCAATCTCTCTCCCGGGGAGACCGCCCGGCTTCTGGACCGGGACAAACCCAAAGCCTATATCTACGACTGGGACGTGAAGGACATGGCCCACAAGGCTCTGGCCCTCAGCCGCCACAAGCCTGCTCTCATCGCCGCCGTGGATTACCGGGGCCTCCATCCCCTTCTCCCGGAGGGGCACCGGGACTTCGGCAGTTTGCTGGCAGAATACTCCGAGGAAGCGCCGGAGGCGGATTTCACCCCGGACATGTACGCGGAAGTGACCCGGCTGGGCACCTCCGGCACCACCGGCACGCCCAAGGGCGTGCCTCTGTGCAACGTGAATGAAGTTCTCTCCGCCCATGACACCATCATGCACTTCCCCCTCACCCCTCTGGACGTGACCATGAACATGACCCCCTGGTTCCACCGGGGCGGCCTCCACTCCGGAGGCATCACCCCCACCCTTTACGCCGGGGCGAGCCTGGTGATCCTGCGCATGTTCAGCGCGAAGGCCTGCATGGACTGCGTGGAGGCTTACGGCGTCACCTTCCTCATCGGCGTGCCCTCCGCCCTCCGGCAGCTGGCCCTGCGGCAGGAAAAGCACCCTGCGGATCTCGGCAGGCTGAAGGGCATCGTCACCATGGGCAGCCCTCTGGAAAAGGCGGACTGCATCCGCTTCCAGCAGCTCCTGACTCCCAGTATCTTCAACGGCTACGGCACCACCGAGACCTTCTGGAACAGCTTCCTGCGGCCCTTCGACCTGCCGGAAAGGGCGGGCAGCGCCGGGCGCAGCTGCACCGGGGACGAGGTTCGCCTGGTCGCTCTCCGCGAGGAGGGCGCCGATCCCGGCGACATGGTGCCCGCGGACGGCGTGACCCAGGGCGAGGTCATCATCTACGCCCCGGAGAAATCCGCCCTGAGCTATGTGGGGGACGAAGCGCAGAGCCGGGAGCGCTTCCGGGACGGGTGGTTTTACACCAAGGACGTGGGCACCTGGGATGCGGACCGGTATATCACCCTTCTGGGGCGAAAGGACGACATGATCATCTGCATGGGGGAAAACATCTACCCCGCCCAGCTGGAGGAGATCATAGGCGGCTTCCCCGGCGTGCGGGACTGCATGGTGGTGGGGGTCCCCGACCCCTCCCGGGGGCAGAGCGTGTGCGCCTACATCGTGCCGGACGACCCCGCGCCTACGGTGCAGGAGCTGAACCGTCTCTGCACCTCCTCCGACGACCTGGCCTCCTACATGTGTCCCCGCTACTATGCCTTCGTGGACGAGCTGCCCCGGAATGCCACCGGGAAGAAGCTGCATGTCCGGCTGAGGGAGCAGGCGGCGCGGGACCTGGCGGAAGGGCGGCTGGCGCGGCCCTGACCGGATCCGCGGTTTCCTGTGTCAGAGTTTCAAAAGGGGCTTGCAGCGAACTGCAAACCCCTTGTTTTTTTCTTGTCCGGACCTATGCTCCCGCCGTCACAGTTCCCGCAGGACCAGATCCGTCTCGCCGGGATTCAGGCCGATCTCGATCCGCTTCACCTTCGGGTGGCCCCGGTAATGGGAGCGGACCGCGTCGCGGAGCACCGTCCCGCCGTGATACCCGTGGATCACTTTCAGCCGGTAGACCGAAGCGCCGCAGCGACGGAGCGCGGCGTCGATGGCGGTGATCGCCTGGTGCTTCGTCATATTGTGAACGTCGATCTCCTGAAAGCCGCTGAGGATCGCCATGCCCCGCCGCCCCCTTCCCGCATGATGATTCATTATATAGGGCTCCATTCCGATCTTCAAGGGCCGCCGGGGGCAAAATGCACCGGCGATGCGGCTTTCTCTTGACTTCTCCCCCCTTCGGCGTTCATACTGTTGCTGCGCTGCTCCGGGCAAACACTTCTCTGTATGGAAAGGGCGTGATCGGACGATGAGACTGTTTATTGCGATCAACCTGTCGGAAGGGATGAAGGCCGCTTTGATCGACGCGCAGAACGAGATGTACGACGGCGGCGTTCGGGGCGGGTTTACCACGGAGGAAAACATGCATCTGACCCTGGCCTTCATCGGCGAAGTGCCGGATGCGGAACCGGTGCTGGATGCGCTTTCTAAAGTGTCCTTCACGCCATTTTCCCTGTGTCTGGAGGGCTTGGGCTGCTTCGGGGACCTCTGGTGGGCCGGGATGGGTGCATCCCCGCCCCTGGATGCCCTTGCGCGAAGGATCCGCCGCGCTCTGGCGGAAAGCGGGATCCCCTTTGACCGGAAGCGCTTCTCCCCCCACATCACCCTGATCCGCAAGGCCCGCGGGGACATGCCGGGGGTCACAGTCGGCGGCGCTTCCATGAACGTGGACGCTTTCTCCCTCATGCGCTCGGACCGGGGCAGGAACGGCATGATCTACACGGAGCTGGGCAGATTCCCGGCGGAACAAGGATGACATAAAACCGGAAGACGGCGGAGGATCTCCGCACATCTTCCGGTTTTTCTTCGGGATGCAATTACCCGAGGCAGGCCGTATCAGTAGTTCCCGGCGCTGATCTCAAAGTAAGCCTGGGGATGGGCGCACACGGGGCAGACCTCGGGCGCCTGGGTGCCCACGACGATATGGCCGCAGTTCCGACATTCCCAGACCTTGACTTCGCTCTTTGCGAAGACTTCCCGGGCCTCCACATTGCTCAGCAGGGCCCTGTAACGCTCCTCATGGTGCTTTTCGATGGCTCCGACGGCGCGGAATTTCGCCGCCAGCTCGGGGAAGCCCTCCGCTTCGGCAGTTTTGGCAAAGCCCTCGTACATATCGGTCCATTCGTAGTTCTCGCCGTCGGCGGCGGCAGCCAGGTTTTCGGCGGTGGTGCCGATCCCGTTCAGCTCCTTGAACCACATCTTGGCATGTTCCTTCTCGTTGTCGGCGGTCTTCAGGAACAGCTCGGCGATCTGCTCATAACCTTCCTTTTTCGCGGCGGACGCGAAGTAGGTGTACTTGTTTCTGGCCTGGGATTCTCCGGCAAAGGCCGCCTCCAGGTTCTTCTCCGTCTGTGTTCCGGCATAGGGATTCATGGATGAACTCTCCTTTCGGTGCTTATGGATATTCTGTGCAGAATATATCACAAAACCATAGCGGCAGCAACCATGACGCGTGCTTTGCGTTTCTGCTCCCCGTCCGGGGCGCTCACTGCGCCGCCTTCTTCTCCCTTCGCCGGTAGCAGTCGTTTTCCAGGCTGCACCCGCCGCATTCCGTACAGCCCGGCTGCTTCCGGAAATCCAGCGCATATTTGTGGAGAAGGCCCCCAAGATAATCGCTCATCTCCATCAATTCCTCCGGCTTGCACCGCTCCAGCCCGTAATACACGCAGTCGTCCATGGGCCGGAAGGGCATGATGGTGGGAAACACCCCTTCGGAGGCCATCAGCGCACATTCCTTCATAATGTCTTCCTTGGGCTGGATGCCGCCGATAAGGACGCTGGACACCATACCCCAGCCGAAGAGCTTCACCGCCTCCCGGAAGGCTTCGTGATAGTGCGCATAGGTGATATGGCTCTTTCCGGGGCAGATCTGCTTCCGTCTGGCCTCGTCCGCGATCTCCAGATTCATGATGACCACGT
>JAEEGK010013984.1_pt1 | contig 17995 bp, 20 predicted proteins | sample 8958771 | NCBI WGS metagenome assembly JAEEGK01 (sample SAMN16246547, study PRJNA631951) | gut metagenome | biome: gut microbiome; feature: rumen; material: SC-attached | host: Bos | place: Iran: Karaj | collected 2018-10
CGTTTTTTCAGGGTTTTTAATGATATAATTTTTTTGTTTATTTAAAGAAAAAATGAAAATTTTTTCATCTCTTTCTCACTTATTATCTAGATAAGGGTAAGGAAATGAACAATATCTCCAAATCTACTTCCTTTAATAGTTTTTACAAAGACAATTGTAGGATATTTATCTAAACATTATGTAAAAAATGCATCAGTTGAATCCCATCTTTTCTAGAATCTAATGATAATTTTATTTTTTTTCGATTTATTCTCAAGTCTACTTAAAATCAATTTACATTTCATTTATATTTAATATTTCACTTTTAAAGATTTCATCATTGAAGATATGTTGAATTCCTTTCCAATTATTGCAGGGTCCATATTTTTTTATATGAAATAATAAATTAATTAAATTAAAGCAAAAAAGATATTTTAAATGTATTTAAATAATTGATATTTATAATATTTATACATTTAAATTTTATAAAAAGTAAATTTAAAGCATTTTTTTCAAATCAATAATAAATAAAGCATATTGTTACTTTTCTAATTGAAGAAATTTTAAATATTAATAAATTGTATGGAAATATATTCATTTGTATTTCTTCTTAATTTCTAAATTTAAATTTAAAACAATCTAATTACATTTTAATTTATTGATTTAAAAAAATATTGTTTGGAAATATAAACATTTAAATATATTTAGTTTTCCTAGTTGATATCTCAATGAGAAAATCATATACTTTAGAAAGATATTTTTTATAAAGCATTGATTAATATATTTTTACAAAAATTGGAGATTTGATGATTCAAAAAGTATAGTAGTAATAATAAAAGATAAAAACTAATTAAAACAAAAACAAATGTATAATTTAAATGTATTAAAAGATAAGAAATTTAGGCAATTCACTTCAATATATTATTAGTATACAATATATAATTTTAATGATTGATAATAGGATTATAGACTCATTATAATATTAATCATTGTATGAATTTTATTTGAAATAATTCTAAATAAGATATTCTTTTTATAAAAGAAAGAAATAAAAATGATTTGAAAAAATAGAATAAAAGTTAAGAAGGATTTTATTTTCATTGATTAATATATATATTAATTTAATTTTTTGAATTGTTCCATTTGAATAATTCCAAAAAGAAAGAATTAAAAACACTATTTCACAAAATTTAAATTTATTAAACAACATTACCTATATAATAAAAAGATATACAAAATTGAATGATTATTTCTTTCCTCTATAATTTAATCTAAATACAGGATTATTATCTTTATTATTACTTTTTAAGATTAATTTTGATTCATTTAAATTTTGTTTTTTCCCAAAAATAGATTTTTGTTTATTTATTATATTATTTGATTTATTTTTAGGATTTAAAAAATATGAAAAATTAGAATCATTATTTTGTTCTTTTTGATTAAGTTTTAATAAATGTGATTTAATTGGAGATGAAGTTTTTTTAAAATTTCTATTTTTACTTACTCTTTCTAAAATTGATAAGTTAATTTTATTGTTACAACAACAACAATAATTTTTTTTTCTTTCATATTCATTTTCTTTTAAAGAAAAAATATGATTTATATTTAAATTCTCCGTTCTCTTTTTATCAATATTAGTTATTCTTTCATTCTCTGGAGAAATATTTGTTTTATTTGTATATGATTTTTTTACATTTAACTGAATTTTAATTCTTAAAAATTCAAGAATATGTAAAAAATTATCAATAGCATTAATACAATCTTTAATAGTTAATTCTATTCCATAATCTAAATCTTCTTGAATTAAATCATCTGATAAATTTTCTTCAGATTTTGATTTAAAAAATAATAATAAATCAATATTAAAGCCTAGCATATAAATAGATATTTTTTCAACCATTCTTTTATATTCAATAAAACTTTCACTCTTTTCATTTATTTCATTTGGATAAATATCATTTAAAAAATGAGCAATATATCTTGCAATTTCAAGTTCCACTTTTTTAAGATGAAAAGTTATATTCTCATAAATAGATTCAACAATATTATCATCAATACAATTTTCATTGAGAATTTTGAAAATATTTAAAATAAAATTTGGTTCTTTGAAAATTTCATTAATTCTTTTAGGAGAAATACAATAAGTAACACTATCTTCTAACCAATTATAAAAGATTTCAGTAATAATAATAACTTTATTGTTCTTAACTAAAATATCCCAATTACCATTATTTAATTCATCAACAATTTTAATTATTTCTTTAATGTCTTCATCAGTAATATCAAGTGAACCATTTAAACCTTTATAAATTGTAACATTATCAAATGAGTTATATTCAGAAAAATATAAATCAAATAAAATATCTAAACATAACCAAATAATTTTAGGTATATATATATTTTTATATGAATCTTCAATACTTAAATCACATTGATGTTTAATAAAATAATCAACTTCGTATTTTTCATTAGTAAAAATTTTTCTTAACTGAACAATAAATTTTTTAAACTTACAGCAATATCTCATTTGAGAATTTTTTTCAATACATTTCTTTCTAACTTCTCTTAATTTTACAACAGCTTCTTTAGCATCATAATTATAAGTATACATTAAATAGCAAGCAATAACAATTCCAGTTCTTCCATTTCCAGCATGACAATGTACTAAGACTTTTTTATTTTTGATTTTAATCATATCATAAATTTCTTTAATAATATCTAACATAAAATACAAAGAATCAGGGACATCCATGTCTTTCCATCCTGATAATTTAACTTTAATACCTTCACTTGTGAATATAGAAGGAGAATAAGAATAACCACTTAAAGGATCTAAAGCATTAGGACCACAATAAGGATGTTCTCCTGGTCTTTGTAAATTAACTATTAAACCTATATTATTTTGTTGAAATATTTTCACTAAATTAAATTTTTCTATTAAGGAATTACTTGGTCTTTGAGATGCATATATTTCATTATTAATTAAATCACAATTTAAACCTTCAATTGCATATTTAGGATTTTTTGTATAATCTTCACAAGGACATTTTATTCCACCGCAAAATAAACATCTAAATGTATCTTTTAATTCATATAAGGAATGTTTTGGGGATTTTTCTATTTTTTTTTTCAAAGGTGTATTAAGTTTGTTTTGAATTGAAAAAGGGGATTCTGGTCTTATTGATGATGTTATATTTATTGATAATTTATTTATTTTATTTATATTTTCTACTACTGATCTTCTTCTTTGAAAAAAAAAACTCTTTGATGAATTCAGTTCGTTAATGTTTAATTTTGGAAGTCTTTTGTTGCTTTTTTTTGAAGAAAATATTGTTTCTTTTTTTTTTGGACGGTTAAATAATCCAAAGCAACAAATACATATTTTCATTTGGAAAAAAATTTTTTTTTTTATTTTTTTTTTTTTTGAGTTTTTTTTCTTTTTTTATATTTTATAATTTTTATTAATGTTAAATTTAGTGAAATTTACCTTAATTTTTTTATGGTTTTTAATACATTATTTGATAATTGGTTAAAATAATAATTGGGATATACTTAAATTATATATTCAATAATTTCATTGAATTAAATTTTGTTAAAAATCAAAGAATAATTTTGTATTTTTTATGAAAAAGTATTAATTTAATGACTTAAAATAAATTTTGAATAAAGAACTTTATAATTGAATTAAATGTTTTAATAAAGAAAAATCATTTTGTTAATTAATATTTGGAAAAATAATTTTAATTCTTTTTAAACTCTAAAAAATCCATTTTATAAGGAATTGATTATTATCCTAAAATGATTAATTATTAATATATTAATTTTAAAATAATCATGAGATAATTATTTATCTTCATTTAAAATAATATTTAAATTAATATGATGTTAATTTAATTCAATATATCCATCATTTTTTATTTTTATAATTTATATTTTCAACTTTTTTTGAAATATTCAATTACTTAATTTAAATATTTTTCAAATTTGAAATTATTAATTAAAATTTAATTAAAATGAAAGGAAATCAAATTTTCAATAAAACTCATAATAAAAAATTATTGTCATTTTCAAAAATAGAGAAATTTATAAATATGAGTTTGCGAAAAAAATATTTTATAAATGAATTAGTATATGGAAGCAGAGTAATAAGTAATATAATATATAATAAAAAGACTCATATTGTTGCAACATTTAAAGATTATCTTATTTCAGATGATTTATCTGAATTTTTTAAAAGGTTTTATACTACATTTGAATCCTCAATTAGATTACCAAAATATTATGAATATTATGAAACTTATAGTAGAATCTATCCTAATTATACAGCTTTAAGAGAGTCAAAATATATTTATAAAAATATTCATAAAAAGCAAAAAATGATTGATTTACAACAAAAAATGGAAGAATATGAAATAAAAAAAAAAGAAAAAAATAAAAATAAAAGAAATAAAGAAAATGATTATATGATTTTTAGTACTGATATTTATAACTCAATTGTAAATGACAGTGATTTTTATAATTTATTATTTGGAATAAATAACAATTTACAAAAAAAAGAAAAATCAATTGAAGAGTTTAAGAAATTAATAAAAGAAATAGAAAAATGTGAAAAAGAAATACCAAATTCAAGTTTTGCTTTGGAACAATTTGTTGCAAAAAAGAAGAATCCTATAAATAATAAAAATAAAAGTATAGCAGGTAAACTTTTTTCAGCTTGTACTAAACAAATGATAACTACTTCTAAAAATGATAAATCTGGAAATTATAAAAATATTTTAAATGAAATTCAATTAATAAACTCAAGTACTTCAATTACTCATAAAAAAAAAATAAGTTCTTCAAGTGGGAATAATTCAATAAATAAAAAAAAACACTGTTCAAAAATTAATAATATTAATAATAAAAGTTATAATAATATTCTTCCTTATACTTTTCAAAATAATAAAACAAGTGAAATAAATGATTTAATGAATAAAGTTAAAGTTAATATAAATTCAAGTGATATAAGTATAAAAAATGGTTCTGAGACTGAGAGAATTAATAATAAAAATAGTATAAATATTAAAAATAATATATTTAATCATAATAGAAATCATAATTGCCTACTAAATGCTAAAGGAATTTTAATTTCTCATAATAATAATTCTATTAATATATCACATAATAAGAAAAAATTTTTTGGTGATAAAAATATAAAATTTAAAGGAATAATTAGTCCAACAAATAATAACGAAAAAAATAAAGAAAGAAAAGTAGAAAAAAATACATTAAGAACAAATGATTTTCATTTATTACGAAATAAAAATAAATCAAACTCAAATCCAAAAAATAAAAAAATTATAAATAATAATATAAATAGTATAATAACACTTTCTACAATAAATAATTCATGTCAAACTTTAAATCATTTAAAAAAAATGAAATATAAAAATGTAGATAATATAAATTATTATAGTACTGAAAAAAATAATATAAATGTAAATACAATAAATAATTCTAATTCAAAAAACAAAAGGTCAAAAAATAAATCTTCATCTCCAAGTGAAAAAAGAATTATAGAAGGAATTAAAATAAAAAACTTTAATAAAGCTTTAAAATTATCAGAAACAATTTCTCCTAAATATGAAAGTAATAAAACAATACAAAATAAAACAAAAAAAATAATAAAATATTCTAAACCCAAAACTTCAAGAGTGACTTCTAAAAAAAAATATACTTAATATTTTCCATTCTTTTAATTATAATATCCTATTTTATATATATTTCTAAATAATAACATATTTTTTTACTGTTAAAAAAAAATAATAAATAATTTAAACTAATCTTAAAAAATATTAAAAAAAAAAATGTTAAAAAGTAAAAAATTTTGGTCTTTTGAAATTTGTGATAAATTTGAATTAACAGAAGAAATAATTAGCAAATTTAAATCAAAGGGAAAATTTTATGAAGATGGAATGTATTTTTATGAGCAAATAGGTTCAGCAGCTCATCCTTCAATTAAACAAACACAAGGATTAGCTCCTACAGTTATATCATTTCAAAACATTTTAGTTGATATAAATACTTTAAAAATTCTTTTTATTTTATTACCTTTATCAAAAGTTACTACATTGAAATTTTCTTCTAATAGATTTAATTTAAATAATTTAGAATTTTTAATTGATTCTTTGATAAATAAACCTAATAATATTAATAACTTTTATTTTGAATGGAATGATAAAGTGAATATTGATGGAATTGAATATTTTTTTGATGATATTAAAAATGCTGTTGATGATAAATTAATTGAAGATTTAAAAAAAAGTCAAGAATTAATTATTTCTTTAGTTATTCAAAATCCAAGTAAATTAGAATTTTTATGCTTAAGAGGTGATAATATTGGAGATGAAAATGCTATTAAAATTTTTGAAGGGTTAAAAAATCCAAAATCAATTTTAAAAAATTTAAATTTATACGGAAATAAATTAACTAATGAATGTATTAAATCTTTTAGTGAAATTTTACCAATAAATAAAACTTTAGAAGAAATTAATTTTGGTAAAAATAACTTAAGTGATGAATGTTTAATAATTATAAAAAATAATTATGGTTTATTTCCTATGACAGAAGAAGAAGTTGAAGAATATAATAGAATTGCAAAAGAAAGACAAGATATTTTAAAAAAAAATGAAAAATTAAGAGCTTCTAAAAAACCTGAATTAGAAGTTCCTTTTTTAGAAGAAATGAAAGAAATTGATGGAACTTTTTATAAATTTAAAAATAATACTTTGAAAGTTATTAATATTTTTCAAAATAAATTTACTGAAGAATCTTTTGAAGGTCTTAAAGGACTTTTAGATAGTAATCCTGAATTATGTATGACTATTGATTATAAAGTTTATAATGAAGAACAAAGAAATATTTTAACTGAACCTGATAAAGGAAATTATTATACTAGGGTTTATTTATTAAAATAAATATTTATTTTTTTAAAAGAAAATAAAATCACAATAATTAAAAAATATACCAATTTCTTATTGTTTTTAAGATTTATTTTTTAAAAATTAAATAATAAAAAAAAATATTTTTACTTATAGCAAACAATTAAATTGTATAAATCTTCCATAGAATAATCTCCATCATTATTTCTAGTTAATTCTCCAACTAAAGTAATAACTTCTTGAGTAGATAAATATAGACCAAATTTTTTAAATCCTTCTAAAATAACATCACTTGAAACCCAACCTTTACCTTGAGGATCTAAAGTTCTTAAAATTTCTATTAAGTAATTTTCAAGAGTATCAAATTTATTTCCAGAAGTTCTAATTCTTTCAATAACTTCACTACAATCAGCATCTCTAAATATTTCAGCATTATCTCTCATATATTTTCTAGTATATTCATCACATTCCATTAATCTAAAAGTATATTTATTTAAATATATTGTATTTCCTACTAAAAGATCTTTCTCAGAATAATATTGATTTGTATAAGGATTTTTCCATCTTTTTCTTTCTAAAAATTTTCCTCCTACTCTTCCTGAATTTCTATCACAAATTTCGTATATTTGAATTGATTCATCTTTAACATAATATGATAAAATAAATCTTCTTTCTTCATCAGATGGTACTGGAGATATTAATTTTGCATTATATCTTAAAATATGTTTATCTCTTTTAAATTTATCAGTATAATATTCATGAACTTTACCAGCAGGATTTAAGTAAAAAACACTTAATAAAGAATCTTCTTCTGAACCAAAACCATTATGAGAAGGAATAGGATGAATAACTCTTTGAGGAGGATTTCTTTTTACTTTAATTGGTATCATATCAATTCCAAGACTAAATATTTATATATTAATTTTTTTCTTACTTTTCTTTATACCATTTTTTAGTAAATTCATCACAATCAATTAATCGACAAGGTCTATTATATACATATACATAATTTCCTAATATTAAATCTTTAGGAGTATAATATTCATCTTCTTTTGTTAATAAACCTGGACAATAAGTGAATTTAGGTTTTTTAGGTAATTTCATTTTATGTAATAAAAGAGGAAAAGGATCTTTTCCATTATTGTTTATTTTAATTTCTCTAACTTCAATCTAATATTAATTAAAATTTATAAATTACTTTTCCATCAGCTAAGAAATAATTCATTTTATATCTTTTTTCTTCTTTATCATATTTATTATCAAACCAAGAAATATCAAAGTTTAAAACTTTTCTATCATTTTCTAAAAATTGTTTTAAACCACCATTAGGATGACCACCTTTTAAACCAACTTCTATATATTCTTTAATTTCAGCAATATTTTTTTTATTTTGTTCAAAATCAACATTTTTAAATTTATCAGGTTCAAAAATAACTTCAGGTATATTTTCAGGAGGATTTAGTTTAACTCCAACTTTATCAAAATATTTTTGTGTGAAATCATCACATTGACAAATTCTAAATTTTTTACCGAATAAAAAGATTTCTTTTCTTAAATTAAAATCTTTCCAAGTAATATAAACTCCTTTTTGACCTTCTTTTTGGCATCTTTGTCTTTTAATAAAATAACCTTGAATAAAACCAGAATTTTCTTCTCTAATTTCATCAATATGCATAGTATCATCATCTAAATAATAAAATATATTGCATTTTCTAACTCGATAATTTTCATAAGCACTTTCAACTACATGTTCAGTAAAATATCCTATAAATTTTAAAACATTTTTATCATATTTTATCCATTGAGGTAATCTTTTAGGAAAATTTAAATTATACATTGTTTTATTTCCAAAATCACTTCCTGAAAAAATTCTATTTCTTTTATTATTCATATTTCCTAAACCTCCTAAGGATGTTGTCCAATTATTTAATGTTTTTATTGCCATTTTATCTATTGGTTCTAATTTATTGTTTAGTTCTATTATATTATTTTTATTTTATTTTACCTAAATCTACGTTTTGACTTACTACAAAATATTGAGTTTTGTTATAGTTTGTTTTATTTGGATTGTATTTATTCCCTGTTTCTATTTCTGGAAGAAGTTCTAATTCTCTTTTTGATGATGACATTTTTTTTATTATTTTAATTCTTATATTTATTAAGATTTTTATATTGCTTTATATTTTTTTTCATTTAATTAGTTTAAATAATTTTAATTTATTATTCCTTTTTTATTCAGTTTTTAATTAATTTTGATTTAACTCAATGAGTAAATTGTTTTTTATAATATTTTTCTTAAAGAGTAAGTTATTCTTTAATTTAATTAAATTACTTTCCAAATAAAAATTACCTTATTAAAAAATAAAAAAAATAAATAAAAATCCTAACAAAAAAAAATGAACAACAAAAATAATAATAAAGACAATGGTTATACATCAATATTATATGCAATAGGAACAAAGCCATTACAAAATTGGGATTTTTCTGTAAAAAATGGCCATATAAAAAGAATATTAGATGCAGATATTCAAAGTCCTAGTATAGAAATAATAGGAGCAAATGTAGATTCTAATTATATTTATATTCCACAAGATCCAAAAAAATCATTAGGAATAAAAATGCATACAATAGTTTTATTAATAAAAAATTTACAAAAATATTTTGAATTTTCAGTTAATATTATAGATGATAAAAAAATTGAAAGAATATTTAAAGCTTCAAATTTTCAAACTTTAACAAGAGTTAAAGGAAATTATTGTTCTCTTCCTATGAAATTAGAAGATGGATGGAATCAAGTTCATATATGTTTAGATGATTTTTGTAAAAAAGCATTTGGAACTAATTATAAAGAAACTAAAAAAGTTCAAATTCATGCTAATTGTAGAATAAGAAGAATTTATTTTACTGATTTTCCTGTTAATTATAGAAGAATTCCTCCTGAATATAAAGTCTTTGCTGCTGTTGAAGAGGATACTACTGATAAATCTCCTAAAGAAGTTATTGAAGAAGATCAAGAAAATATTTAATCAGATTTTTATATTAAGTTTTTTTATTTATTTCAATTTTTATTTGTTTATAAATTTTTTATATGTTATTCAATTATTATTTATATATTTACTTTTTGTTAGAGGAATTATAGTGTGATAAATTTATTAAATAATTGTTAAAGTTTATAGATTAATAATAAAACAAATTATTTATCTTTTACTAATTCATTATTATTTTTTTTATGAAATAATGAAATTATTAATATAAACATATTTTTATATAATATAACAAGAACAATTACAATGACTTTTTCCATTAACCATTTGTTCATTAATATGATAACTATTTAATGAATTATATTGTTTAAAAGATTCAATTCTTTGAACTTCAACTAAAGGTGTTTTTTTATCAATTTCATCAATAAAAGTAATTTTATGTTTTTTATTTTTATTAATAGGAATTCCATTAGCATCTAATCTTTCTCCATTTATTTTTTTTATTGGCTTTGAATCATCTATAGATTCATTTAATACTTCTTCTTTTAAAATTCTTTTTTTTATTTGGTATTTACTTTGAAAATTATTATTTTTTTTAGGTTTTAATTTTAATAAAGAATTACTATTAATTAAATTGGAATTTGTTAAATCTACAGTTGAATTTTCGTTATAATAATTTTGATTTAAATTAAGTATTTGAATATGAATTGATTTAATAAAGTCAGAAGTCATTTTTTTATTAGTTTATAAAGGTCTTTTTTATATTATTTAAATAATTAATAATTTTTATATAATAATACCTACAATAAATATTTAAATAATTATATAAGTTATATTTGAGCATAAAGTTATTAAAAATAAATTTATATTTGATATTTATTTATTCATCTAATAAAAAATTCTTTTTTATATTAAATCATAAATTTTAATAAAGAAATGATAATTAAAATAAAATCTTTTTGAATAAAGTTCTATCTTATTTTACATTCAATCTATTTTTAAATTTAAATGCGAATTTATCAAATAATATTTATAAGAAACTTAAATCTCAAAAGCAAGAAATTAATCAAAAAAAAAAATGTTAAGGTAAATTTAAAATTCTAAAAGGAACATTATCAAGTTTTAAATTCATTTCTCCTTGAATTAATAAATTATCATCTTCTTTGACTAAAAGAATAGAACCATTTGTGCTTCCAATATCTTTATAATAAAATTTTTGAGATTCTTTTGAAAATTCTATAATAGAATGATATTTAGAAACTGATTCTTTTGCAATTGTAACTTTACAATTTGTTCTTCCAATTGTTATTGGTGCTTCATCTTCATTAAAACTATAGTAATCATTATTACTATTTTCAATTTCAATATCAATTCCTTTTTTACTTCCTATTATTTTTGTTATTATTGTTACAAACACATTTCCTATTAATAAGAAATAATTTTTATCATCATCAAAATAAACAATATTATTTATTTCATAATAAATTATAGTAGAATCATGAATAACATGTATATAATAATCTTTTGTTCTTTTTTGATAATATATATTAAAAATTCTTCCAGTTAAAGAATCATCATTTTCTTCTTTTTCTCCAATTAATTGGTAATTAATAACAAAATCAATATAAGGAACTCCTCTATAATCATTTATTATTTTTGTTCCAAAATAAGTAACACTATCATTTTTTTGCCTTAAGCCATCAATCATTCCATTTGCATTTATTACTATTTCTTTATTATGAAATAATTCTCCAGTTAATAAGAGTTTAGGTCCTAAATTTTTATTTTCTTTTTTATCAATTTGAACTATTTGAATAGGAAAGTTTGAAAATGAAATTAAGGAATTTACTTTTTTGAATGATTGTTTTTTACTTAATTTTGTACTTATATTTTCACTGTCATTTAATATTCCATTGTCTATAAATCTTGGAGATATATTATTGTATTTTGTTAATATTGAATTAGGATTTAAAAAAGGATTAATTGGAGCATTCTTTTCTTTTTTTTGTGATTTTAAAGAGATTTTTGATTCTATTTGAGATGTATTTGTTGTTAATGTTTCATCTTGGTAATTTACTTTTTTACAACAATCAAAATAATAGAGAATATTTTTCATGTTTTTTGAAAAATATTTTTTTATATAAAACTTAGTTATTTATTTATTTAATAATAGATAATATATGAATTAAATAATTGTAAATAAAGTAAATAATATAAAAATATTTAATTATAAATAGAACATTAGTTGATTAGTTATTTTAAAATTCTTTTCAAATTTTTTTCTTATCAATTAAAAAAAAATTATATTTATTCAATAATAAAATAAATTTAAAAATCTGAAAACTAATTCTTAAAAAAACCTCTTATCTTTAATAGATTCATCTTATTTTCAACCACTTTCAAAATCAAATTTTTATAAAATTTCTTTAATTTATACTTTATCTAAAAAATAAAAAATTATAATTTCTATAATAAATAATTACTAATTCAATAAAAAATATAAAAATGTCAAAATATTCCTATCCCTTATTTTTTGAAAATGAAAAAAAATTAAGTGTAGGAAAGAACAATGATAAAGTATCATTTATAAAATGTCAAATAGGAAAAGAAGATGACAAGTTTAAATTAACAGAAATAATAGAAACAAAAAACGAGACAAAAACAAGAAAATATACAGGTAAACCATATGATGAAGAAACATCAAAATATATATATTTAAAATTTAATGAAAGTACAAATTACTTTGAAGCCTATCCAGCAGAAAAATGGTATTTCTTTAAAAAAGATATGCCAAATTATGAAGGAATATCTGTTGAAGAATATGAAAAAAAATCTAAACAATCAGATCCTAATTTTAGTTTATTAAGAAATAAAGGAGGTCAACCAAATAAAAAAACAAGGAAAAAAAAAATTAATCTTAATAAAAACTTTTTAGAAGGTAATTATAATAATGAAGAAGAATTAGATGAAGAATTTAATAATAATAATGATTCTGAAGAGGAGCAAAAAAAAAAAAAAATCGAAGATTTAGAAGATTCTTATCCTTCTGAAAATGATCCTGATTTAAAAGATTTAGATTCAGATATTGAAGAGAAATATAAAGATAAAAAAGAAACAATAGAAAAAGAAAATAACGATAATTTAAATAATGAAAATAATAGTAGTGATTCTTATGATTTTAGTGATGAAAATGATAAAGAAAATTTATCTATAGATAATGAAGATAGTAATATTGATGAAGAAGATTTAGATAATCAAATTTTAGGAAAAAAAACTAAAAGATTTGATAATTCAAGTAAAATTGATCTTATGACAGAATGTTTAAATAATATGCTTTCTAGAAATAAAAAAATGACATATGAAAAAATTGCAAAAGAAATGGGAAAACAATTTTCTTCTGAAGATATTGAATTATATTTACAAGAAATTTTAAGTAATAATACATCAATGTATAATGATGCTGAAGATACATATTATTTCAAAAAATAAATTAAATGAAAAAATAAAAAAAAAACACATTTATATAATAATTTAAATTATTAAAAAACTAAATTATAAAAATTAAAATCTTTTCTTTTCTTTTTTTTATCATTATTAATATTATAAAATATGTTTTGGAAAATATCTTTTACATAAAGGAATATTACAATAGGAAGTTTGGGGAGAATTTTTTTTTCCTTTGTTCTTTATTCTACATATGTTACATTCTCTTTTTTTTATTAATTTTTTAGGACAATGTATTTCAATATTTGATTCTTTTTCGATCTTTTTATTTATATTAAATAATTTCATTGTTGATTTTTTATGATTAGCAAAATAACAATTTATCAAATTTTGTCTGAAATAAAGCATTTTAGAACGTATATTTTTTTTCTTATTTCATTTTGTTGATAAAATAAAACAGAAGCATTTAATATTTTAATATCAAGTAAATAATAAAAAATAGATTTCCACCATTTATAAACTTTTCTTTTAGTAGAATAAATAGAAATAATTTGATCAACCATATCAACTCCACTTTTAGTTGAATTATATGCATAAATCATTTCTGGAATTCTTTTCTTATTTCCTCTACTAATTTCATATTCAATAATTTTATCAGAATATTTTATTTGAACAAATAAATACAGTTCTTTTATCTTGATAAGCTATAAAATTAATATTTTTATCTGTTTCTTTATATATTTCTCCTCTTTTTAATTTTAAATTTAAACAAGAATGAAAATTTATTCTTGTTGAAAAAAGTTGTTGTAATTTTATTCCTTTTTCATTTAAATGTTTTAAATGTTCTTTATTTGAAAAAAAGAATCAAAAGAAAGATGAACTGGATTTCGTAAATTTAAATGTATAAATCTTTCTAAAACACTTGGTTCAACTCCTTTTTTTTGAATAATTAAAATCTCTCCTGTATATAATAATAATTTATAAGTATAACCTGTAAAAGAATTACAAATACTTAAAAAATTTAAGTCCCCATTTTCTTCTTTTCTTTTTCATATATTGTTTAAAATATATTCTTCTTTGAAATGAACACATATATTCATCTATTGTCATATATTCTTCGAATTCTTTATTTTCTTTAAATTTTTTATTTAAATATTCAATAAATTCTTCAACTAATTGAATTTTATTTTTTTATAAGTTGTGTTCTTTGATATTTCTTCTTGACTAAATTTTTGATATATGAAAAAATTTATTAATTAAAAGAAATTTTGATAAATCATTTGTAATTTCTTTATGTTGTTCATTATAATATTACATATATTTATTTGAATTTTCACAAATTTTAGAAATTAAAGTATCATCAAAAAAATTATAAAATAATTCTAATGGTTGAAAATTATTATTAGTATGATTTGTGTGTTTAGTTCTCATTGGTAATAAATTTGGAGAAATTGTATCATATATTTCCATTTTTATATTCTCTAATATTTTTGTTTTATCATTAAATTTATTTATATTATATTCTTCTTCAGAATCTGAATTTAAGCTTTCTTCACCTACTTCATCATCCTTCATTTCTTCTAAAAAATATTCGAAACATTCATATATTATTCAATTATTTTTCACTATTCTTTATAGAATTTATATTATAGTTTTTAAAAATTTATCCTTTTTCTAAAATTTGAAAATATTAAATTTATACCTTTTTATATGGTTCTCTCTGTTAAATATTTTAAGGAAATTTAATCATTATTTAATTCAATATTGTTAATTTATAAAAAAAGGATTTAATGTTAATTTTAAAATAATCTAAAAAAAATAAAATAACTTGAACTCAAATTTTTAAATTAAATAATTTCATAATCTTTTTTTAAATGTCTATTTTATCTAATCTATGCGATTACCCTTTTAAAAAGGAAATATAATGCTAAATTTAATAAAAAAAAGAATGAATGGAACTAAAAAACAATATGATTTAAAATTTTTTTGTCCAATTTCAAATTGTGAAAATGCAAATAAAAGAATAGAATGGAGTCATTCTAATTGTGGAGGTAAATTTACTATTGAATCAGATGCAATTATTACTTGTAAAAAATGCAAAAAAAAATTTAAATTATCTGAAGTCGATATTGATTGCAAGAAAGGAATTTCTGCTCAAAAAGTTAATTATAAAAATGTTATTTTAATTTTAAGAAAAATTCATGAAAGTTTAGAAATTGATGATGAAGATTTCTTTGTTGATTTAAGTGATTCTGTAAAAAATCAATATAAGAAAAATAAAGATGAAAAAGATAAGAAAAAACAATAATATATATATTCTAATAAAGAAAACATTAATCTTAATATTTTTTAAAATAAACATTTAAAAAAAGAAATTTGAAAAAAAAAGATTAAAAAATGGATTATCACCCATCTCACAAGCATAAAGAATACGATGTACTATTAGAAGCTAAGAAATATAACCAAACCAAGAAGTAGATTTATCAGAGGCAGAAATTCGTTTGTTAATTTTAAAAGCAAAATCAATATTTATGGATCAACCAGTTTTATTGAATTAGATTCCCCAATTAATATAGGTGGAGATACACGTGGCCAATTTTATGATTTATTAAGATTATTTAATTATGGTGGAGAACCACCAAAAGGTAATTACTTTTTTTTAGGAGATTATGTAGATAGAGGAAAAAATTCAATAGAAACAATATCTCTTCTTTTTGCATATAAAATAAAATATAATGAAAATTTCTTTATGTTAAGAGGAAATCATGAAAGTGAAAATATAAATAAAATATATGGTTTTTTTGATGAATGTAAAAGAAGATATAGTGTTAAATTATGGAAATTATTTTCAGATTGTTTTAACTCATTACCAAAAGCAGCAATGGTAGATGATAAAATATTATGTATTCATGGAGGTTTATCACCAGATTTAATAAAATTAGAACAATTAAAAAAAATAGTTCGTCCAACAGAAATACCAGATGATGGATTATTATGTGATTTATTATGGAGTGATCCTGATAAAAATATTAATGATTGGGGTGAAAATGAAAGAGGAGTTTCAGTAACATTTTCAGCTAATATTGTAGAAAGTTTTTTAGATAAATTTGATTTAGATTAATTTGTAGAGCATATCAAGTTGTTGAAAATGGTTATGAATTTTTGCTAATAGACAATTTTACTATTTTTAGTGTTCCTAATTATTGTGAAGAATTCGATAACAGTGGAGCTATGATGATAATTGAAGAAGGTTAAGTATGTTCTTTTAAAATTCTTAAACCTATTACTAAAACCAAAGGCTTATCTGGAAATAGACCTAACACTCCACCAAGAAAAAGAAAAAATAATAATATGGCTTGAAAAATTTATTTGATTTTTTTATTAGGGATAATGACTTTTTTAGGGATTTTATTTGTTTTTTTTTGGATTTTTTCTTCATTTTTGGAATAAATCAGGTTTTATTATTTATTTTATGAAAATTAGATATAGTGAAATTATTTTAATTAAATTATTTTAATTTTACAATTCCAAAAGATTTATCATATAAAATGACAATTTCAACAAAAATTACTGTAGCTAATATAGGTGATTGTATATTTGCAATTAAAACTATAGATGATCAATTATTAATAGCTTATACAGTAAAGAGTTCAATTCAAATATATGATGTTATAAAAAGAAATGATATTAAAACATTATAAAATATTGGTAATAAAATACATAAACTTCAACATTATTTAGATATAAATAATAAAAGAGATCTTTTATTAGTATCAGAAACAATTATTAAAATATATGATATAAAAGATTATCCAAACATTCTTTCAATAAATGATGCTCATCCTAATAAATTAATATATTCTGGAAATATAATATTTTTTAATAATGAAATATATATGACGACAACTCCAATAAATGATGACTTAAAAATATTAAATTCAAAAGGAAAACATATAAGAAGTTTTGGTGAAATTGATTATATGAGATTTTCTAAGTATATTATATTATAAACGAAATTTTAGTTGGAGGGCCTGAAATGATGGTATATAATTTTGAAGCTGTGAAATTATATCATCATTATTAAGAAGAAGGAGAAGGACAAAATTGGCATTTATATGGAGTAGTTTTTATAATAAATGGAATTCAAATATTATTTGAAGGTGATTGTAGCACTGGAAATTTTAGAATTTGGGATTTTAATGGATTAAAGCGTGGATTGTTTTAGAATGATGAATAGTTATTTTTTCTGGACATGATAATAATATTAAAAAATAAATATAAAAACTGGAAAAATGGAAAAAATTTAGAAATGCATGGAAATCAAGTAAGTGGTGTTAAAGAAATTGAAATTCATTGTTTTGATGAATGGTTAATAATTATGGATATAATGTATAGAAATTTGTCTTAAGATATAAAAATGGGAACTATAATTTGGACTCCTTTAGAAAGTAATATATTGATGGTTTACCTGAGGATAATTGAGATATATTTTGCTTATTTAAATAATTATTTCAATTAAATATTTATAAAATAAAAAGATATATTTTTATTTACTTTCAATCAATAATAGAATATTTAAAAGTATAATTTTTTTAATATTAAATATTAAAGATAATATGGGACAAGACTTCAATATTGGGGATTGGGGATTGGGGATTGGGGATTGGG